>JGI26506J51651_1000041_pt1 | contig 14348 bp, 25 predicted proteins | sample AraCvinosormetaG_FD_51651 | JGI IMG/M metagenome (IMG submission 51651) | reverse complement strand
CGGTTCATGTTCGGATCATTAATTTTAGCCAATAACCGACCCGAACAAACCGACTTCCGAACCGAATTTCAATTCGGATCTATTCGGTGGAATTTTTAGAAAACCGAATTTTCTTCAAACCGAACAAACCGACCCGAATAACCCGGTTTAGCCGAACTCCCAGGCCTAGAAACAACCGTTGGATTCACTTTCAATCAAAGCTTAATAATTGAAAAATCTAGCAGATTACACTCCACGTGGTCCAGTCCACCATCTTCTTCGTTTACTCCTTCCTACATCGATATTATACACACATGCGTGTGTATTGGATCTCACGATTTCTTATCAATGGAACTCGCTTCTCTTTCTCAGATCCCCATCCAAATCGTTTTATAGGTAGATTAGATAGATAAACTACGGATATACTCGAACTCTATCCATTTACGGTATTGATTTGGAAAAATGGACAAGTATGACGTTGTCAAGGATCTGGGAGCTGGAAATTTCGGTGTGGCTCGCCTTCTCAGGCACAAGGACACCAAAGAGCTTGTTGCCATGAAATACATCGAGAGAGGTCGCAAGGTTTGTTTTTTTCCTTTTTGTTCTTACTATTTTTGGGTTCTTTCTGTTTTGAATTGGGGTTTAAAGTTTTTACTTTTAGCTCAGTGTGTATGTTCAAATTCATTATTTGAAGTCTCCTTGCTATACATTTGTAGGAAAATTTGAGAAATTAGGGGTTTTGATAACAACAGATCAAAATGATGATGATAATTTAGTTTTGGATTGTTTGGTATATATTGATCATGGATTGCAGATAGATGAGAACGTGGCGAGAGAGATTATTAATCACAGATCACTTAAACATCCTAATATCATCCGGTTCAAGGAGGCAAGTCTCTTTTTTGTGTGGCTCTTTATAGTTTATCTAAGAGCTGTCTTGGGATCTGATTTTGATTCGGTTCTAGGTGATCCTGACACCTACTCATCTTGCTATTGTGATGGAGTATGCTTCTGGAGGAGAGCTCTTTGATCGAATCTGTACTGCCGGTAGATTTAGTGAAGCTGAGGTTGCTTTCTCTTTGTAAAGTCATACACTTTGATCCATATATTTTCTTCAACATTTTCTGTGATCTTATTTATGTGTGTGTATAAGTTTTTGCTTTTGATCTTATTCATTTCAGGCTAGGTACTTCTTTCAACAGCTGATTTGTGGTGTTGATTACTGCCATTCCTTGGTATGTATATAGTAGTTCTTAGAATATACATTAAGCTGAAAAGGAAAGTTATGTGCTGCCTAATGAGGCATTCGTGGAGTACTATTGATGTTTTTGTTCCCAGAGTCTTTGTTTGAGATTTGGAATTTAATGCCTCTGTCCTTGTGTAACCTTCCCCTCTCTTTTGCTTCTGTGCAGCAAATATGTCATAGAGACCTGAAGCTTGAGAACACACTGCTCGATGGGAGCCCTGCTCCGCTTTTGAAAATCTGTGATTTTGGTTACTCTAAGGTCTGCACTTATCCATTTCCCTTTTCTTTTCTTTGCTCAGTTTTTCTCAATCTTCAATCCAAAACAGATTAGCATGTTCTTTAATCAAAAGTATTATCTATTCACTCCTCTCTTGATTCTTATATCTTTGTCATGTTTTCAATTTTATTTCTATGGTGTAGTCATCTATACTACATTCTAGGCCTAAATCAACTGTTGGAACTCCAGCTTACATAGCACCTGAAGTTCTTTCACGGAGAGAATATGATGGCAAGGTACAGTATTTTTGTCTTGTTATACATACATATCAGTTTGTCATTAACGCTTGATTGGTTGTCAAAGTAAGCAAATAATGTCATCAAGGGAAAATATGAGGATAGAAAGTTATAGACTGCTCAAAGATCCAGGCTATAGAGTTCTTCTAGTATATCTTTTTTAGTGGCATGGTCTGTGTGAAACTTTTCAGGTTATTGTACTTCTAATAAGATTTAAGTGGGGTCTTAATTAAAAAATTTGACGGGGTGCTAATCGATATTTTTTCCATGATTGTCATAAGAGCACATACACTGGTTTTGGCTCTCATATATATGACTGCGTTTTTGTAGCACGCGGATGTGTGGTCATGTGGAGTAACCCTTTATGTGATGCTGGTGGGAGCTTACCCGTTTGAGGACCCTAATGATCCAAAAAACTTCAGGAAAACAATCCAGGTAACTCCACCATTCAACAATTCTGATTTACTTCTCATCTTATTTATCAAGTGTCTCAATGATATCACAATTCAAATGGTATTCTGCAGCGCATAATGGCTGTACAATACAAGATCCCGGACTATGTTCACATATCTCAGGAATGCAAACATCTTCTCTCTCGCATATTCGTCACTAACTCTGCTAAGGTAACTTAACAATTCCGGTTTCAAATTTCTAGCTATATCTTGTGAGGAAGATATCTTGCAGTTCTGATTGTTGCCGGTAACACTCTTGCCAGAGAATCACACTTAAGGAGATCAAGAATCATCCGTGGTACTTGAAGAATTTGCCAAAGGAGCTGCTAGAGTCGGCTCAAGCGGCGTATTACAAGAGAGACACAAGCTTCTCTCTTCAAAGCGTAGAGGACATAATGAAGATAGTTGGAGAAGCAAGGAATCCAGCTCCATCAACTAGTGCTGTCAAAAGCTCGGGCTCAGGAGCTGATGAAGAAGAGGAAGAGGACGTTGAAGCTGAAGTGGAAGAGGAAGAAGATGATGAAGACGAATACGAGAAGCATGTCAAAGAGGCACAGTCTTGTCAAGAGTCTGACAAAGCTTAAAAAGAAAAATGCTCTCTGTTTCTCTTACTTTATTTCTTCTTCAAGAACACTCCTTGGTGAGTTGGTGACTTGCTTCTGGTAAAAAGAAAAACACATTTGTCAAAGCCAAAGGCTGTAAACTACGTGCTGGTTGTTTCACTTTTAGATTGATGTCGTTGTACTGAGTAATGAGCATGAAACAGAAGGTTTATATTATTATATGATACTATACTATAGGTTTTCGTCTTTGTGATGATGATTTCAGTTCACCTATAAAATCCGAATAAACCGAATCTGAACAAGATTTATAAACCGAAAATCTGAAAAACCGAAAAGAACGAACCGGATACTAACCGAAACCGGGATTTGAACACTTAAGGTTAAGGGTCGAGAAACCCTACGAAAGTGTATCTCTCTCAATCTTGACAAGTTTCAAAACAGAGACAGTCATGGGAGGAGGAGAGAAGAGGAAATCTAGTTTCAAAAACCTAGCTAATGCAAAGAAGAGGAGAACAGGACCTCACTTACCTAGCTCAATACTCAAGACCATTGCGAATGAGAAACGTCCTTTGAACTCTGACGAAGGAGACGATGAGATCGATTCTGCTTACGGTGATTTTTACGAGTACGAAGAAGGTGTGCCTGAAGAGGAATCTAGGAAAAACAACCGCTACGAACGCGTCGTTAACTACGAATTCGAGCTTGCAGAGGATTGCGAGGTTTTTCCAAGTCTTACTATTGCAAGTTCTTTTTCTTTTAAGTTGCTGTTAATCGACAAGTAAAGTTGTTTGGGTAACACGTAATAATCTAGGTTAAAACTTGTTTTAAATTGTCTCTTTTTCAACCAAAGGATGAAAACGTGGAGTCAGAAGATGATGATGATGATGATGATGATGATAGGCACTCACGAATGTTGAAAAATGTCACTGAATTGCCAATTTCAGCCTTTCAAGGTATTGAGACAAGTAAAATTTGAGACAGAGTTTTGCTTTTTTTATCTTCTCTTCAGTGCATTTTTAAGCTCGATCTTATACTCTTCTTTTTTTTTTTTCAGGAGAGAGTAAGAACAAACGTGTAGTCTTTACTGAACCATATCCAGAGTCTGAATTCAATCCTACCCGTGATGTTCTGGAGGGTAAATCCCTCACCACAATTGATGACTTTATGGAGCCTCTTCAAGGATTACATGGAAATAGCCAACTAAGCAATATGATCTCCCGGATGCGAAAAGATACGCAGTCTCTTGTTCATGCTCCTCTGCCAAAGCCAGAACAAGAAAGACTGGAACGGGATGTAGCGAATGAACTGGTTTACAAGGGGTTTGATATTTGGGTGCCTCTGGTAAAAAGGAACAGAGAGGCACCAACTATTTACTTTAACCAAGATGTCAATGTTGGATACTCTACCGTTGGTGCTATAGCATCACAATTTCATCCCAGGACTGAATTTGAGATGAAAATGGCTTCTCTACTCGATGATCATGAGATTTTGGAGGCTCACAAAGAAGATGGAGCTAGGCTTCTTGAATTCAACGAGGTAAGTTTTGTGATCTAGTTCATAATTCCCTGCACGCAGAGCTTACTTGACTTGTATGAATATCTGATGTAACTGTTTTTTTATGTTGCAGGTATCTATGGAAGATCACATCAAGAGACGTAACCATGTTGCTAAGATGCGGAGCATGCTCTTCCGAGTTGACCTGAAACATAAACGAATCAAGCAGATTAAGTCTAAAACATATCATCGCCTTAAAAACAAAGACCTGAATAAATCGGGTGTTGGAGCATTCATGGAGCCAGCAATGGCTAAAGAAGAGGCTAAGAAGCAGGAGGCGAGGCGAGTAAAGGTGAGTCTATAATTTCTTCACTGATTTTTTCATCAAGACAGTGTAAACAAAGTGATAATTGTCTTATTTGTTCCTATGTTATGTGCTTATATGTGCAGGAACGTATGACTTTAAAGCACAAAAACACAGGACAATGGGCCAAACGCATGCTAAGCCGTGGACTGAATAGGAAATACGATGTGACTCAGGCAGCTCTATCTAAACAACTTCAAATTCATGCTACTTTGTCCAGAAAGATGAACTCCACAAAAGATGAAAGTAGTAGTGATGAGGAAGATTTGAATGATGGTTCAGATCAGGATACTTCTAAACTGATAGCGGAAGCAAAGGAGAAGATACTGAAAACTGTGGACGATGATGAAGTCCCCATTTCTCGTCTTATGTCATTACCTTTCATGGTAATTCTTGCTTTGTTTTCTCAAAACACTTTTGAATGTTTTTATTCTGGTTTTCTTTTCCCGCTCATTCATGTTTTTGGTTTGGTTAGGCTCGTGCTGTGAAAAAGAAAAACGAGGAAGCTAAAGAAGAAGGTAAACGTGATATTGAGGAGTTGGAGAAATTTGGTGGAGCAGAAACCTCTAAAAAGTCCACTAATGTTGTTGGTAGAAGAGTATTTGGTGCAGAAGCTCCAAAAGAGTCTGAAAAGGAATCAGACAACCTTTTTGATAACAGTGATAGTAGTGACAATGATATGGAAGATAATGAGTTAGAGGCTGTAAAAGATAATGCTTCACCTGCTAGAAACACTGAAACCATTATGGAAGCCGAGGTACGTTCTCCGGTTAGTCATAATGGTTCTTTCTTCTCTCCCTTTGAAAATCTCTGATTTAAACATCTGTTGTTTGATTTCCTGCAGAAGTTGGATGATATTGCTGGAAACCCAGCATCTAAGACAACATTTGATGTCGCCTTATATGCATCAGGCTCCTGGAAGAAGGTTTTGTGTGGAGAAAAATATTAATCAGAAGACTTGGGTCTCTCTTTGTTAACTCTTTTTTGTATGTTATGCAGATGACAGGCTGCAAAAACGCAGAATCCAAAAAAGCTTCAAAGACGCATGTGCCCATTTCGCAGTCCCAAGATAAAAAGGTTTCTTTTCTTCAAATCACAATGGAATGATACTACTAATTTCTTCCTTAATTTATCCCCGTTCCAGTTTTAGCCTACTCATGTGTTTTTCTTTGCTCGCTTTGTGTATTTACTCTTTAAAATCATTTAAGGAATCGAGTGATTCAGAAAGTGATGATTCAGAAAGTGATGATTCAGAGAGTGAAGCAGAGCAAATGGTTGATGGGATTTTGACATGCGGTTCAAAGGAAACGTATGAAATTCCTTGTCAAGCAGAGCTTGTAAGCCGTGCTTTTGCTGGTGATGACGTTGAAGGTGACTTTGAGAAGGATAAGCAAGAGGTACTAAATCAGGAAGTTCCTGAACCCGAGAAACCGGTTCAAGTTGCTGGTTGGGGACATTGGACCAATAACCAAAACAAGAGAGGTTTACCATCAAGGATTGTTAGAGAACACGAAGAAGCCAAGAAAACGAGAGAGCAAGCTCTCAGAAAAAGGAAAGACGCTTCTTTCAAACATGTTATCATATCAGAAAAAGTTGATAAAAAGGTCAGTTCTGTCTCACTTAATATGCTCATTTATAACCATCCGATCGATTCTCATGCTGACATAATCTATTTTTGACAGGCTGAGAAACTTCAGACAAAGAGTCTACCTTACCCTTACACATCAAAGGAAGTTTTCGAACAAAGTATGCGTATGCCTATAGGACCTGAGTTTAATCCCACAACTATTGTTGGAGTTCTAAACCGACCTGAGGTACCCTTTTCATTACTTTGTTAAAACTCTCATCATTAGTAGTGTACCCATTTCGCAAAATGTTGCATTTTCTTAATCATTTTGTGTGCAGGTTGTGAAGAAAGCTGGAGTGATCATTAAACCTGTCAAGTTTGAGGAAGTAAATCCGAATGACGAACACCCTCGTAGCCATCAGAAACAAAAACCCAAGAAAAAAGGTGGTAAGTAAAACCAATAGAGGTCAGAGCAAAGTAAAGGACCAATGATTTTGCATTCTCAAACTTATTTAGACACAAAACTTTGATCCCAACGGTACCATTTTCTTTGTATTTTTTGTCTTATTTATAAAAGAAACATTTAAAAAGGTTTTATTTCATAGCTCTTCAAATCCTTGTTCATCACCATTTCTTCCACTAAGAAAAATTGAAAACTTTTTGTCTCCGGGCTTTGGTATGGGCCACTTAGGACTGCACTAAGTATTGAGCCTATAAGGCCTTTGTGTAACTCTGTTAATATTATCCAGCTTTAAAATTGAACACTCGATAAAGGGTAATTCAGTAATTATAAGGTTTTTCAAAACACTTGTCGTTTTGTTTACAATTTACATTTTAAGCAATGGGAGCAAACTACATACCGTTTCTTATCTGTTGCACGAAACGGCATCGTTTACTACCAATTATCTTTGCTTCATTTCCTATCCCTTTAAAACCCTTATCGTGTTTTTTGTTTCCTGTAAAACCCCTCTCGACATTTTGCGACTCTTCTTCTCCTTATCCTCTAAATCTCTCACCGGTCACCGACGACGGGAACTTGGTAGTTACAGGAACAAGAAATGTCCTCGAAGTTCCCTCTCGGTGTACGCTTCATCACTCATTCTCTTCCTTGTACTCGTCTCGCTTCCATGAATTCTGGCGCTCTTATCTATTCATTTCGTTCCGTTCCTGTTCTATCCAAAGCCTTTCCTTTTAGGTTAAAGTACATTGGATTAGGTTCCCGGGTCAACTTTTCAACCCGACCAGAGAGATCTCAACCCGAATTCGCGCGGCGAAGTGGAGCTGGAGGAGAGATTCGCGCGTCCAAGAGCTTGATTGAGGATGAGGCAGAGCTTAGTGATTGGGTGAGCGATTTGAGGACTAGTTCGTTGCGCGGGAAGTTCACGAGCGACGAAGATAACGCGGATCCAGAGGTGGTTCGTAGAAACGTAGACAGGGACACCAGTAGGGGTCCAAGGAGAGGAAGGGAAGGCCAATCTGATAGGTTCGGTGGTGCGAAAAGGGGAAAGGAAGGTGAAATGGATAGGTTTGGGAGTCCGAACAGGAGGAGAACCAGCGGCGAGCCTGCTGATTCGTTTGGGAACAAGCGGTTAGGTGATCGAGAAGGTTCAAGGAACGGTCGTGTTCAAGGAAAGAGTAGTGAGTCGTCTTTTCGTGGAAGGAGTGATAGAAATGTAGACTCAGGGTCGTCTTTTCGTGGAAGGAGTGATAGAAATGTAGACTCAGGGTCGTCTTTTCGTGGTAGGAATGATAGAAATGTAGACTCAGGGTCGTCTTTTCGTGGTAGGAATGATAGAAATGTAGAATCAGGGTTTAGGAGAGAGCCAGGTTCCGAAAACAACAGGGGCTTGGGGAAACAGACAAGAGGCTTAAGCCTGGAAGAGGAAGATAGTAGTGACGATGACGAGAACAGGGTTGGATTGGGAAACATCGATGATTTGCCTAGTGAAGATAGTAGTGATGAGGATGATGAAAATGATGAGCCTCTTATTAAGAAAGCGGCTTCTGCTAAGGCTGTTCAGACTGATAAGCCAACTGGTGAACATGTCAAAACTTCAGATTCTTACTTGTCTAAGACAAGGTACATTATTTTTCACTATGTGACTTACTTTGACCATTTAGTTCTGTTTGATTGATAATATTCTTTATGGTACATGGTTTACAGATTTGATCAATTCCCACTATCTCCCTTGTCGCTAAAAGCCATCAAGGATGCGGGATTTGAGACAATGACTGTTGTGCAGGAGGCTACTCTTCCTATCATTCTCCAAGGTGAACTTTTCTTCATGAGCCTTGTTTACGATGCAAAAAGAAAAAATGCCATGATTTAGAAATGTAGTGACAATTTCTAATTGACGACATCTCACAAGCTTTTACAAATCACGTTGGCAATAGCCAATAGGTATTTCAAAGACAACTTAAGAATCTTGAGTTTTTCTCTTCCGGATCCCCTCAAATTTGCCATGACTGCCATTTTGTAGCTTGATTGATTGTTTAAATTCCTCTTAACTCCTCGGTTTCTTCCATGCTCTGTTTTTCCAGGTAAAGATGTCCTAGCCAAGGCCAAAACAGGCACTGGTAAAACCGTTGCATTTTTGGTGAGACATTGTACTCTCTGGGTTCATGGATATATGTTGGTTGGATAGGAATTGATTGGGCCTTTGATTGGGATATGTTCTTACTTCTTATCGTTGATGTTTATTTTTCAAGCTTCCAGCAATTGAAGCTGTTATCAAATCTCCTCCTGCAAGCCGGGATAGTAGGCAACCCCCAATTATTGTGCTTGTGGTATGTCCTACTCGGGAACTTGCCAGTCAAGCTGCGGCAGAGGCAAATACCTTACTGAAGTATCACCCCTCTATTGGTGTTCAAGTTGTGATTGGAGGCACAAAGCTTCCTACAGAGCAAAGGCGTATGCAAACGAATCCTTGCCAGGTAATAAGAAATTTCTTCCGTCTCTACAGGTGTTTTAATTTGAAGTTAATTATGAGCAAATCTTGCACTTCCCTTAAACTGCGCTTCTAAGATGGCTGCAGATACCGTGACCTATATCTATATATTGTTGAATAATCACATATTTGAACACTCTCAGATCCTTGTGGCTACACCTGGAAGGCTCAAAGACCATATTGAAAACACTTCTGGATTCGCAACAAGATTGATGGGTGTGAAAGTCCTTGTGCTTGACGAAGCTGATCATCTCTTGGACATGGGTTTCCGAAGGGACATTGAGAGGATAATTGCCGCTGTTCCTAAGCAGAGACAAACATTTTTATTTTCTGCCACCGTACCTGAAGAGGTTACTGTCACTTTCTAGTACAAAGGCTCTCATTTTTTGGGTTGGAATCTTGAACTGTGTTTTTTGGTGTCAAGGTCCGCCAAATATGCCATGTTGCTCTGAAACGGGATCATGAGTTCATCAATTGTGTCCAAGAGGGCTCTGGGGAGACACATCAAAAGGTAAAAGATTTCTCTTTAGCTTAATTTGAGTGAATGGCCTGCCATATGATTGGATGTTATCAGTTTCTTATGTTTGTTTTATCCCCAGGTCACACAAATGTACATGATTGCATCACTGGATAGACATTTTTCGCTTCTACATGTGCTTCTTAAAGAACACATCGCAGATAATGTGGACTATAAGGTAACATTATCTCTCTAGTGCCATTATGAATAACCAATGTCTGTATTTCTGAACTATCCCGATTTCGTTGCTGTTGTAGGTTATCATTTTCTGTACAACTGCTATGGTGACAAGATTGGTGGCTGATCTGCTTAGTCAGCTAAGCCTGAACGTCAGAGAGATCCATTCTAGAAAACCGCAGAGTTACAGAACCAGAGTTTCTGATGAGTTCCGCAAGTCCAAGGCTATTATCCTAGTCACATCTGATGTATCTGCTCGTGGTGTGGATTACCCTGATGTGTCATTAGTCGTACAGGTAACCATAGTTTTCTGACATGGAATTGTTCTGCGACTACAAATTTGATCTCTTTTGTTTAACTGAAGTTGTTTGCTTTTGCAGATGGGATTGCCATCAGACAGGGAGCAGTATATACATAGACTTGGCAGAACCGGGCGGAAAGGGAAGGAAGGGGAAGGAGTCTTATTGTTGGCACCATGGGAAGAGTACTTTATGTCATCTGTTAAAGACTTGCCCATCACCAAGTCTCCACTACCGCCAATAGACCCAGAGGCTGTGAAAAGGGTAAGCATTTTCATATAAGCGCACTCACATGAATTTGTGATTCTACTGAACTTGGCAAGCCTTTCTTAACTCATATTTGCTGGCAATCCAGAATGAGTAGGGAACTTGAAACTGAACCTGAATCTCATAACACAACTCTTTGAAGTTAAAAGCTATGATTTTTGAAGGGTGTGAGTATGAGTGAGTATTGATGGGTATGATAAACTTGTTGAATTCAGGTGCAGAAAGGGCTGAGCCAAGTGGAAATGAAGAACAAGGAGGCGGCGTATCAGGCGTGGTTGGGTTACTACAAATCTCAGAAGATGATTGCAAGAGACACGACCAGACTGGTGGAGCTGGCCAATGAGTTTAGCCGCAGCATGGGACTTGACAGCCCACCAGCTATCCCCAAAAATGTTCTTGGCAAGATGGGTCTCAAAAACGTTCCTGGTCTTAGAACCAAGTAGATTTTCTTTTTTCCTAGTGATTTGCTTTGGTTTTAAAACTTTAATGTTTTGTAAGTGTAGACGTGTAGTCTCTTGTCATTCTTGCTACACTCTTAAGACTTCCTAACTAAAAAATCCTATAAAAGTTGCCTTCTTATAAAGGTCTTTTGTTTGTAATGGCTTGTTAACATGAGTATTTCGATTTTCACTAAAAAAACAAAAAAAGTATTAAGTTGGATTATACGTGTTTGAAGATTTAACAAAACTTTTTTCTGATATAAAACAACACGTTTCAAAGCAAAGGGAGCAACTACATGCCGTTTTGTATATTTGTTGACATTTTGGGCCACTCGCATCTGTACCCTTAAGCCCTAAATTGTGTTTCCTACAAAACCTTTTAAACCCTAAAATAACCGACGGCGGGAATTTGGTAGTTGAGAGCCTTACAGTTAAAGGCATACGCTTCACCGTTCTCTTCCGTCTTTTCTCCACTCGTTGGCATGAATTCCGATGGACCCAAATCCGGTAAGAAGAGACGAGAGATTCGTGCTAAACTTGTGAAGAAGTTGACGAGTGACGAAGATGGCTCGGGAAAGCTAGTCAAGGACAACAATAAGAGTCTAAAGAGGGGAAGAGAAGGCAAATCTGATGTTGATGAGCCTCTTATTAAGAAACCAGCTTCTACTACGCCTTTAGTGACTCAAATTGCTAAAACTTCAGATTCTTATTTGTCAAAGACAAGGTACATTTTTTGCGTTTCTTTCGGAGATAGCTTCAGAGCTATTCTTAGTGGTGTTTGATTCAGATTTCTCTTTATGGTAAAATGGTTCTTACAGATTTGATCAGTTCCCACTGTCTCCCTTAACGTTAAAAGGAATTGAGGATGCTGGATTTAAGACAATGACTGTTGTTCAGGAGGCTACTCTTCCTCTCATTCTCCAAGGTGAACTTGCCTAAAAGGCAGAAACTTTTGCATCTTTCTTCATGATTCCTTATGTTTTGTCATGACTTAAACATTTTGAAGCTTGACTATTCCTCTATTAATTATTATTCCTTGGTTTTCCAGGTAAAGATATCCTTGCGAAGGCCAAAACAGGCACTGGGAAAACAGTTGCATTTTTGGTGAGATACCCTTTTTGGGTTCATGTTGGTCATTTAGGATTACAATCAGTTTGATTAATTGGGGTTTGTTATTAATGTTGATGTTTCTTTTTCCAAGCTTCCATCAATTGAAGCTGTTATCAAAGCTCCTCCTGCAAGCCGTGATAATAGGCATCCCCCAATTATTGTGCTTGTGGTATGTCCTACTCGGGAACTTGCTTGTCAAGCTGCTGCAGAAGCAAACATCTTGCTCAAGTATCACCCATCTATTGGTGTTCAAGTTGTGATTGGAGGCACTAAGCTTCCTACGGAGCAAAGGCGCTTGCAAAAGAGTCCTTGCCAGGTAAATTTCCATTTGTATTAATATGTAAACTTATTTCTGAGCAAATCATGCATTTCCATTGAGCTGGACTTCTCAGATGAAACTTGTTATCTGACCAATAGAGTTGCATATATTTCTTTTCAAACTGAGTTGGTTATCCTTCGCTAGAACAATATGGACTCATGATTTGAATTTCTAAGAATATGAATTAAGATAGATTGTTTTTTAAAAAGAAATGGATTTCCCTGTCCAAGTTAGGATTGTTTTTCAGTCACAGGATATGTTCTTTGATCTAAGCCTCATTATGCATTTAGATTTTTTTGCATTATTTGTCTTCCCTGCAGTCAAAGTGGCTGCAGAGATGGTGATCTTTGTCTCTGTATATTTTTGAATAATAACATATTTTCACAATCTCAGATTCTCGTGGCTACACCCGGAAGGCTCAAAGACCATATCGACAACACTTCTGGATTTGCAACAAGGTTGATGGGTGTGAAAGTCCTTGTGCTTGATGAAGCTGATCATCTCTTGGACATGGGTTTCCGAAGGGAAATTGAGAGGATAATTGCTGCTGTTCCTAAGCAGAGACAAACATTTTTATTTTCCGCCACAGTATCTGATGAGGTAAGTGTCAGTTTCTTGCACAAAGGCTTTCACTTTTGGGTTGGAATCTTGAACTGTGTTTTTTTGCTATCAAGGTCCGCCAAATATGCCATGTTGCTCTGAAACGGGATCATGAATTCGTCAACTGTGTTCAAGAGGGTGCTGGGGAGACGCATCAAAAGGTAAAAGATTGCTTTTTAAGTTCATTTGAACCAATGGCCTGCCATATGATTGGATGCTAATGGTTTCTCATGTCTGTTTTATCTCCCAGGTTTCACAAATGTACATGATTGCATCATTAGATAGACATTTCTCGCTTCTATATGGTCTTCTGAAAAAACACATCACAGATAATGTGGGCTATAAGGTATATTGTTCCTCCAATGCCTTTGTTAATCACCACTGTAATTCTGGATTAACATGATCTCCTTGCTGTTGCAGGTTATTATTTTCTGTACAACTGCTATGGTTACAAGATTGGTGGCTGATCTGCTTGGTAAGCTAAGCCTTAACGTCAGAGAGATCCATTCTAGAAAACCGCAGAGTTACAGAACCAGAGTTTCTGATGAGTTCCGCAAGTCCAAGAGTATTATCCTTGTGACATCTGATGTATCTGCTCGTGGTGTTGATTACCCTGATGTGTCCTTAGTCGTACAGGTAAATCATGTAGTAGTTTTCAATCATGGAATTGAACAGTATCTACAAAGTTGATTGTTTTTTTTTACCGAAGTTGTTGTTGTGTGTATGTTGCTTTTGCAGATGGGATTGCCATCAGACAGGGAACAATATATACATAGACTTGGCAGAACTGGGCGGAAAGGTAAGGAAGGAGAAGGTGTACTATTGTTGGCACCGTGGGAAGAGTACTTTCTATCTTCTGTTAAGGACTTGCCCATCACAAAGTCTTCTTTACCGCCAATAGACCATGAGGCTGTGAAAAAGGTAAGATTTTTCAAATACTACTACTGTAAACTTAGCCTGAATTTGTGACTCTATTGAACTTGGCAAGCCTTTCGTAAATTCTATTCGCTAGCAAGTAGCAAACCAGAACAACCAGAATGTTATATAAACTGTATTGGAATATGTATGCAAAGGAATAAGATTTTCACATCTCACGAAACTAACCTCTTTTACGTTAGAAGCCAAATTTTTCTTAAGAGTATGTAACTCGAGTGAGCATTGATGGGTGTTGAAAACATGTTAAAATCAGGTGCAGAAAGGGCTTATCCAAGTGGAAATGACGAACAAGGAGGCGGCATATCAGGCATGGTTGGGTTACTACAAATCGCAGAAGAAGATTGCTAGAGACACGACCAGACTGGTGGAGTTAGCTAATGAGTTTAGCCGCAGTATGGGACTTAGCATCCCTCCGGCTATCCCTGTAAATATTCTTGGCAAGATGGGTCTCAAAAACGTTCCTGGTATTAGAGTCGCTCCAGGTTTTGACAAGAAACCTGCAAAGAGAAATTATCGTTCCCGCTAGATTTTCTCTTTCTTTGCCTAATGGTATTGTT
>JGI26506J51651_1000038_pt1 | contig 14604 bp, 10 predicted proteins | sample AraCvinosormetaG_FD_51651 | JGI IMG/M metagenome (IMG submission 51651) | reverse complement strand
CCAATATATAGATGTGTCTAGCATGTAGGAACCACTCAGTAAAAGCCATGATAACCACAAATAAATAATACATAACAAAGTAATTTTTGATATTATACCTCAGAGGTGGAGCGCAAGTGCACTGCAATAGGTTGTTTTGTTATCTCAAATGCATAAGAGCCTAGAACACGATCTCCGGGTACCTACATTCCTCATTAAGAGAAAAAAATGTAAGACAAGGAAAAGAAGAGAACAGCAGCAAAGAGAAATGTCAACAGATACAAAGGGCTGATTTGTCATTAAGCAGAAAATGTAATCACCATACCTCAATGGTCAAACGATGTGGATAACAGGGTTCATCCCAAGCATAAGGGCAAGATGTGTAAGGATGAACTATGGTATCAAAAGTTTCACATTTTTGTTGATAAACCCTCAGTCTCTATCACCCACAGAAAAAAAATCCATTTTCAGTTCCTTGTGGGAGTAAGTAAGGGTTTCAAAATCGACAAGATATCATACATTGGTGATTCTCAGAAAGCAAGTTTTCCAGTACGAAAATGTTTTCACCAACAATTACACTTGGGTCTCAAAATTACATGCTACATTAAAGACAACTAGCATAGTTCCCTCGACGGATGCCACAATTTAGGCCTCATAGATATTGATTACTCAATTTAATGTTCCGACTGCTTTGAAGTATTCAGGCAATGCTACTTAAATTGTAGAGTTGAACGACCTGTGAACTGACGGGAAAAATAACTAAAATTCTTTAGTTGGATATACAGAACCATCAATCATAACATTACTGACCTCATTTGAGAAATTATCAATCCTGTAAGGCATATAGCCCATGTCGTCATCTGATAATAGAATAAAGTTTGTCCCGACATGTCCATGAACACTCCCTACAATCTTTTCATCTCCGCTTGACATATTGGCATTCTGAACTTCCACCCGCACCATGTTGAAAGCTTTGTTAACATAGTTCCAAATCTTCAATTGCGTATCCCCTAAATGATCTGGCAAGAAGCTGCCTGACCATTGCCATCCAGGCTCATTTAAACGGATTGAAACTAGCAGCTCCCTGGTTATATAGAAGAGTAAGTGGCGTATAGGTAGAAACCTTTTGACTGTAAATTCTCTCAGTACAAAGGTAAGATAAATGTAGCAACAGTGGTGGTTTCAAAAAGAAAACCACTCCTTAATACCAAGAATCTGTTGTATATAAGACATAAATAAGTAAACGAACCTCGTAGTATCTGTCCATTGAAGCTGAGAATGCTGTCCAACAGCCAGATGAGAAACTAAATTGGTTCCCTTCTGCTTGTAACACAGGTTATGGCTGCATGAATTACAAATGATATATCTGCAACATGGGAATTTGTTTAGTGGATACATAGGGATAATGGTTCAGGAGAAAACAGAGCATTTGGTGAAACTGTCTATCACCTAGGTTGGAAAGTAATTGCTTGAGTTCTCCCTGCTAATGCACCACCAAGAATAGAACATGTAACAGATAATAAAGATGATTCACCAGGCGATGGTTGTGGGACAACTACATTTGTAGAACCACTGGGTGGAACGAGAGGAAATGGAGCAGACCACAGAGGGTATGGGCTACTTGAATTATCCCACAATGGCAGGTCCCTTTTGACTCGGATCATGGTGTCACTGACTCTGGAAATAGGGCAAGGTGAATAAATGCATGCCTTTACTTTGCCAGACTCATCATTACCTTGGAAGCACACCTCTCTTAAACTTTTTGAAGAAAGGCTCCTCTTGCGAACAATTGCTGAGTCCTTTGGATATGCTGCAAAAGGGACTTGGCGAGTTGACTGAGTTGCATGCTTATCTATAAATCTCTCAGTACTGGAAGCAGTGTTGCTGCACTCCGATGAGGAAGGACTAGAAGGAATATCCTCCATTACAACTTTATCTAGCAAATCTTTCTCAGAGGTCAAAATGCTAAGACCAACTTTTCGACTTTGAACAAAATGCTGCTCAATCAGGTTGTAGCAAGAGGGTATTACGCTGTAAATCCCTTTAGTTTCATTGGTGCAGTCTGAAACAATCAGAGGAGTTCCAGTGCAGTTATACAGTAGAAATGGGACAAAGATGAATACTTCCCGAGCCCCACATGTTGCATCCATTGTTTTCTCACACGATACATAAACAGAACCTATAAGATAATCAATATTAGAATTGTCTCAAAATGAGTAGCCAATTTTAAACGTAAAGAGGTAAATCTTACCACCACCAACGTGTGAATCAAAGGAAATACTTTCAATCAGAGAGAACTTCCCTCCACTGAACTTAGCATCTGTGCTAAAAGTTTCTGAGCGTGAAAACTTTAAAGATGATGTTCTAAAGCCATTTAATTTGAACTCAAGGACCAGGTCATGTGAAGGATCAATATGATGGAATGGCGTCTCCCCCTAAAAAAATAATACCATATCAACCATATAAAAACATGAATTCAACTCTTATCTTCCAGAACGAAATTATATGGAAATATCTCTCAGACCTCAGGAAGGGATGCAGTTTGAGTGATGCCACCACTTTCGATAGAAAGTGATATTGGATCTGGAAGACAGTTGCTCACAACAAATGGAGTGCTTAAAGTTACTTGATGAATGAATTGCTCTCTTGATTGGTCAAGATCGTGCAACTGCTGACCAAAATTTCCAGCTGACAAATCATTAATATGAATCGATGCCGGCAAGCTGGTGCTCTGAACAGATATGCAACACCGAAATGGTTCATGGCTAGGGTGACATGGATAACAAGCAAAAGATCGTCGAAATCCTATCCCGCTATCTTGAGAAAGAACTTTGGAGATACTATGAGCTTCACTCCACAAATAAGAATCTCCGAGGGGACGCCACCGTAGCTGGCCAGATTTAGCCAAGTGTAGAGGCAGTGGAAATTCTTGACCAGGAAAAATAGGATCTAGGATCTGAAATAGAATGACATAAGAATAATAAAAGATGGTGTTAAGATCAACCAGGTAAGGCAACTAGAAATGAAAAGAAACAAAGCTTAATTTTCTTAAGAATCACAGAAACAGTGTCTGGTACAGATAGAACAAACTGGCATATCAAAATTTCAATAACCTTTGGGGAGATGCCAAACGGAATATCAAAGCGAAGTTCTAATGGCATGGATGTGGAGTTCAAAATTATAACCTGAAAAAAGGGAAAGTTCAACCGCAGAATCATCATTTATAAGAACAAAACCTTAACAAATATACATTGTAATGACGTCATACATACAGTAGAGTATACTCGTATCAACTTGCTCTGCTGCTGCAATGAAACCTCGTACACAACAGGAACAACAAAGCTGCTTCCATAACCAGATTTACTTGCTTTCTCAACATTATCACTGGAGTTCGATGTTTTGGAAAAATCAACCTCAAAATAGGAAAGGCCAATTCGATCCATTGAATGAGGAGGAGAAGCAAAAGATGTTCCATCAAGTTGGACCTTCATATAATGATGTATAGCATCACCAGATTCACAGCTGAAACAACCAAACTGACTTCGACGTCTATCAGGAATAAGTAGTGTGTCACTATTATCGATATAAATGGGAACAGAGCAACCGGGTTGCACAAAGTTCTGATCCACTGGAGCTGATATATTTAGCACATCTGAATCATGTCCTTGGAAAACTTGGTACCCCAAAGGAAGAGAAGTTAAATTTTGAAGTACATATGGGGAATATCGTTCTTTCCTGGTACTGTTGGAAGAGTAAACTGACAATCCCTTATTATCAGGAATGGCATCTGTTTCCATCAATTCCAAAATGTTCAACATCTCAATTATCCTGAAAATGCACTTCAGGAGAGAAAAGACAAAATTAACATATATGGAACTGACGGTTTACAAATATTGAGTTTGCCAAACCAAGCCCACAAAGACCATTGGGTAGAACTGACAACAAAAACTGGCGTAAGGGTTTTGGTGCCCTGAGGTTTTCTAAAGTTTTGATTTAGTTCCCTCCCATCCGATGTGAGGTTATTTATATCCCGTCTTATCAATTATACAAGTAGACAGAAAGTTGGAAGCTACTCATCCTTTCTGAAAACTAGTGAGAAATTTGATTATAGGATTTAGCACCAAAACCACAGTATTAAACCAAGCTGACCGAAACTAACCAATCCCTGCCATTACCAATTACTACTACACAGGATTTTAACAGGGAAGAAACTATATCCATCTTACCTCAAAAAGAGATTCTGTTAAGTTCAAATTGAGCTGATTTGATGATGCAACAATTACTTCTGTGAGCCCAGCATTGTTCAGCAAAGAATTTGCATCAAATTTTCGGGATAATTTGATATCAAAATTCCAGGGCTCAATAAAAGGCTCCCACAAGACCTTTTTAACATACATATACAGGTGGTTATCAGCATACTACCAAAACAAAGATAAAAATGACAGCAGGATTCTGTTTCTGCCTCGTACCTTGTGCATATTATTATAATTCACTTCAAGATCACATGAAACCAAACTCTCCATATTTTTTTCGGCCAGATTAGCTTGCAGGCAAAAGTTTCTCATAAGAACTTCAAGAAGCATACCGCTACATCCCCACTGCATGAGAATAAAGAGACGAGAAGTCTTTAGAAGAAGTAGCTCAAAAATTTCAAGATGACCAGTGGCATATATAGTGCAAAAGCTAATAGACAAGGAGCTCACAGACGATCATGGAAGAATATATGTTCTAGACAAAAGAACGCAGATCCTTGCAAAATATTTAAAACCAACCAAAATTCACCCATCAAATCAAGCTCATCGGTGAAGAAAAATTAAACTCATCATCTCAAGCACTAATTACAAAGAAGAGCCATTAAATTCATACATTAACTGATCACGCCAAACACACGCAAGTACAAGGTATATGTTAATGAAGCACTTGATGAATGTAAAAGCGAGATCAATGGTGCAGTGTATACATAAAAAAAAAAAATACATTAGCATGTAGAAATTGAGCAAAGAGAAATAACATGTGAACTGCCAAACAAAGACATGGACTGGCACAACAGAAGTGGCAACACAATAACAGTATACACATAAGCAGCAGAAGTGAATAATTGTGAGGCCACATCTGGGTGAAATAACATTGAGCGATATATTATATAGTATATAAAGCATAAGCGTACCTTTCCATCTGATATAAGAAGAGACACATCTCTTATCTGGACTTTTATACTCATGTTTCCTTGCGAATTTTGTGAAGATGGTGTCTCAGGTGCATCAAACGTAATTCCATGCCAAAAAGATAATACTTGATGAGATGCATGCATCTCTACTTTGTCAGACAGTATGCCCACAGCTATGCTCATGATTATGTTCTGATCCATCTGAATACTAGTTTCTACAAGTAGTTGTGCCGCCCCAAATAGAGAGCAAGACCTGACAGTGTCAACCCCAGATATTGCAAGAATCCCATTGAGCTTTTCAATCTTATAGCTCAGTTTGACATCTCTCCCAAGAATAGAGAGTTCGCCACTTCTACTACACGCTGTAACAGAAACATATTTACAGTAATTCCCTTTAAAACAATTTGTGTGCTCTTCCTCAGATATCTCATGAACATCAGTTGCCATGAACCCTGGAAATTCTGTATGGCTTGTGCAAAGAGGAATATGGATTTTGACACCAATAATCTCTGATCTTGCGGCAAATGACATTACCTCACTAGAGTTCTCTGATACCTCAGTTTGCAGAACATTCAAAACCCGATCAGTATTGTCACAAATAGTCCTTAGCACTCCAATAGATTCATCCATATCCAATTGTGAACCTTTTGAGAAAAAAGGGTCTTCACTACTGTCTTCCAGTTTCTGGGAATAAGATTTCAGAAGTTCAATAACTTCAATCCAATCAAAAGAGTGTAACCAGATGTCTAGGGATGGAAGAGAAAAACAGAGATCGTATTCATTTTCAGCCAGTTCCGTAAATCTGACTCTCAGTGCAGAAGGATCCCCATATGCATTGATGCATCTAGCTAACATGACTGAGCTCAGCAATGAATAAAGCCCGATTTTGAAAAACTGAACATCCAAGCTCATAGGGAAATTATTTTTAAGTTCTCCAGAGCAAACAAATTTCATATCAGCTTGGAGCACTGGTTCGGATAGCAGTGTTCCAGGATCTTTCCTTAACCGATGCAGTTTTGACGTCAAAAGATTGACAAAAATTCTGAATTTTATAAAGCTTGTGGAAGGTTCCAGGGGTGCAACTGACAACTCTTGCTTTAGGCGCACCTTCGTATGAAGAAACTGAGGAACATCAGACACGAAAAGTTTTGATTCCTCATCGACTAAAGAAAGCTGATCAACCACATCAAGAAATGCCTTAAACCCATCCAAGGCATCTGAATCTACAAAGAAAAAGAAAAAAGATAACACATGTAAGAATTACTTGAAATACATGATCACTATAGAAAAACAGAGAGCTCTGAGGAGCAGAAATTAACATGGACGGAAACACCACCTACCATCGACAACAATTTCACAAACGTCAACCCTTGACATAACACATGCCAATTCCGTTAACGGATTGTGATCACAAGGGAATCTAATCCAAGTATCAGCAATAATGCTAGCAGCCAGAGTGATACTTCTGCACACGGCGTTCTTCTTGAATGTTGATATGCCATTCTCAGAAAGCAGCAACGATACTGATAAGTCCCGCCCAAATATGTTTAAACAGTCGGCTCGCCCTGGTACTTGATTAAGTGGAATAACACATTCCTGTGGTATGTGCTGCACCACATTGCTCAAAGCACACTCTGGAATAAAGCTAATATATAACTGCTGAATGTCAACTTTCAGTTGCCGGCGGTCATCATCTTCCACAGGAAGAACAATAGAGGAGTCCAGTATCTCAATTTTATAACTAATGGCAAACTCAGAATGAGCCTTGGTCAACTCAGTAGCTTGTGGCAATGACTGCAGGCCAGACTTTGAAGTCCAGTCAGAAAGAGAGAAATACCCAATTATAATGGCTAGATATTCCGGCGGTAAAATGCAGCATGTGTGTTGAATACCTATGCTCACTTCAAGTTCAGAACCAGAAGGCTCCAAATCCCTCTTCCTTACACGTAGGTTCAAGACCTGTGAGACATCTGTTGATGATTGTTTCCAAAGAAACCCGCCACAATAGTTGGTGAAAAAAGATGACTCCAGCATCAAGTCTTCAGCAGAGGCAACCAAATCGAGAAGATCATCTGAAATGGTAAGAAAGTATCTGGATACTGGCAGTATGATAGTTCCAAAAACACTTGAAGAATCATGAAAATGTACATTGGTGTTGAAGACATGCATATCAACTGTAACGTGATTGATCTGACCAAGATCACTGGAGGACGCAAGCCCATTCATAGGGCAATCACGTTTAGGTTGAAAAGTACAGCTGTTACATTCGCAGTTCAAACCTATTTGTGCCCCATCCTTTCTATTCCTTAATATAAATAACTTCCTCCAGTCAGAAGTCGAATAACACAGAGAACTTTCTAGGCTATGAAGAGAACCCGAATTGTTAATGGTTACAAATGGAAATTTGTCAAGAGGAATGCAGCCACAAGATCTACTTTCAGTGAAGTTTGAGAATCCAAACCTTTCAAAATCAAACTGAGATATTTCTGTTGGAGCAATGGTGTCTGTAGTAAGGCTAGATGGATTTGTATAGCTAGACGAGATCTTATAGGAAGCTATCTTATCCAAAACATTTGTCAGCAAACCAAATATGTATGGGTAGCAATGGAGCTCGGCACTCCTCCAATAGACTGTATACTTGTGAAAAGCAAATTTTTTACTTTGAGAAACCTTGCAATTTAAGCTGATAGCAGCTTCAGGAGTTGTTCCGTAATCAATAATGTTGGTTTCATCGCTAGTATGAGCATCCATACCATGTCCATGGGAAGATGATTTGAGTAGATTTCCAGATGAACATAAAATATGACCGTCGGCTGCATCTTTAGAGGAGCAAGCTGTTATTTCCAATGTTTTCGCACAGACTGACCACTCTTCAAATTTAGCACGTAAATACCTGAAAATGACGATTGTACAAGGGAACTTGTCAGGAACCCCCAGTGATACAATATTTAACAAAGAACCAATAGAAAAAGAATTGGATGGACTTGGTTTTGACAATGCATCATTAGATGGGTTATAGGTAGTGATCGTAAGACCAAATATGTGTGATAAGAAGCATGTGAACATATCAACTGCTTGGCAAAATAAGCAGACATCACCATGGTAAATACAAATATACAACAACAAAAACGCTAAATTCATGCTCGTATAATTGCTAAAGCTTAACTTTCCACTGATACTGTATAAAGACACAAAATGGGCTCCTTTTACCGTTGCAACAATTACCTACCAGAGATCAAGCTGCTGTATAGAAAGAACAAGCACTGTGCTATTTTCTCCTTCATTTTCGAGATTGACGTACAACCTTAAAAATGCCAAGTTGGTTTTGATGGTGAAGTGAAAGATGGGAGCAGGGGAAGGTGGAGCATTTCGAGTTCCATGATCCTGAATATCAAGATATTCAATCACAGACATGACTCCTTTAAATATTGACGGGGAGAAATGGACATTAAACATAGGCAGAGTAGCTTCAACCTGAAAATGAATGGAATGGCAAAAAAAATCAATTCCAAATTGAGGTCGATGCCTCTATTAAAGTACAAGTATTTAGTACCAAGGAATAAGTAAGTTTATCATTCCCTCAGCTAAACTAGACACGGCCACCTCAACCCTGAGATAAATTTTAATACCTCCAACTGCTTCAAAATCGACTCTTCCGGAATTATACAAGGCGCAAACTTGATAAGTAAAGATGATTTCTCCACAAGGGGAAGTTCTTGGAAAGGATGAATCTTCATGAGCTTCATCTGCACAAGACGCACATGTAAGAACATATATGATTGCTTAAACAGCTTCAATCAAAAAGAATAAGAAAATTAACATAAACATATCTTACCTCAAGGTTACAGATTTTGATATCAAAATGGTCATAGAGATCTTTGACTTGAAAAGCATCCAAGGCTTCAACGGAACTTTGTAAGCTATTGACCACATGGTCCACATCAGACTGCAATCTTGGACTTGGGCTAAGAGCATCTGTGCTACTAGATGTGATAGAAAGAGATTCCAATACCAGAACCTGTAAACGGGAATGCATAGGAGGATAAAATAAATACTGAGAAGGATACAAATAAGAAAACACAGACACTCGTATGTTTATATAAGCGAAATACCAGATTATAGCTTTCTGATTCAACCAATCGTCCAGGGAAACTTAAGGTAAGATCTTTTATGTCCAGATCCCACTTAACTTTATTCCGGCTTGATAAGAGGTATCTATGAAACAAACCACAACACAAATAGGCATCACGATCAATTAGGATATGAATCTATGCCTAACATTTCGATAGATGAAACACTTACTCAGCTTTCGCTGCCAATCGCGTTTCACTTTCAAGGCCATTGAGTGATGATAAAATCTGAGCCACAAAAGAGAATTGTTGTTATTGGGTTCCTTTGTCAATTCATAATTTCAATCTATAGAATTCATGAGTCCAGTACAATCACAGAGACAAACTGACATTATATTCTACGTATATCCACACTTGCTTAAAATTTGTTTTTCAAAAACTTAACTAATTATTTGAGAACAAACATTACGAGCATATGGTAAAATAAGAGCTCACCCTTTCATGTTGGAGTTTGAAGTATCTTGAACCCGAGAAAAATTTACTGACAGCTAGAATGAAGCCTCCATCATAAGCGGCTTCAAGTGGTTGAAGGGTGACCTACAGAAACAAGATGCAAAAATCTATAACAAAGTCAATCCTAATAGTTAACTATGAACAAAAGACCAGGACTCCTGAGAGGAGCAAGCATTGTGTTTGTTCACAAAACTCTGATGCAAGGGTGCAGTTAGTTCACCTTTAATGACAATGCAACATCATGATCTTTAGACAACTCCAACCGCGCTCCATATGAGGGTTTCGTTTCTAGTGTATCACTCTGAGAACAGACCTGCATGAAACAATTAAATTATTTGTTTCCTGAAAACATTATGAAAAGCGCTAAAATCGATTTTAATAACACAGACTACGGAGCATAAGTTACACCTAGATTGTTCATACCACCTTACTAAGCACTAGTCTAATATTGCTCATGATTTTAGATGTTAGCAATTATTAACAATATGGCATAGGTGTAACACAATATTAGGACACAAACCCTTTTCATGGTTAAAATTTCTTTCCCATTGTGAGGATAGACCAGCCTTCCAGAAATAACAGATAAAATCATGGCTGTAGAATCTTTCCAAGATTTGCATTCAACAATCACTCCCAAAATGTCCAACTCTGTAATAACTTGAGAAGAACTCCTGTGGAATAAAAAAGATAAAGAAGAATGAAAATACAAACTAGTTAAGGCAGAGGCCATGATGAGATAACTGAGAAATTGTAACTTACCCACTTATCTGTTGCAAAGTAGCAGAAATTTTGCATACGTTGAGTTGAATGGAGCATGTACAGATCTTACCAGTTGCACTTGTATTTCTAGGAGATGAAGAAAGAGGGTAAAACTTTGTTGCCTTGTGTATATCCTGCAGTGGATGAACAGTTACTAGGATGTTTCAAAGAATTCTGAAACCCTACTGCTATTAAATAGTACTTAAAATACCTTGACAACTTCATCAGAAACAACCCCAGAAAACTGACTTGAATCCTCTGTGCCTCCGGCACCAAGCATTCCCCGTGACAACCAGTTCAACCACCCACGCGACTTATTTAATGTAGGATCGTCACTCGGTTCCTTTTCAGGGGCACTCTGTTCCTTTTCGGATCTAGTGGCACCAGTCGCTCCCATGTTTACTGTCAATTCTGAGCAAGCTTCCTGCATAGTAAGATCCAAGGTAAAAGGACAGGTAAGAAATTGCCATTGCTAGGGCATCAACTTATGACAGATATCTGAACAGACTTTGGTATCACAGCCAAAGTATAAATTGCTACAACAGCAACCTAATTTACCATACCTGCATCTCACCTTCCGCTGCAGACCTATAATTTAAGATATCATCAATATCAGACTTCTTCTCCAATTCTTCCAAACCCAAACGGATGGACTTATCGATTGACTGTAGCCAGAGGCATATAGTACAGACATATTAGTAGAGAAGCCACATGACAAGAACAACTCAGGTTTGAAAATGCTATAGAAGAAATATATATAATACACCAATTCATTTGAATGTTATGAAGGTTACGCGCATTAGTTGAACAAAATATGTACAAATATGTCGACCATAAAACATCTTAGCAACATATATATGATGGAGACTATGGCTAAGCGACAAAAAGTTTAGGGAAGAGAACATATGTATTTCTTTCAGTCAGCGATTTCAGAACAACTACATTTTTACGATGATAACCTCCTATAGAGTACTTTATTGATGTTAGAAGAAGAGAAATGTTTCTTCAATTTCCATATTTTTTAAAATGTATGATGACGCTTAGACCAAGTATTCTACAATTTCTACCTCTGATTTCAATATTCCAACAATTTTAAAAGTTCCCTACACTGCTACAGCTACCTATGCAATAAAACAGAATAAACTGTGCTTCTTTAGAGGGAAGCAAGCGCACCAAGCTAAGAACAAATCACTACCCGTCTACTTTTTGCATTCATACGGAAGCAAGTGCTAAGATATAAGATTTTAAAATAATGGCAGCCCGTATTTAAATATCCCTCTAAATCATCTTCTAGTTAATTAAGCATTCTTAGAACACAACCGGATGATTAATCACCTCATAATATGCTCCCTGATAGACTTATATGATGTGAAATGTGCTTCTAAACCATCTCCTTACCACTATCCATTCATTTACATTTTGCAGTAGTAGGACAAAACACATCGAAATGAAAAACCACCTCATGAGATGCTCCCTAGTTATGTAAAACCACCTAAAACTCATGAGGCTTCCTATGTCTACATAGAATCCAACAGGCTGGGTTAGGCAAGTTCATGCAGTTAAACAAATAGGAGGACACAGTGCAACACAATGAACAAAGCCTGACACTTCTAATCTGGCAAGGAGGAAAATAAGATACTTGCCTGTTCTCTGAGAAGGAGATCTAGCTTTATCTTGTAGAAGTTGATATACCTCCTGCGGATTCTCCTGTATTTTTTCCCCGAAACAAAAATCTAAAAGTGAGCAGACCGCTTGAATATATTCCAGGAGTATTTGTCTACTTATTCCATGAAACAGTAAGTTATTTGCGTAGAAGTAAAGTATGCAGAAGTTTTAAGAGAAATTAAAATTGGAATAGCTATTAAGCATCATCTAATTAAAATAAAAGAAATGATGTCAGCAACATAAACTTACATTCGCTGTTCAAGAAATCTCCATGAAGTTTTCCACAGTTTCTTCCGTACATCAGATAAAATTGAATTTTGGGCATAGTGCCACCAAAGTTTCTGCCATCCTGGTGGTTTCCTCGATAAGGAAGTGGAGCAGGGACGATACCGCCCATACCTAAACCATTTTAAAAGGTTCTTTAATCAGTAGTTCTTCAAAAAAACGTTCTGTAGTATCCAATAAGAGAGCTAAATCTCAGGAGAAAAAAAAGTTTGAATTGAGGAAAAATTATCGCTACCCTAATGAAAGCTTACCTCTCACGCAACTGGCTGGTTTGCAAGTAATCTAACAGAATAAGAATCTGCTGCAATTGAAATTCATTCAGAGTCACCACCTAAAACGCATCAGTGCCAATTGGAAGTTAGAGTGAGTCATGAAATGGTACATAAATCTTAGCTCTGAACCTAGTTTAGCAATTTCTGAGAACTAACCACATCAGTCAACTCAGCGCTGATAGAATACTGAGGAAGATCGTCATAAAGCTCTCCAGATCGATTGACCTATGCAAAGAAGTATATCAGGCAAAATGAAGAATGCCTATTTACATACAGCACAAAAATGCACTCAAGCAATAGCTGATGCATAGACCAAAGTACTTTCTGTATAAATATTGTATCATTGATCAGATAGCTGTAAAAATCTTTCACCAAACACAATGTCCTCATGGAGCTGATGGTGACATATAAACCAATTGGCAAAAAATTTAAAGCAAATCCTTTCTGATAACATTGATTGATTGATATGTCATCAAAATTTCGTAGGCCATCAGGTAAATCAAGACTCAGTACGGCAGATATAACATATAAATGAGTACATCTCATTTTTAACACAACCCTAAAGCAAGAGCAAGGATGTAGCACCTTGAAGCAGCAACAAAGATTAGATGATAACAAAAGATGTTAAGAGACAGCAAACCAATGACGCTGTTTTAGATCCATTACCAATAGCGTTACAGAAACATGGACTGGCTTCAGTAAATAACCAAATCTATCGCTTTGCAATCTTGACTGGCACCAGTTGTCAAAACCTATTTTTTCATTAACACTTGGAAAGTCCATGTTTCCCTCATACATGTCACAATATATTTCCAAACCTTCAACCTCCACAAGTATATTCACTTGCCCCCCTCTCACCCTACCAACTGATGGCCTGATATTCAACAGAGACATCATGTCAAATATTTCAGGGCGCACATATATCCACCACAGATCTTGTCTTATTAACAATAATTTAGCTTATAGAAAAAAACAGGTATTAAGGAGATTTTACAGTAAGAAAAGAGACAGTTGGAATAAAGTTATAATGGGGTATCGCCTTACCATAGAATAAAGCAAAGCTACAAGGAATCAAATACGAAAGTAGGATATATTATAAGTGATAATATAGAAGAACCAAGGCAACTGGAAAGAAATTAATGTGGGGTATGCTCTCTGCTGTCTCACAATGTAATTCAAAGAACATATCCTTGCCATAAATAAAGCAAAGCTCGGAATCAAACACAAAGTGGAATACATTTAAAAGTGCCAGAGAAGGTGCATAAAGAGATTACCCAACTGAGTTTTGTTTAGTAACTGTCAAGCTTGAAAACCGCAATCCTAATACAACTTGCCCCTGTGACAGCAGTTTAGAGTAAAAACATATGAAAGTGGGAAAGTGGGAAAGTGGGAAAGTAGTGAATCGCAAGAAAGACTGATAGTAATTTAGCATCACAATGCTCAAATATATTTGAATCTATCTAGATACATATCCTCCATGATAAATGATATGCTCTCACAAATAAACCAATACTCCGGTATGATTATTGATGTATATAAGTTTCTACAATAGCAATGGGAGGATAACAAAATACAAGCCTATATTCTAGCAAATTAATTAAACTGAACAAGCAGGAGACTTACCAATTCAGGTTGTGCATCTGAGTATAAGATGTGAAAATTTCTGATGGACACTTGAACGCTATCAAGAATCTAACCCAAGAAAGAAGGAACGTTAACATGGTAGAAAAGAAAAACCAAAGACAAGATTGATAACCTCATCCAAAAGCGCATCCTTAAAAACCAGTAACAGACCAATCATAATATGAAAAATGTAAGATGCTTAACTAGAGGTAGCAAAAGGAGGATTGCGGAACGTAATTTCTCACCTTGGCAGCAATATATGACATATAAG
>JGI26506J51651_1000034_pt1 | contig 14895 bp, 15 predicted proteins | sample AraCvinosormetaG_FD_51651 | JGI IMG/M metagenome (IMG submission 51651) | reverse complement strand
AAAGGTATGTGGGGAAGTTTTGAAGGGGCTTTTGGGCTTAGAAAAGGAAAGGAGTAAAGGAAGAAGCGGCGCACGTGGCAGGCAGTCACGAGAGTCACGAGAGATCGAGAGAAGTCTTTGATTCTCTTCTCTCATCAAATCAAAATATCATCTCAGAGACTCCGATTCTCTCTGTTTCTCCTCCACTTTTCAACCCAAGTCCACCCTCAAAATTCTCAGAATGATTGCTCGGATCCTTGCCGCCTTAGCCGATTCCATGGAGATGCCGGTGGCTGCCGGTGGTGGATCAGTGCTCGGTACCATCAAAATCGCTGTGATGCCAATTGCAAAGGTATTCACCATGTGCTTCTTGGGTCTTCTCATGGCCTCCAAGTACGTTAACATCTTGCCTCCCTCTGGCCGCAAACTCTTGAACGGGGTAATTAATTCTCCACACTAGACTTTTTCACTTTCTCTATAAATCCAAAAAAAGCAAACTTTGAATGAAACTGTCTCTCCTTTTCACACAGTTGGTCTTCTCGCTTTTGCTTCCCTGCTTGATCTTTTCCCAGCTCGGACAAGCCGTCACTCTCCAAAAAATGCTTCAGTGGTATTTGTTTCCTTCTTTGTCCCCCCTAGTCTCTCTCTAGTCCTTATATAGATCATCATATTCTTTTCCATCTTTCAGGTGGTTCATTCCCGTTAACGTCGTTCTTGGCACCATCTCTGGCTCCATAATCGGTTTCATCGTTGCTTCCATCGTTCGTCCGCCTTACCCTTACTTCAAGTTTACAATCATACAAATTGGAGTTGGTTAGACCCCTTTTTTTTCCCTACCCTCGCTTTTCTGCTCTGACACTAGTCTCACTTTATGTGCCTTGTTTGTTTCAGGCAACATTGGCAATGTGCCTCTTGTTTTACTTGCGGCTCTTTGTAGGGACACTTCCAACCCTTTTGGTGACTCCGAAAAATGTAGCATTGATGGCACTGCTTATATCTCCTTTGGTCAATGGGTACTCTTTTTTCTCTTTTTAACTGCTTCTATGCTGTAACTATTATTATACCTACTAGAATCAGTCCATTAGCTGCTTCAGTTTCTGTCTCTTATGTAACAGTGATACAGTTTCTTGTCTTCTGTCTTTTTCTCTGTTTGGATGAAGAGGAACTAGATTTATGAGGAGTAGCCTCATTGAAACTATTTTATATAGGATCTTTAGTTCCAATGCACTGTTTGTTATCAATGTCTTACGGGAATGGATATTATTTCTCTCTGTGGGACTTCAATTAACCACAAGGTTTACTTTTTATATCAGGTTGGTGCCATCATCCTCTATACATATGTGTACCAGATGTTTGCTCCTCCTCCAGAAGGGTTTGATGCTGAAGAAGAAAATCTTGCTTTGAAAAACCTTCCAGTAGATGCTGCTCCAGAGCAAGTCCCCTTGCTTACTCAGAATTTTCCCAAGGACTTTTCGCCGACTCAAGATCTTTTGCCTGTACAGAGCACCGAACCTAGGGGAAGAGGGGTTTCAAGGAAAGGCAAGGTGGGACTGCAATTATGGAATCTTTATTCTATGTTTCAGGAGTATTTTACCTGATATAAGCTGGTTCTTACGAAACTTTTTATCTTTTGCTCCGTGATGTAGATTGCACAGATTTTTGTTTTCCTCTATGAGAAGCTGAAACTGAAGCAAATTGTCCAGCCTGCAATTGTTGCTTCGGTAAGTATCTCGTCTTTTCTATTTCCCTGTTTTATCTGACAATCCAAAGATCAAGAGACTGTGCGATTGCCTTTACCATGTAACTAAACTAGACGTGTTTTTGTTAACTTCAGATCCTTGCCATGATACTCGGAGCAATACCTTTCACAAAGAAGTTGATATTCACAAATGGTGCACCTCTATTCTTCTTCACAGACAGCTGCATGATTCTTGGGTAAGCACACTCTTTATTTGTCTTCTGTGAAGCAGCTGCAAATAATGAGTTAATATATGTAAAACCTTTGGCTATCAGGGACGCGATGATACCGTGTATCTTACTGGCACTGGGGGGAAATCTCATTAACGGTAGGTTTGGTGGTTGCTTTCTTTTCACACTGACTTAGTTTTTAGCCCCATCCATCATATGGATCTTATTGGTTCCTTGGGTAAATTTTAGGACCAGGAAGTTCAAAACTTGGTTTCAAGACAACGGCAGCTATTATAATTGGACGGTTGGTGTTAGTGCCACCAGTAGGACTAGGAATCGTGACAGTAGCAGACAAACTTGGGTTCCTTCCTGCTGATGATAAGATGTTCCGATTTGTGTTACTCCTTCAGCACACAATGCCTACATCAGTGCTCTCAGGAGCTGTTGCCAACCTTAGAGGCTGTGGAAGGGAATCAGCTGCTGTGCTCTTCTGGGTCCACATTTTCGCCATCTTCTCAATGGCTGGATGGATGGTACTCTACATTAACATACTCTTCTGAATTCTCTTCTTATTGACACATTCATCTGCTACTATACAATACTTCTGTGTAAATACAGTGGCATCTCCTATGTGCCTGAACCAACCAAAATTCTGATTTTTTTTTTTTCCTTTCCTGTGTAAATGTTAGTTTATAACTCTTTTCAACTAATGAGCACTCCCTTTTTCTCTGGATATATCAAGAATATTATTTGAAACACGCGACAAACAGCACGACTTTAGTTAAACGTCAATTAAAACTAATGTGTGGAAACAGTACCAAGTCGATAAACAGCAGACGAAACTCAAGTATCTTTTAAGGGTCTTAAAAAAATACAGATTCTGGAGGCACCTACGGATCTGGGCATCAGTCAGAAAAACGGCAGCCATCTTCTGGTTCTGTTCTCCCTCTGGCTATGAGATATTGCTATACCCCTCCTGTGTGGGCTGCTTAGCCACATTGCCAACACAACGCCCACCAGACTCACAACTGGTGCAGCAGCCAGAAACAGCCATCTTCCTCTGCTGACTCTGCTCACACCAGACTCGCTCTCACCTCTCTCTACATATTCCTCTTCCCCCGATTCTGTACCATCATCAGAGGAGGAGCTATCCTCGCTCACATCCAGCACATTCCGCTTTCCCTCCTCGTAATCTTTATCATCTGTCGGGAGCTCATAACGGCAGAGTGGGCAGGAGTTACGGGCACTCAGCCAAGGTACGATACAATGAGCATGGTATAGATGTAGACACGGAAGCTGCGTGGTTTCATTGCGGAGGGAGAAAAGCTCCTTGCAGATCGCACAAACTAGGCCCTTCATTACATGCTCCTCTGCAATGATAACCCTTGGAAGATTCCTGACGCATGAGACAGATGCAGGTGGTGCACCTCTTCTTGAATTGTCAGACTCAGCAAGTTGCTCAAGTAGTTCATCAAAGCCTCTCTCATCAAGATAATCCCCAACATTTGCAGCATAGGGAGAGAAGTCCAAATCCTCCAAACCAGTGAAGATGTTGCGAGATAACGCATGCCTCCTCTCTATAATTCTTTGACGAAAGCCTCTCTCTAACTCAGGTGAATCAAACCGAGTCATGGAGCTGTAGCTTTCACTTGGACTTGCCAAATAGTTTCTATAGCGTGTTCCTGCAACCCCAGAAGGACCCGCTCCTTCCTCCCATTCCCTGTCTTCTTCGTCTGAGTTCCACTGGTTAAGACCAGCGCGCATCGGGTCTATATCAGTGTCAAAGTCAATGTCGCTCCTGTCATCTGGTTGAACAAAGATATCGGCATGCCTGTCAGTGGAAGCATCAGACTCTCCACCGTAAGCACTAAAAGAAATGGCATCGTTATCAGCATGGGGAAATCTGTAGAGGCTAAAACTAGCGTTTGATTCGGTTTCGCCAAAGTTGTCAAAATCATCACTTTCAGATTCTGAGAAAAGTCTCCATCTAGTAGAGCCGCTTGGAGTGGTATGAGAGCTAGTTCGCAGATCATCACGTAGATCCTCACTAGCATGAACCGTTGAAAGGCTTTGCCTTGCAATGCTTATCAAGTGTGTAAATTGTTGGGAGGAAAGATCACCAACACCGACAGACTCAGAGCTGTCGTGCCTAGTTGTTCTTCTCCTCCTCCTCCTCCTCCTCCTAATTGTCTGCCGCCGAGCCAAGGGAGGCGCGGGAGTGCCGAAATCTTCAAGCAACAAAAACTTACAGTCGACACATAAGCTGAAGATTTCAAGATCATCGGAAGCAGATTGAACGACTCTTCCGCATAGATTACAGGCGGAAGATGGGATTGAATTGCTGCTGACATCCATGGGATGGCCATTAGAAGGTCCTTGTGATTCCATCGGATCCAAAGGCGGCAGCTTTGAGGTCTGAAAAGGGGCATACATATAAAATCATGACCAAGGAGGGTTAGATCAGACCGGATACACCCACACTAATCTCCAATTGCTCGAAAATCACAAGGAACAACAAAAAGGATGAAGAGAAAAGATTACCGAAGAGATACGGCCGGATCTTCAAAAAACTAGCAAGAAGTCATCTGTCCAAGCAAACAAGGCAAGGGGATGGTTTCGATGCAAGAAAACAGGTGTTGGGATTTTATGGCGGAAAGGGGTCAACGACGACGGATGGGGGTCTTGTCTAGCTGAGAGACATTTCTCATCTTCTTTCCTTTTTTCTTAACGTTTATTATCTCTAGACTAAAAGGAACCAAAGTCTCCGACTCATGAAGAGGGTCTTCAACTTCTGTGAAATTGCCCAAGTCTAGAGGCAGAAAAGACTATGGAGTTTCCGTTGAGCCGCCAGTCAAATCCATAATATAGTACATTGTATGTTGGTGAATCATCAAAAGCCATGCTAACTCAAGTAGTAAAGTGGTTGCATTTTTAAGCAGAGATTTCCCAACTTGTAGAAATGTGGTGTGGAGTCGGCAACTCTTATACATGATTTTTATTCTCAAGCTTAATGATGGTTCACACAAAGAGCTTTCATTGATGTATCAGACGGGTCTGAGATGGTGGGGAATGGTATGGAAGTACTGGGTTTGGGAATGAAGATGTTCTCCATAGAAAGCTAATTAGTTTTTAGGACAATATCACAGATTCTGTCGAGTTGTCTTGGACATTAATAAATAATCACTCACTGGCTTCTTTCGAGAGCCTCGTGGGTCCGCATCCATCAATTTGTCCATATAGTTTTTTTTTTATCAATTGTCTTTGAACCTAAATCATGGCGTATAGAAGAAGGCAGGGGATCGGAAAGTTTGCGACTTTCAAGGAGGAGATTGACCGGCTTCCCCCGGAAAGCATCACCGCCGTCAAGGATAGATCACCGCCAGCTCGATCCTCCCCTGCTTTTGACCAACCCAGATCTAAGGTTTCTCCTTTTTCTCAACTGAGAATCACTTTATGTTTCTGCATTTACATGATCCGCTCTTAGGATATCATTAGTGACCAATCTTTGACGACTTTTGACTGTCTTAAGTTAATGTTAAACTTTCTGATCAAATTCAGCTGTGAGGTCGAATGTAGTGGTTTTGTTAGAAGTTGTGATCATGAGATCTTTCTTCTGCCATTGATCCTATGTTTTCTGGGGATGTATACTGCAGAATTTTACGACCGAGCCAAAGGGCTTGTGGGGAGTCATAGCCCAGAAAGCAAAATCTGTTATTGAAGATGATAAATCTAGTGATCGCTCTACAACAGCTTCTCAGGTTTTGTTTTTGCTCATCTCAAGTACATTCTCATGATCCATCATCCTCTTGCTTTGACGTCGTCATGGTTTTTGGTCTTTGTTTCTCTTCTAGTCCCGGTTTTCATACCTATCAGATGAAGGGTTCAAGAAAATGGATAATCCCAAGCTTCGGAGGGGGCTGGATAAGCTTACATCTTCTCTTAATCAGATCGGTGACACTTTTGAAAAAGCCTTTGAGGTGTTGTTTCTCCTTCTCTCTAAATCATTCCGCTTCTTCATTCTTTTGGTTGAATTGCTTCCTTGTTTCTCTAGGATGGCCGAACACTCGTTGAGAACAAAACAGCTGATATCATCCAGGAAACACGAAAACTTCAAACCAGACGAAGAGGAACTGGTGGTGAAGATGAGAATCAGAATCAATCTTATGGAGTTAGTAGCTCATGGAAAAAGTCTCCAGAGCAGCCAATGCAGTTGAATCATATGGAACATGAAACTCAACTCAAGGCATCTCGCGATGTAAGGTCCAGTCTTTTGATGGCTTGGTTGGTTGGTGATTTATGTATGATAGCTCTGTTCGTTGATATATAGTTTCTTCTGTGAGCTGCAGGTGGCGATGGCCACTGCTGCTAAAGCTAAACTACTCCTCCGTGAGCTGAAAACTGTCAAAGCAGATCTTGCATTTGCGAAAGAGCGTTGTGCTCAGCTTGAGGAAGAGAATAAACATCTGAGAGAGAGCCACCGTGAGAAAGGAAGCAACCCTGCAGACGAAGATTTGGTAAATCTTTTGACTGAGCTCATGTTCTAATTTGTGTGTTGCATTCCATCTAACAACTCGGTGTGGAAGCTGTTGTATCAGATTCGGCTCCAGCTGGAGAGCCTACTGGCAGAGAAAGCACGGCTGGCTCATGAAAATTCTGTGTATGCGAGGGAAAACCGGTTCTTGAGGGAGATAGTTGAATACCACCAGCTTACGATGCAGGACGTTGTGTACATAGACGAGGGCAGTGAAGAAGTGACACAAGTTTCCCCTTTCGTATCAACGTTGATGACTTCTTCACCCGCTGACCGTTCACAGTCTCCTCCTAGTCAAGAGATGATTAAAGAGATGCTTGTGGTTGCTGAAGAGAGCTCTGTGTGTGCAAGTGTGGTTTCAGTTTCTTGAATTCATTATTATTAATTATTTCTTCTTGAATGAAATCAGATTGTTTTTTGCAACGGAATATAAAAGGCGATTTCATTCATATTAACAAATGACATAGTATGAACATCTTCCAAGGCATCAGTGGTTTCTTTCACAGCTTGAATGGCATTGTATAGAAATACTCTCTAAGAAAACTATCGAGTGAGCAAGTGAGTCTAGAGGGTCTTTTTTACTTTGCAGTCTTGTATATGTGTTTTAATCAGAAAATCTGGAAGAAGAGGCTGGTGGATCCATCACCGAATGATTTCAGATCTGCTGGTTTGACCAAGGCCCTGCACAAAGGACACGTCCTCTCTCTCTCAAACCTGCCCAGTCATAATCACATTCTTTCAACATCAAGATATTCATACACAAAGATAATTGCTATATGCAAAAACACCTCACCACTCTGAAACGCAATCTTCGCAAAACATGTGTTTGCAGCGAAGAAGAATTGGGGTGTGCATCTTCTCCTGGCAGATGGCACACAGGTCGCCTGCTGCATTTACCTGCACACATTAGAAAGACACTTCTTTGCTCATGTGGGCTTAAACCTTAAGAGGCATAAGGTAGATTCGAATCTGCAAGGAGTTAAATTGTACCTGCTCTGTAGTTGCATATGATCCGTAGTGCACCTCTTTACGTGACAAAGCCTTCAATGCCGTAAAGAAGGATTGAACCTGAATCTCATTGCCAGTTTCCCTTAGCTTCCACAAAAAAAAAAAGGGAGGTCCAAAATTCTAGAAAGCCACCTACCTTCTCAACTACTGAAGTGAGCTTGAATGTAAGATACAATCCCGTCATAAGAGAGGAGAAGAGGCTTCCATAATCCTTGTTCAAAAAGAAACGGTACCATACAGGGGTAGGCAGTAAAGAGCGATACAGAAGCATGAAATATTCAACCAAAGTTAGCAATTGACCCTGCATTGGAAGTGAATAACCAAATTATGTATCCCAGAGACGCCACAGTGAGCCATGCCAAATGAAACTGAATACAGCTAAAGGGGACAGAGAAGAATATTTTTCTACATCACCTGTTTACGATAATTCCGACCCCTACTGTTTTTGTAGTACATCAACAAAAAACACTTGAAAATCATTGAGGCCTGCCGGACAAGTGTATCTGAGGAATATAGGGACAAGTGAGTAAGCACCAAATGATCCAACAGGATACTACAACGAATCATATTGGGAATACTGCATAGCTGATGAACTGTTAGCTGATGAAAGTGGACTCGTTAAAGCAAGGGAAACCAAATATAGGAGAGAAAGTACAGACCATTCACCACTATGATAAAAATGGCATGCCAGAAAGGTGGTATGGACTTTGGAGGCAGCATGATTAAGGGATACAAGAGGTCATCCTTCCGAAACCACCAATAAACACCAACAACATGGGCCGTAAATGCTACAGAGATTCCAATTAATGCCGAGATATGCCTCTCACCCTGAAATCATTAAAAGAGACTTAAGACTGACCCATTTGAACATTGAATGGGAAAAGAAACAAGTAAAAGCAAAAGAAAACCTTCAAAGCTGTTTGCTTCTTGAGAATATCATTTGACTTGAACATGACAGCAGCAATCCAAATGGCGACAAAGAACCCTGAGAGAGAGATAGCAGGAGGAAAAGTCAAATAGCAGGAGGAAATCATCAGAAAAGACACGAGAGAGAGAGATATGAAATAGTACCCTGCAAATGCTGGCGGATAAAAACAACCAACAGAAGCAAAGAAAAGGGAAGAATTTGCTCAATCCAACGTGCAGCCTGCTGAATATCATATCTTTGGTAAGGCGAATCCCGGGAAGCGGCGTCTCCAGCAGCAGGATCACCTGGAGCAGCCTGAGAGGCACCTTCTGAAGCACCTCCCATGGGATCAACCTGAGTAGCAGAAGAACCCAAGAGTTCAGAGTGTCCGGGTTCCCTCAGAGCATTGGTATCAGTTTCAGCATCCTGCTCGGTGTTGCCAATGATCCTAATGGCAACCTCCCCATTGGAGAGTCCTGAATCATCATCACTAACAAGCGTCTCAGCCTCATGACTAGGACTTGGCCTAGCTCGAAAGAGACCCGAATACTCTAACAAGGTAGAAATAGGGGCCTGGATGATGTTAGAAGCAGAGAGGATGGAGTTTCTACGAGGAGAACCCCTAAATGAATCATGACTGGCGCCGGGCGTTTCCATTTAAGAAAACCCTAAAAGCATATATGAAGATGATTAGCTAACAGTGGTGGAAAGAAAACGCGTTTTCCAAAAAACAAAAAAAAAGAGTACCTGCAACGACGAGAAGCAATAGAAGAAAGCTTAGGGTGAAATCAAAATCGTATTTAGCTCATATCGTGTAAGAAACCCTAAAGGCAATGAATAAGAGGGGAAATGAATGAAGAAGAAGAAGAATAGAGTCAAAAAGGGTAGAGGCGATCGCCAAGACTAGGATCGAGCCACGGAGTCTTTCCTAAAAAGGGATTGAGCTAAACGGAACCCAGGGGAAGAAGACAAAGGAGATCCGGCGAGCTGCGGAAAGAGAGAGAGAGAGGGGACGGAATTGTCTTGTCTCGTCTGTGTGTGAATCAAATCAACGGTTGAGAGTTTTTTAGTTGGACGAATTGCATTGTGGATTTAATCCAAAGGGTTGGTTGACTTAAAGGAAGCGACGACAGTCTTCTCTAAATGGGCAGCCTATTAAATACATTATGGGCCTTATAACCTAAATGGGCTTTAATGCAAGCCTACTAAAATAACATGCGTGACTACAGCCCCCAGCCATTGGGGAGGAATAAAATATCTCTCTCTCTCTCTGAGACTCTGACTGAGAAGAAAGAAAGAAGTTGACTGACATGAGAAGAAAGGGACAAGAGCGCGTCTCGAAACGCCGTCAATGTTGGGTTGCTGATACTAATAAATGCAGGCTAATGGCTAAAGGGGTTTCTTTCTTTCTACTTTCTACTTTACTATTGGTCAAAAAGGCTCACACACACGAGGGTACTTGTGGAGCAGGTAGGTAGAGTCAACCCAGTTCCGAATTATGACCACGGAAGAAGGTTTAAGCTTTTTAAAATGGCAGACAAGTCAAGATCAAACCTAGCAAACACCCATCAAGGTCATTTCTTCCCCCCTTTTCTCTCTCGATTAATTGCATCATTTTCCCGATGTTTTGATTTGATCTGCATTGCCGTCTGCATATTTTGACTTCTCTCGCCCGTTTCAGGGATTTTGCCATCCCAGAAGCTTTCTCTTATCCGCTTGCCTTTTTGGAAAATTCTCTTAGGGAACTAGTACTAGTATTGCTGATCTCAATAGTGAGGTAATGATCTTGTCTTTGAGCTATTGAATTGCGTGGGGTTGAATTTTAGACCTGCTGTGTCTATTTCTGTCTTAAATACGAGCTCCTTGTGCTCTTGGATATTTGGTCTCAGTCTATATTTATCTGCTTCTTACGCTGTTACGCTTTCCAAAGGCACCATGGTGTTCCCTCAAAGACTCTATCTACATGCGCTCCTTGTTGCCTGTTGTTGCGTCCTTCTGCTTGCCGATGCTCAAAGAACCCACCCTTCAGAAGTCACTGCTTTACGATCTGTTAAAAGAAGTCTACTTGACCCTAAAGATTATTTGAGAAACTGGAATAGAGGTGACCCTTGCAGATCAAATTGGACTGGAGTTATCTGCTTTAATGAGATTGGTACTGACGACTACCTGCATGTCCGAGAACTGTATGAATTTGCTTCTTTTTTTTCTTCTTATGTACCTTCTTGCTTTCGCTGTTAGTCTGCTTGTATATATGCTGGAGTTAACTAAAAGGCTTTACTTTTGGGAGAAGCTGGTTCAGTTGTCTTTTTTTTTTCTCTTTTCTCGGAACAGTTGCTTACATGACCAGATATTCCTTCCCTGATCCTTCCTTTTATTGCCAAGCAGCCTGCTGATGAATATGAATCTCTCCGGGACTTTGTCACCAGAGCTCCAAAAATTAACTCATCTCGAAATATTGTAAGTTTCAACATGTAAAGCTTTGCAAAGTGTTTATTTTGGAACGCCCTATATTTTGGTTACACTACTGACTGTCTAATATTTCTTTCGTGTGGCATCTATGAAGAGATTTCATGTGGAATAATATAAGTGGTTCAATTCCAAACGAGATAGGACAGATATCATCCCTGGTACTCTTGTAAGTTGGACCTACCTGATAAATAATCATTGCTCTAGATGGAACAATTTTTTATAAGCATGTGTGTTCCTTTTCTTTATCTTCTGATTCTGTAACCTGTGGGCAGGCTGCTGAATGGAAACAAACTTTCAGGGACTTTACCAAGCGAACTCGGGTATCTTTCGAACTTGAACAGGTTCCAGATAGATGAGAATAACATCACAGGACCAATACCAAAGTCCTTTTCCAACTTGAAAAAAGTGAAACATCTGTGAGTCTGAACATCAAGCCAGACAGTGATATCAAACTGAGACGCAGCTTTTTCAATATCATCTCATATATTTTTCTTTTGGCCTTGTACAGTCACTTCAACAATAATTCGTTGACCGGCCAGATTCCAGTTGAGCTTTCCAATCTTACTAACATCTTTCATGTGTGAGTCATTGCCACGATGTTGCCACTGTTCCCATGATTTGTTACATCATGATGGTTAAAGGGGTCAAACTAATTTTACAGGCTGCTAGACAACAATAAATTATCTGGAAATCTTCCACCACAACTCTCTGCATTGCCAAACCTGCAAATCCTGTATGTTTCTCGATTGTGTGTTTTACCTCGTTCTACAAGTAATTTGTTTGATTTATGGTTATTGTCCTCAATTTCAGGCAACTTGATAATAACAACTTCAGTGGATCCGATATCCCAGCTTCCTATGGAAACTTTTCGAATATTCTAAAGCTGTAAGTTTCAGGCCACTGTTATCTTTAAAGTCCTTGTTTGATTGTTTCATTTAGAAGATTATAGAGAGAACTTATTATGTTTGTTCGTCTTTTTGTACTTACAGGAGTCTTAGAAATTGTAGTTTGAAAGGGGCACTTCCTGATTTTAGCAAGATACGTCATCTCAAATACTTGTAAGTTCTGATCAATCTCAATGCATGTATTCTCTTTCCAGTGTTGTGAATGTGTTTGTGCTTCTTGTTCGCTACAGGGATCTTAGCTGGAATGAACTCACAGGACCTATACCTTCCTCTAATTTTTCTAAGGATGTGACAACCATGTATGCTTTTTACAGTTGTTATTTATGTTTCCTTTATTCTTAACCGACTTTCAATTGCGTTTAGACGTACACCTTACTGCTTTGGGTTTTGTACTGGTTAATTTACAGTAATTTATCAAACAACATACTTAACGGATCCATCCCGCAGAGCTTCTCAGATCTCCCTTTACTTCAGATGCTGTAAGTTTTTATGTTTATGTTTCTTTATATCCAAAATGAATAAGCTTGTGAGTAGCAATGTTGACTTAGCAAATAAAAATCTCATCTTCTGCAGATTGCTGAAAAACAATATGTTATCTGGATCTGTCCCTGATTCCCTTTGGAAGAATATCTCTTTTCCGAAGAAAGCTAGACTTCTACTGTAAAGTCATTGTATCCCTACTTCACTTACATTCACTTGCAGTTTATCAACTTCTCTAATTTTCCTGTTTTCTCTCAAATCCTACAGTGATCTTAGGAATAATTCTCTGTCACGTGTTCAAGGAGATCTAACTCCTCCACAAAATGTCACTTTAAGGTATGTGTACCTTGGCTAGCTTTTTCATTGTTTCTGTCTTGAATGCTTATTACAGAAAGTTTAATTAATCTCCAGGCTTGATGGCAATCTGATCTGCACTAATGGAAGCATATCAAACGCAAACCTATTCTGTGAGTCCAAAGGCAAAGAGTGGATATCACTACCAAACAATTCAACCAATTCTGCACTGGACTGTCCTCCTCTTGCCTGTCCCACTCCTGACTTCTACGAATACAGTCCAGCATCCCCATTACGATGCTTTTGTGCAGCGCCTCTTAGAATTGGATATCGTCTCAAAAGTCCTAGTTTCTCATACTTCCCTCCATATATTGATCAATTTGGCGAGTATGTTACCGATTTCCTTCAAATGGAACCATATCAACTCTGGATCGACTCATATCAATGGGAGAAAGGGCCTCGTCTGAGGATGTATCTGAAACTTTTTCCGAAAGTTAATGAAACCTATACAAGAACATTTAACGAGAGTGAAGTTCTCAGAATCCGAGGCATATTCGCTTCATGGAGATTTCCTGGTAGTGACTTATTTGGCCCGTATGAACTGCTCAACTTCACTCTGCAGGGGCCTTATTCATATGGTGTGCCTTTTTAGCCTAATAAGTGTTTTTTACCCAAGTAGATCTAGACTGACTGCTAAGAGCTAAGTGAAAGTCTTCTTTATCTCCTCTCAGTTAACTTCAACAGTGAAAGGAAAGGCGTCAGCTGGCGACGATTGGCAGCAATAACTGCAGGGGCTGTGGTGACTGCTGTTGCGATATCCGCTGTGGTTGCAGCCTTGTTGCTTAGAAGATACAGCAAGCACGAGCGAGAGATATCTAGAAGACGGTCATGTAAGTGTAACCAAATCTTCCATTCCCAATTTATCCCACTGAAATTTACAACCAACTTTAACTGAATCTGGTTGTATTTGTCAGCCTCGAAGGCTTCCTTGTTGAATTCTGGGATAAGAGGCTTTAGTTTCAAAGAGCTAGCAGAGGCCACCGACGATTTTAGCAGCTCAACTTTGGTTGGGCGCGGAGGCTATGGAAAGGTTTACAGAGGTGTCTTATCTGACAATACTGTTGCTGCAATAAAGCGAGCAGATGAAGGGTCTTTGCAAGGTGAAAAGGAGTTCTTGAATGAAATAGAGCTGCTCTCGAGGTTGCATCATCGGAATCTTGTGTCACTGATCGGTTACTGTGATGAAGAAAGCGAGCAGGTACTCTCTTGATACCCAGTAGAACCGCCTGAGTAAGGTGTTATCAGTTGGATGTCTATAAAAATTGCTTATGAAGTTGCTGAATTTGCAGATGCTGGTGTACGAATTTATGTCAAATGGCACCCTGCGCGACTGGTTGTCTGGTAGTAATTCACAATGATTCATGGGGCGTTTTCGGATGTGTGTCATTTAGTTTTCTCAATTGATGGAATATTTGGTGATGCAGCTAAGGGGAAGGAGTCATTGAGCTTTGGGATGAGGATTCGTGTTGCGTTGGGAGCAGCAAAAGGTATTCTCTACCTTCACACAGAAGCCAACCCGCCAGTTTTCCACCGAGACATCAAAGCCAGTAACATCCTCCTCGACCCCAACTTCAATGCCAAAGTTGCAGACTTTGGACTGTCTCGACTTGCTCCTGTTTTGGAGGACGAAGAGGATGTGCCTAAGCACGTCTCAACCGTTGTCCGTGGGACTCCAGTGAGTCATCAAAATGAATGATGTGAAACATATATTGGCACAAGAGATTCATTGCTTAGTTTTATTGAATGTTGTAGGGGTACCTGGATCCTGAATATTTCCTGACACACAAGCTGACGGACAAGAGCGATGTTTACAGCATCGGAGTTGTGTTCTTGGAGCTGCTGACTGGTATGCACGCCATATCCCATGGAAAAAATATAGTACGAGAGGTGAAGACGGCTGAGCAGAGGGATATGATGGTATCGCTGATAGACAAGAGAATGGAGCCGTGGTCGATGGAAAGTGTTGAAAAGTTTGCGGCTTTGGCACTGAGGTGTAGCCACGACTCACCAGAGATGAGGCCAGGAATGGCGGAGGTGGTGAAGGAGCTGGAGTCACTGCTCCAAGCATCCCCCGATAGGGAGACAAGAGTGGAATTGGCGTCATCTTCGTCAGTGCTGTCAACATCGTCGTCGAATGTGACAAGAGACCTTTACGAGTCGTCGAGCCTTCTAGGAAGCGATCTCAGCAGCGGCTTTGTTCCCAGCATCGCTCCTCGCTGACTCCAACCATTGCATCTATGTACAAATCTCTATACATATACTTTGACTCCACCTTTCTTACTTTTTAACCAATTAGATATCTTCCAGTTACACTGTAATATATTCTTTTCAAAAATCGTTAATACCAAACTTCG
>JGI26506J51651_1000032_pt1 | contig 14983 bp, 12 predicted proteins | sample AraCvinosormetaG_FD_51651 | JGI IMG/M metagenome (IMG submission 51651) | reverse complement strand
GCTCTTGTGTAGAGTGCTGCAATTAAAGATTTTGGAGAAATGTACCTGTACTTCCATTGTTGAGTGTCCATACATTTTTTCAAGAATCTGAACACAAACATCATAAAGCCCTTGTTTCCTAGCTATCCTGGCAAGCTTATTGACGTTCCATGCTTTGTCACGGAAACCAAGGTGATGAAGTGGAGAATTTGAAGTAGCAAAGTCCTTAAATGCATCAATAACAACATTATACATTTCATTCCTCCACTGTAGCATATCGTACCAGACTGTCATATTGTCCCATTCATTTGGAGTCCTCAGCCTCCAAGTCTCAAGAATATCCTTCAGATCTGCATAACGATTACCAAGTCCACTAACCGCAGTATTTCCTGAAACTTTGTTCCCATTGGCGATGTCAACATGAATTCTAGCAGACTCCTGAACCTCAACTAGTTGTTGGAATTGCTGCAGTAGAGGCACTCTAGCATGAACAGACATTTCAGGCAACTGCCACCACTGTTCCAAGGCAAGATCAACGCCTTTCCCCACTGTGTTTTCAGCATCTCCAACACCATTTGAATTTCTGTCATGAAGGGCAAAATAAGATTGAACCAAACGAAGCTTTGGAGTCTCCTCCACTTGTGCCTTTGGTATCACGTGATCTTTCAAATATGCCCAATCGGGTAATTTCCAAAGACTATCAAGCAGTATTTCATAATTCTCAATGCTTTTGCCAAAATCTACCAGGGCATCCCATTGACTAAGCTGACTGGCACAGTGAAGCCACTGCTCCTCCCACAGACACATTTCAGCTTTAGGGACTGTGTTGTTATACGTGCCTTGGGTTGCCTTAACCATTGCCTGGTAAAAGAGGCTCTGAGCACGCTGCCAAAAACCATGCTGAACTAATGAAAGTCCAGCTCTTGTTTCAGCGGTGATGGACCTCTTCTTCCACAACCCAAATCTCATATCTTCTTCATTTAACAAACGATAAAGCTCAGCAAGAGACTCAGCACATTTTGAGTCATTCATGAACAACATCACATGGCTCTCTAGCAATGCCAATGCGAGATGCCATGCATTGTACGTTTTTCCAATATATTTGATAAGCTCACTAGGCATCCTAGGTTGAGGGTGGCTCAATTGAAGCCCTTCCAGAAGTGCTTGGACAACATTTGGCCGGTGTCCTTGCTGCTTCTTATGGTAGTCCTTCGATAGTAGAGAAATCATAGGTTTAGCCAATGCTACTTGTTCTTCCTTGAGCAGGGTTACCCATACAATTGGAAATACCAAAACCCACAGATGATATGCAACATTGGCATCCGTGTGAGCCAGCTCCCTTAAAGGAATGACCACATCAGCCACCTATAGTGGAAATTTCAAAAAGTTATAAACTTCAGTAATCAGTATATGAATAACGTATTATTCAGATAACCCATATGGATCAGGTGGATATAGCGCTTAAGGACTTACGGTAATCTAGTCAACATTTTCGATCAGGAATAACAAAGAGAAAGACCCATGACAACACTAAAGAAAGTTTTAAATGATTTGTAATCACCTGAAGTTTGCTGGTCGCGCTCAGAAATTGTGCATGCTTCATAACAATGCTGTCAAACATTGAAGTAACTTCTTCGGGACCCTCTAAGTTAGCAGGAGCTTGGTGTTGTATTCCAGGATTATCTGAAGGCAAAAGTGGTAGTACCCTTGCAGAATTTGGCGCCAGGCTAATTGGCTTGTCCTCGACTAAGATAGCTAGAAGGAGATCAAGACCTTGTTTAAGCCAAAAAACATCACTTAAAGCTTCCCAGTCCTGAATTTGAATAATATACTGCAACCGCGCGAACAAAGTTTTTCCAAGAGACTCGTGATATAACAAGAAGAACTTCCTTCTCATCCCAGGATCACTTGCCCGTAAACCAAGCATAAAATGTCTTTCAACTTTCAGAGAGACTTCTTGCCGTAGGCCTAGAGGATACCTGTTCATTAAATAGATGAAGATATATTATCCATCTCCTAAAAGAAAGATGTGACAAAAGGGAGGAAAAATGAAAAAGCAACGAACGTACTTTGTTGAATCAGCACATAGTCCATATAACAGCTGAAGATACTTCTGATCCCACTCTTCCAAAGCCTCAGATGAGAAGTGTTGCTTATCAATATAAGAAAGCTTATTGAGAAAAGTAACTACGTCCTTTTGGGTAAGGAAAGAACCAGACAAACCAGATGCGCCTGTTTTGCTGAAATCATCCTCAACCCACCTTTTTATCATGTCTAGTATGCAGAGAAGCACACTAGCATCAGTACCCTTTTCGGAAAGCAAGGTGTTCAAAATTTGAGTAACAGATCTTTTGCAATCTGCTATAAGCATGACCGTTTCATCAATAAGTTCCAAGACCGACTTTATATTACATATGACTGCTCCAACATCAGCAGTTTGACGAGAAGAAGTTACTGCAGAATCTGAATCTGTTCGCTGGCCCTGGAAATGGAGAGAAAAAGATCCAGAGTAAGCCGTGATTGGGTAACGACTAGGTTATCTAGTCTCCATCCACTAGTCAGATGGAAAAAGGGTAAATTACAGGAAAACAGGGATATAAATGATATCTTGATGTATGAAAAGACCAGAAAGATGTCAGCTAATAACATAAAGCATGAGTCTGAGTAGAAAGGTGATGTAAGAGAGGAACCAGTCTAACTCCTAAGATCTTTACAAGACATTAATGAAAGTCACTGGTGCAAAGCTGAAAAGATGCATAGGAGATTCCAATACTCACTAACGTGGAAAATGCCAAGTAAATTTTTAAATCTCATTTAAACTTCCCATACAAACGAAAGCAAGCAGTATTGACCTCTTAGCAGAAAAAAATTTAAGTAAGAATGACGTACTTGTCTAGGATGAGAACCCACAGCTGATCCCAGGTCTCGTGCAAGGCGCTGAAGGATACGCACCAACACATATGAATCGACAAAGTTTTTATGTACATTGGCCAAGGTTTTGATGACAAGAAGTACAAAGCTAATCGAACCAAAAGAGTTATCATCTCCTGAAGTTTGTGGAGCAGTAACAGTATTCACATGTTTGTTTATCAGCTCATTGACTTTCTGGTACAATAGCTTTATGTCAGGAGGTGTATTAGCCGCATCCAATGGGAATGCGGTGAACACCATCTTCAGCAAGGAGCACAACGATTTACCAGCATCGAGCATCTTGTGTTTGAAACACGGTTCAAGAATCTAGTGAAGAAACAAACAGTAAATCAAGTGACAGCAGGCAAACAACACTATTGTATTTCAAATCTTAGAATAACAGGTTACTGCAGCAACTATACCTGCGAGATCTGGTTGATGTTGTTTCTAATGAAAAGATGTGGCTGCTTCTCTAGAACTTTGTTCATGACATCCAATCCCTGAGCAAGTGCTGTTGATGGATCCGACTGAGACGGTGGCATGCTGCTCAGCAGTTTCTCTAAATAGTTGAACTTGACATTAGCACTTGGCCAAACCTCCAAAGCTTGTGAAAGCAAATCTAATGCTTGTTTGTACATAGTGTTGGTTTCCCTGTCCTTAGGCTCAATTACCAACGCTACCTGTTCAAGAAAGCGAAATATTTTTAAAACAGAGAAACAAAACTAGAAGTGAGGTCGATTCTGATAAATTCAACTCGACTTATAGATGAATTTGTAATAGCTGGAGCAATGGCACGCACATACACTCTTAGACATGAGGTGACATGGTTAAGAGAATTGAAAAGCTAACCAAAGTAAAATATATGTTCCATGGTGTAAGATACGAGTATAAAGCCTTACTCTTATGAGAAAATTAATGATCATTTCTTCCATGGCAGCATTTGGCTTGAATTCCTCGTCAGGCTGGGTAGCAGATCCAGGAGTTTCTACATTGGGGATTGATGATGCACCGCCAGGCGACATTACACAGATTGATTGGAGACCAGGTTCGATTTTGACTCGTTTACTTGGATCTTCTGATGTGGCAGACCCATCAGTTGAACGCTTAGGATCAGCACCAGATGAAGTATGCATTTCATCAGTAATCTGACTGGTTCCATCAGTATCAGTGACCATTTTCATTTCATTCTGTCTTTGCCTTTCCCAGCTGACAACCAATCCAGCAAGTTCAATTGCGAGCCTCCTATTCTCTGCAGTAGTATTATATGGCAAACCTAGACGACTTAACGAATTCACCATTTGAGGGACAAATTGTGCTCTACAGCTGTAAAAGAGATCTGAATGCCGAACAACAAGTAGGAAGATGTGGATCAAATTTGGAATTGAATGACCTTCCTCCACCAAAATTTTCTTTGTGTATCTTATCCAAATTGGCATGCGTGAATCTCCAAGAGGTAGCCTTTTAGGCAACGCTGGCATTAGAATATCCAGGGCTTGCTTAACTAGCATCTTATTCTCCGGCTGGCATGTCCTAAGAAGTGCAACAAAAACCTACATCCAATTGGCAAATTACATTTGTGTCACTTAATAATTAGACGAAGTTGTTTTTGTAGGCATATGCTTCTCTTCAGCTTACTCAGATGCAGGGAGGAGTAACGTCATAGACAAAAACTAACCACGTGCATGTCATAGTACCATGAAGTCTAACAAACATGCATTTTTATGAAAAATATGCATTCGATCTCGCTTCATGTAGTTTGTCTATCAACAATCGCATTGTAAATGATTTCCACTTAAGCTAAATAATTGACCGTCACAGTCATACACAAATGTTATGACAACAGGGTTTTACCAATGGAAAGAGGAGATTTATATGAAATACGATGATATCAGAAGTTTCAAGAAAATTATTTTTTTCTCTATTCAAGAAAATCAATAAACATCACTGACATATAAATTTTAACGGTACCTGAAGAATGATTTTCTCAGGAGCCTGGTAAGCATCCAAGAAGTGGCAAACATTAACAAATGCCCACTGTTTACTGGCACTATCTTCCCGTTTGAGATGATTCCATCCAAACTTAATGAGCTCTTTTCTATGATGAACCAAATCACTCTGAAGATATTTTAGAAGCAAAGTTGCTAATTGCAAAAGTTCAATCCTCAAAGGTTCATCATATTCAGCCGAAACCTACAATAATCATGAGGAGATTTAACAATAAGATCTTAACAATTCTGAAAAAGTGGAGAAAAATAAATTTATGAACATTTGTACAGGGTAACCCCCAAAACCCTGTACAGATACATTCATAACCAGTATGACAATTATAAAGAAGTCTTCCCCACAATTTTCTTGATATATTTGTTTAGGGGAGTAAAGGAACCTACCTCTTCGGGTGGATCAAGAAGCCTCTCAACAATGGTTTTGACTATATCAGGGTCAATAACCTCCCAAGTTTGGCCGTTTTGGAAAGCATGGGCGAGCATTGGAAGAATAAGCATTTGCATCGCTTGAACTAAATGATCATGGCCGAGTTGTTTGGAATGGAAAAGGTTAAGAAAATGCAGTAGGAGTGCTCTTTTCATGTTGGGCGGGTATCCTTCTGCAACCTGATGAATATATATCCCAGTTATTATACTATACTACTGCTGAAAGTGTGAAAACTAAAATGGAGTCAGATAGAAATTGTAACTAAAATTTAAAATCTCAGATACCTCAATAATGTAGAATTCCTTCAAAAAGGTGTAGTCAATGCGGCTATGGAACAAGAAAATGGAGAGAATATCAAAGAGAACATTCACTTCAGATTTTTCATGCCGCAGGTAATTTAAGAAGCACTTGACAAGCCATTTGCTCTCTTTCACCTGAGTTTGAGGACACAAAAGACTTCAGATTCCAATATTTTACATAACTCAAAAGGAAAACTATTCAATTATCAAATGTCACAGCTATATTCACCATACCCTCATGATTAAAAAGAAATTTATATATACGTTGGTAGCTCAATAAATACTAAAAGATGAAATTGAAACAATGTCAGGAGCGTTCCAACAAGCAATATAAGAAAAAATGTGCATACCATCACAACACAGGCAAATCAAGAATTCAATCGAAACAAATTTAACATATTCCAGAGTGTAGCGAAATCTCTAGCACCAGTATATGGCTACAAATCAGCAGCAATCATTACCTGTAATGGTTTCTAATCTTAGACATCAGTTTTAACTTTTCATACCTGGCTATTTCCAGGAAACCTATCAAACTACGCAGCTTCAGCATAAAACACAATGCAAAGCCAAAAATTATAAGTGGTTGAGATAGAAGAAACTACCTGAACTAAATTCAGTTCTTGCTCATTCTGCAAACGAGATATCCTTGCAGGTGATTTCCAAATGAGAACCAAGGTATCGAAAACACTGCGGTTACTCTGCAACCAGCTGGGTATCAGTTTCACCATTGTTTTGATGAGATAGAGCCCCTGAAAGTATGCATCGGATGCTATATTAGCCTTTGTTGATGCCACATTAGAACTCTCTAATTTAACAGAGATATGATTTTCATCTCCAGATGATGTAGCAGGAGGAGTTGAAGCCGTCGTGCTCAATGTAGGATCAGGTTTTGGCGAAATTTCAGGAAAGGCATATGACAGTATCTTCTGTGGAGACTTTGCAAGTTCTTCTCTTAACGGCTGGCCAGCATCTGATCGGATTATATACATAAACCTGAGTTTTGTTTTTACAGGAAATAGCAAGTATAGTTAGCATATTTAGAAAATCTACTCCAAGCTTATAGTAAACTTCTTACGAGATGCGGTGAACGAAAGCTTATCATAAGACATTGTCCTCACCTTCGGAAATATTTTGGTTCACTTAATCTAGAAAGGAAATAATCAACCGCGAGGGCCGCATATCGATTCAAAAATTTGGTAAGCGGTAGACGGTATGGGCTATTAATCTCACTGTACACTTGCCCAGGAGGAAGAGCTGCTTCTAAATCAATGGTTAAGGTTACAAGTTCATCTAGAAATTTTGATGCAGCATGTGGAAGTAAGTGGAAGAGCTCGATAATAGCTGCCATGTAAACAAAAGAAGAGTTGTGTTCAAGTGAATAATCATTTGACTAGACATCAATTAGTTATTTTCAAAACCCAAATTACCAGCCGCTATTTTTGGCTCTTCTCCAGCTTTCCATGCTTTCTGGGACTGGGCAAGTTTCTCTGGCTCCAACCATTTTTTAAGGTGCTCCAGTAACTTTCCTCCTAACGTTACATTAAACCAATTTGACAGAAGTTCGAGAAGGCGTGCCAGACCTTGCAGTAAAGGCATACTGAGATTCTTTGTGTGTGCCAGATTAACAAGTATTGGCCTGAGGCTACTCTGAAGAAGTTCCTTGGGCATGCGTTGTTGATTGATAACCTAAATCAGAAAATAGAATTTCAAAAAACAAAAAAAAATTATAAGGATAAAAAATTAACGTCATAGATATCAAGAAATAGATTCCTATGATCACTCCGTTGAGCAAGTTCCTCATATTTCACAAGGCAAGTATTGCATGTAGCTATACCATGGTTGCACATATCAATTACTCCCCAGAAAGAAAACTAGCCAGACTAGTACGAATAGGAATATCTATTTTCTTCACCAAAAATCTCAAAAATCTTCAAATTATATGTGCATGCAAGAATCCAGATTAAGATAAAAGACAACTACAAACCTGTCTTAAACCCTCCTTAGCAACTGCCACAATTTCTGGTGCTCTACATGTTAGAGACTTGAAGAACATGGAAATTATTTTGGCACGTAGTTCATTGTGAGTTTGCGTTCGGAAATCAGTCCACGCCATAGTAGTGCAGAGAAGCTCAATACAAGCTGTTCGAAGTCTGTTCAATGATGTAAGCACTTTAGGATTCATCAACTTCACAGCCCATACAGTTTCATCAGCCTCAGCAATTTGTAATGCTTCTTGCAGAAAATTAACCAACTCTGGAGTCACTTTTAGAAGGGGGGGCCTCAGAGCCAAACAGAAATTCAGAGCTGCAACTGTTCCAACCTGTATGTAGATATAATAAGGTAAACATTAAAGACAAAGAGGAAGACAAGATCGGAGAGAGATACACAAAAGAAAAATAGCACTGCGACGCACCTGTTGATCAACTGTCTTTGATCGGAGTGGACGCATTATAAGTGGCTGTAGTAATAGTTGGTATAAAGGCTCAAGCAACTCAGTTACCTCACTTCCAGTTCGGCTAGCCAAAAGTGCAAGGCAGTTCTGCACATTTTTCCTCACGGGAATGGATGCGTTAGGATTGAATAACTCTGTGGCAAGATATTCTACAACATCTTGAAAGCTTTTTCTACGCGCTTCACTGTTTGCTTCGTCAACATTATTAACCACACGTAGAATCTGCATAAGTACCTGACTTGTCTCTTCTTGCTCTTTGCTAGCATAAACAGGAAGCCTCTTTAAAACATAAACCAGACCACGAACAATCTTTACTTGGAAATAACATAATGTTTCAACATTCACTTTCCCCACCAATGCACCTAACCCCATAACCCCTCCCATCTGCGCTTGCCATGTGCTCCCATAACAGCCGTGTAAAAGTCGAGGCAAAAGTTGTTCAAACACTGGTATTCGCACACTTGGATGGGGTGAATATACTGGATTTGTAGAAGGACTCGAGACAATCATGGAGGCATTGTGACCACCCCTAGCCATCAACACATCAGCATGTTTGACACGAGCGAGGAACAAAAGTGTTTCAGCAAACACATTTAACGCATTCAGAGCAGCTTTGGCGTGGAGCCTGTTTTCATCTGCAAGCACATCGACCAGTGCATCCAAAAATATTAAAGGATCTAACTGCTTTAAATTAGATGATTGATTACTCTTGGATCTGGAACTTGTTGAAATCACAGAACCACCGAGTGAACTAGTACTAGTTGATGCATTTGAGGAGGTATAGTCAACATGCAAAATAATCGCAAAATGCCGGCAGATGTTCTCAACAAAGTCATCGTCCGTGTCACTGAGATCTGGATCAGAACTGGCAGCAAGTATAGTGATCAACAGTGTCTTGAAGATTGACTTCTCAGCCATTAACTGAGTCTTTGTTTTCACTCCTAAGTCAGCCTACACAGTAAGAAACAGCCCACTTAATGTAATGAATCTTTCTTCAGCATATTAAGCAAAGTGAAACAGGTATTATAAGGAAAAAAGAGTACATCTAGAGAAGACGACATATATACAAGATTACAAGATCAATTATCTATTAAGAAAATGAATGGTAACAAAACGAGTATTAAAGAATCATAATCATGCCCCACGTCAATGTGGGTCAATCAAGAAACTTTTCTCTAATACCAACTGTCAAGATCCTAGCCGATATGCATCATAACTAAATGGCATTGATACACCTAGAATGTGCCAGAATTCAAAAAGTAGACAAATAAGATAACCTGCCACAGAGATAACCTCTGCCATGTGAAAGAAAAAGTACAGAGTCCAACCATGAGAAATTAAGATTATAAGAATGATGCTTAAAACTAACCTTGATTTCCACTGCTTCACTCCTGTGCCAAGATGAATCCACGGAGGAACGTAACAAAGTAGATAATTGCCTGGGCGTTTGACCCACATCAGTGACACATCCAGGCAAATTAAGCTGGGACAATAAGCATACACGGAGAAATTTTAGAGCTTGCTTTCTGTAGTATATGTCCATGCCGTGATTTCTTTGAATAACTGCTGCTACTGCAAGATTAATAAATTTGTCTAATGGCACCAGAAAAGGTGTTGATGGCTCAAACGTCAGAACTAAGCGAAGCCCATGCTCTGGGTTATCTTTGCATTCAAGTGTAAGTGGCTCTTTCAGAAATCTTCGGTTGCGACCACCCAACTTTCCAAGGATTTGTAAGGCTTTTTTACCCCAAGGATATGGCACAGGCCTCAAATGGGACCATAATGCTAAGATCACTTCAGACATCACATTCGCCATGCTAGGTTCCAGGAAATCAGGATTCAGACTATCCACCCAGAATTCAAGGGTGCGTAGCCCCAAGCTCACAAGTTCATCGCTTCCCCTCAAACAGAATACAAGAGGCTTCATGAGACGGGGAAGATATGGCAATAAGGAGCTTAAGCGTGCAGGAAGCGTCAAACAAAGCTCTAGCAAAAGATCTTTCATGTCCTCCCCAGCTGGACCCTCTAGCATTGTCAAAAGAATATTAAGACAAGGTAGCAGCATGGGGATCAAATCTCTCAGAAGCAGCTCATATTTACATCCAGCAAGACCTCTGAACACAGTGCGGAGCAATTGCATATAACCAAGAGGTTTTTCAACTTCCGTAGCATTCTTCATGCAGACTTCCATAATAACAGGCACGTGGTGCTGTAATATTCTTTCAAAATCAGATGGTGTTTTGGTGACAGCCCCAAAGATGCATCTAAACAGATGCAAAACTAGTTTAGTTGCAGCTGAATCTGGATTCTTCAGAACATCAAGTTTGCTGCTAACTAGTAAATTAATCAAAACATCTGCAAATGGCTTGTAAACTTTGGGAGCTTGCAGGAGTGCGGCAAAAATCTGAACCAGTTGGTTATTGTTAATCATGCTCTCAAAAAGCTCTGGCATGCATAACGAGAACATGTCCATTAGATCTCGAGGTTCCATAATAGCAAGAATCTGGGAGAAAAGATTCAGCATTTCCTTTTCCTCATCCTTTTCTTTGAAGAGAGCTAAGCAGTGGACACCACTCTTTAAAACACCAGAAGCTTTCCACACCTACTTCAAGGCAGAGATTACTAAGGTTTATAGCCATGCACTATTAATGACTAAAGTAAATAATCTTACAAGCAGTACCTCATCTTCTCTCATTCCTTTAAAACCCTGCGGAGCAGATGATTGTGAAACAAGAGCTTGAGGGTTCATCCCCTGGCCAGCAGGAGAAACCGTCACAATTAATATACTTGCATGACAAAACAATAGAACACTGATACAAGAGACAATTTAACACAAACCTGAGGTCGAGGCAAATGTGCATGGGTAATACTCCATATTATTGTTTTCATTCCTGAACACAATCAAGAAAGTGAATAAATATTGATCGTCAAGTATAGAATCATGGTCAATGTAAAAAGATAATTCTGCTAAGATTCAGTACCCATGACCAGTGTCTTGATCAGATTCTTACAATCATTCACTTCTTTGGAATGTTCAACAGGAACCTGCAAATTCAAAACTGCCTGCAACCAGTGTGGTCTAGCAATAAATAAAACTTCTAGATAATCCATTTGTCGAACAAAAGAAAATTTATGAAGTTATCAATAAGACTGCATAATGCTTCATCAGGAGACAAAAAGCCTAGTATAAAATCTAAGAATCCAGCTTGGAATTACAATACCACCTATATTCCAACTTAAAGCAAAAGTGGAATGTCCGTGTAACGGTGTAAGATAATATGAGAGCTTTTAATAAGCAATTGAGTTTGAATATAAACATGTGCAAGACGATCACACATTGGCTGATAATTCGTATTACTGATAATTCGTATTACTCACTAAAACAGAGAAAGAAAAAAAAAAGTAATCACTGATGAGCGACACAAATTACCTGGACAGGAAGTTCAAGCTTCGACCTCAAAGTGACCCGATCCTTTCCCACCTCACCCTCCTCCAAAAGCTACGAATCGCAAAGCAAGAATAGGTAAAACATCAAAAATATAATGGAGTTGAGAAATGAATTAGCTGAAGGCTCAAGATGCCTTTTTATTAACCTCTTAGCACATAATTTAAAGGTAACATAAAAATAAAGAAATGACATATCAAGCAAGAATACTTTTTGCAGCTATTCTCAAAGACCATCTGAAAACTGAAAGTTATAGCAAGAAAGCAAATGCATCTTGCAAACTGCCCCTGAAGATCAAGTGATCACCTCAATAATAAATACACATCTTTCCCAATCTCAAACACTAGAAGGAAAGAGACCAAATTAATAGCAGCATAACTTGGTTTTGAAACTTAACAAACAGTAAATCATCAGTAATAGAAGAAAACAAAGCCAAAAAAAATTGAACTCTTGATCACAACATCCGATTTTGAACAGCAACCAGCATTACCTGAGGAATAGTACGCTTGAAAGTACTGAATTTCCCCACAAAGGCATCCAGGATACGTCCCTATTTACAGGTGCAACATGAGGTAAGTTAATGGACAGAGAAGCCAATCAATTCTAAAATGAACTCTCCAGTGAATTTCTACCAGTAAAATCCGTGCTTCATCCATTGACTGCTGATCAACACCTTTCTCAAATATTGGTTCTACCTGTATCAAACACAAGTTTTGATTGAAGCTTAATTCAGAAAAAAAAAAATAAACTATATCCCTGTTTAAAGCAGTTTATCGAATTAAACAAGACAAGCACGGTAGAGAATATAGAATTACCAGATTCAGCATCAGTCGGGCACATGTTGTATGAATGCTAAGAGAGAGGGTAGAGTCGTGCATGTTTCTTGAAAATAGGTAGATAATCCGTGATAACTGTGACGTTGTTTATAGTTAATCAGAGGAATGTAAAGGAAATGCACTCATTAAGCTCGACAAAAAATAAGGGGAAAAAAAAATGACGTCAAAAAGGAAAGCCTAATGATGCAAAGAAAATTGATCAATATGTTACATTCCTAAAATTTTCCACACACAGTGCAATTGCGTATTGTAATGAAGTATTTTCACTTATAATGAATCCAGGCTATCACAATCAACGTTTAATACTGTTTAAAGTTCTGCATCAGTAAAAACCTGTGCGAGAGAAAGATCTCCGCGAACATGGTGAACAATCTCCGCGAGTAGGCTGTAAGCCAAAGGCCTCAAAGACTCAAAACATGCTCGCCCAGTTCCAACTAGAACCCTAACACAGAAGACAAAGAAGAATACCTGAAAAAAGTCAATACTTGTTTATAGATACTTCAACTAGATAAACTATATGCGGACAAAAGCTGTGCTTGAGTTAACCAAACATCTCCTTCAGAAATATGAAAATTTTCGAAATTTTCGAATTTCAGATGCCTTAAGCCTCATACCTCTCATCTAAAAGAGTGTCAATCAGAGGAAATAAGCCTCTCTTGAAATCCGTCCCAAGCACATGCTTTAATGAGACTAAGAGTTCCTGCATTTCATGTAATGAAAAGTAAATCTTTAGCTGCACTCCCTTAACTGTGTCACCAGAGAAAACATACTGACGAAAAGGAACATAAGGTTTTCCACCTTTCTGATAGAAGCAGAATCTGAACACGTCACAAGCAAATTTACAATGCTTTTGCATATGCTTTCTTCATGCGGACGGATATATTCGGCGCAACTTTTTAGCAAATAAGTCAAAAAAGAAACCGTCTGCAAATGATCCGAAAACAAAAGTCAATATATCATGTCATCTCCCAGTTACAAACAATATAATTCAGATCAAACAATGAGTCGGTGTAGGCCTTGATATAATAATATTTCCAACAATGTAGAAAGCTTTGATTCCCTTCCTTACGAAGAAACATTGTCTCACCTTAACCTGTGCACCTTTTAACTCTATGAACTGAGGCTTCAAATGTGAAGGGACATTCTCAGGTCCAGGGACAGATATAGCAGCAACCATCAGTGGAAGTAAATGAGGAATGTTGGTCTGAACGAGTCGGCTATACAGCTGGAAAAGGAACATAACAACAAGGGGGCTCTCTGTGATTATCTTGAATGACCGAGTACTCGGATTAAGCTGCACATTCCCGATAGGTGGGGTAGGGGTAAGGGACTGATCAGAAGACGTAGGCATCTCCATAGGCTTCACTTCTTCCATTTTAACATTATCGAAAAAATGGCTGACAGTAAATCTGAAAATCGAATAGATTTTGCAGACAAAGTCTAAAAACGGTTGAACCTCGTTTTCTAGCGTGGGCCTAAAATTCCTAAGAAGGTCAAAGATTATCCGAATGCAAATCAAACCGTTTTCTTCATTATCTGCGGTGAGCACCTGCATTGCAACCTTCAAGAGGTCCTGAACAAAGGGACGAAGAACCTCACTGTGTGGAAGACGATTGAGGATCTCAACCACAATGTTCCGCAGTTTGTGCTCCGGATTATCGATAAATTGCGGTTTAGTAATCTGTAGAAGAATAACTGAGAATGCTGGGAAGTAGCATTTTAAGAAATTCAAGTACTCTGCCGTATGTGCTATCTCTAGACTGTCCCTGACCTCCACCACCATCTCAAGCCTTGTTGGAATAGCTACACAAAACAATTTCCAAACAGATAAATTAACAAAAAAAAAACAAAAGAATTTTTGATTTCACAGTTAAAACTAAAACAAGAACTGAGTCGAAGTCAGACTATAATTCATACGAGAATCATGAAAATTCTCTCAAAATTCAAAATCAAAGGAAGCTGATTTGAGTTATATAGAGAGTGAAATCAATAGAGAAATTACGTAGGTCAAGATCCACGAGACGACGGGAGTGTTGCTCGAAATTCTGAATTGGACTCATGGTGAACAAAGAGCTGAGCGAAATAATTTACACGGCGGAGCTCTTTCGCCGATCACCGACGCGACGATCTCTAAACGCACCGTACAAGTGCCAGACTAGGTCAAAACAAGTGGAATTTTAGCGAAGGTTTTTTACAAAAGCTACTGAACTAGAGACAATTCTGGAGAGTTTCCCAGAATCGTTTGAACAAAGACTAACGAATTAGAGGAGGAAGACTATGGAAGATGATGCTTCTCTAAGCAATTTTCCCTCTCATTTTTGTTTCTCTGTGACGACTCTCTTTGAATAGTGAGTTCTGTGAACTCCGAGAGGATTCACGGGCGAGATCGCCGACTTGTACCGCCCAGTTTTATTGTTTCCTTAATGGGCCAAAATTTTCGGCCCAATATAATTTCAAGAGGCCTGTGTGCATTTTATTTTATTTTAGGAGAGGTGTTGTTATCAAGATGGTCACATTTAGCTAACGAATATTAATTAGACAGGAGCAAAAGCCATCATTATAATTTTTATTAACCAAATTCAAGTGTAGTGAACGCCAAGAATCTAACACCCTCTAAATTACTATATAAGAC
>JGI26506J51651_1000029_pt1 | contig 15214 bp, 20 predicted proteins | sample AraCvinosormetaG_FD_51651 | JGI IMG/M metagenome (IMG submission 51651) | reverse complement strand
AAGGTCAGACATATCACGATCTTGGCACGCTTATGGTCTTTGCCTCCTACCACAAGCACCACGTACCAAGACCCCAAAGTTTAAGATATTATGAAACATATGGTTAAATCAAACACATAGAATCATCAATATCCCAACACAACCTCCCAACCATAAATAATAGCATAAGAATCTAAAGATCACATATGCATTCCAATATAACCATTCACACGATACATATAACTCAGAAAATCAATCAAGAATACATGAGAATATGAATATGAAACTTAAACCATTATCCAGAACTCACTCAGTAACCAACAAAAAGTTTTCAACGATTCGGGCAAAGTTTTCGGCTATGGGACCTTAACTTGAATCGGACGGACGGTTTCAACTCGGCAGCCTCTCACTTCCACTCACTTTCTCTTCACAAAACAATCGGGGTCCTGTTTGGCTTATATAGGCAAGGGAAAAGGGCGAGTCTGCAGGTCCACATGTCAAGTGCTTGGGTGAGTCAGCGATCCACGTGTCATCCGCTCGTGATGACACACTCGCCGCTCTAGCGGATGAGCTACACGTGGCCACCCAAACTTCTGCTCCACACAACTAAAATTCGGCTCCAAGCAACTTTGCTTGGGCCCCATGTCAGCCGAGCCACACGTCCTTGGCGCGGTCAACGGTCGGTCAACGCCCGGTGGGGCAAACTTTGCCCGCAGCACGCCCGATCTTGCCCAAACTTGCCCATTCGTGCCCATTTTTGCCCAAACTTGCCCATATTTTCCCTTTGATAGCGTATTGTGTTTTGGGCACTTAAGGTCAATTAGCCATGCATTCGGGCAACTTTCTAAAATTTGGACTCTTGCCTGTGGCCGATGTCCTTACGCGGGTCACTACATTCTCCCCCCCCCCTTAATAGAATTCGTCCCAAATTCAAGAAGGATTAGACGGTCCGGCTTCATCCTCTGCGTTCCGTGGTTCGAAAAACTGTGGATATTTTGTCCGAGGAACTTTTCCTCATTTGCCCGAGTAATAACCTTACGATTTTGCCTTCCCCAGAACACTTGAATTTGTAGAATCCTTCTATTCTTTATCTCCGCATTCTTCTTTCACCAGTACCAAGAGGGATTTCGGGAAAGGTGAGATTCGTTTTCAACTCTTGTATTGGCTCGGGTATGATAGCATTAGGATCCGGAACGTGCTTCCTTAGTTGCGACACATGAAAAACTTTATGTAATTGCATTCTTCTGGCATAAACAAACGGTAGGCTACCTCCCCGATTCTGTTCTCAATTTTGTATGGACCAATAAATCTTACTGCGAGCTTTCCAACTTTTCCAAAACGATCTTTCTCTTTTAATGCAGTTACCTTAAGATAAACCATATCGCCTTCTTGGAATTCCACTTCACGCCTCTTTCGGTCAGCATACTTTTTCTGTCGATCTTGAGCTTTCTTCATATTGTCTCGGATGAACTGAATTTTCTCCGCAGTCTCATTGATCAACCGATTATTAAAACTCATCCTCTCTCCTACTTCAGTCCAACAAAGAGGAGTTCGACATGGCCTCCCATACATTGCTTCAAATGGCGACATACCGATGCTCGAGTGATAGTTGTTATTGTAAGAAAATTCAACTAAAGGCATGTAGTCTTCCCAATCACCAGCCCACTCTAGTGCACATAGTCGAATCATATCTTCTATGGTTCGGATGGTCTTTTCAGTTTGCGCGTCAATTTCCGGATGGAATGCCATGCTCATGTGAACATCAGTCCCTAAAGCACGCTGGAGGTCTTGCCAAAATATAGATGAGAACTTAGGATCTCAATCGGATACTATATTAGCAAGTACTCCATGGAGTCTTAAGATTTCATCAATATACTTTTCTGCCAGGATAGGTGACTTATTTGTGCTTTTCATTGATACCAAATAGCCATCTTGGTCTAGCGATCTACTACTGCCCATATAGCATCATTGCTACGTCCTGGTCTTGTTGGTAATCGAGTGATAAAATCCATCGAGATTGACTCCCATTTCCATCCAGGAATTGGTAGGTTATACAATAAACCTGCCGGCACTTGGTGTTCCACCTTAACTCTTTGGCATGAATCACATTGGCTTACGCATTTCGCCACTGATCTCTTCATCCCAGGCCAATGGTAATACTTCCTTATATCTTTGTACATTTTTGTACTTCCCAGATGAATGCTCAATAAAGAAGTATGCGCCGCCCTTAAAATTTCTTGTCGTAATCCTTTACGATCAGACACTGTAATTCTCCCATTGAGTAATAAGGTGTCGTCATCAGCTAGATGGTAGCCACTAGCGTTTGGTCCATCTAATGTTTTTAACTCCTCCGCAATTTTCTATAACTTTTCATCTTCTACTTGTTCTTCTCGGATTCGGTGAAGTAGGTTTGCTTGAGTCACGGCTTGTAAACCCAAGGGCTCACTAGATTCACCCTCTAGAGCTAACAGAGTTACTTTCTTTAACTCATCAGTTAACGACTCTAGATCCTTTCCAACATTTACTTCCATTTTCCGGCAACTTAAGGCGTCTGCCACCACATTAAATTAAAATCTCCAGTTTTTTATTTCTAATAATATATACTGAATCTCCAAATCATAGTCGGCAATTAATTCCATCCATCTCCGTTGTCGTAGATTCAGGTCTGGCAGCGTGAACAAGTATGATCTCCACGCCTTCAATGCAAATACTACAACGGCAGTCTCTAAATCGTGAGTGGGATAATTCTCCTCATGCCGTCTTAATTGTCGTGACGCATAGGCATTCATATTTGCTTCTTGCATAAGGACACATCCCAAGCCAACTCTTGAGGCATCCGTATAGATATCATATGGTTTATTCGGCTCTAGCAATGCCAGAATTGGAGCGGTCGTTAATGTCTTTTTCAACTTTACGAAGGCTTCCTCAACTTCCTTACTCCATATGAAGGGTACACCTTTACCAGTAAGTCGGGTCAAAGGCTTAACAATTGACAAAAATCCCTTGACAAACTTACGGTAATAGCCTGCCAATCCTAAGAAACTCCGTACTTCTGTAACGGATGTAGGTCGCGACCATTGCTGTATTACGGCAATCTTTTCAGGATCCGCTGTAACTCCCTGTCCTAAAATTCTGTGACCAAGAAATCCAATTTCTCGTTGCCAGAACTTACACTTGCTAAACTTAGCGAACAACCGTTGTTCCCTAAGTCTATCCAACACTTTCCACAGATGTTCACGATGCTCTTCCGCACTCTGTGAATATACCAAGATATCATCAATAAATATGATAACGAAGCTATCCAAATAATCATGGAGTACCTCGTTCATAAGTCTCATGAAGGCTGCAGGTGCATTTGTAAGTTCAAATGGCATGACTACAAATTCATATTGCCCATACCTCGTTTGAAAGGCAGTCTTCATTACATCCGGCTCCAAGATTGAAATTTGATGATACCTAGAGGCTAGATCAATTTTTGAGAACCAACTTGCTCCTCTCAACTGATCCAATAGTTCATCAACTCGTGGCAATGGGTACTTATCCTTATGGTCATGTTGTTAAGACCTTGGTAGTCTATACATAACAGCATACTTCCATCTTTCTTCTTAACAAACAATACCGAAGCTCCCCATGGCGATGAACTTGGACGAATAAATCTCTTTTCGAGTAGATCCTCGAATTGTTTTTTAAGTTCTGCAAGCTCAACTGGTGGCATCCTATATGGTGCCCTTGTAATTGGAGTCACCCCCGGTTCAAGATTAATGGTAAACAAATGATTTCTCGGTGGAGGTAATCCTTCCAAGGGCTTGAACACATTTTCAAATTCGTTGACAACCGGGATCTCTTCAATCCTTGAGTCACCTTCAACTTCTCCACCAACGGCGGTTAAAGTGACAAGGTAGACTTCTCCTTCCCATAGTAAATTCTCAACCTTCGGTGCTGACACGAACGAAGCAATCTTACTTGGATGATTCCACAGTAAGTGACTCGTGGTCGATTCCTTAGTTCGAACGCTACTCTGCTCCGCCTACAATCTAAATGGGCATGATATCCTGACAACCAATCCATCCCAAAGATAACTTCAAACCTTTCCATCGGCATTCCCAAAAGGTTTGCCGGTAGGATCGTATCCTGGATAACTATTGGAACTCCTACTAACACAACTCGGGTCTGCAAGGGTGGCTGATTTCCCGCGGTATGTACCAAAACATTCACTTCTCTTTTCTCATACCTATGGCCAAACTTATCGGCCACGTCAGAACTAACAAAACTATTTGTCGCTCCCGAATTGAACAATACATGTGTGGGGTTACCACCAACAAGTAATGTCCCTAATGCAAATGAAAATGATGTATGCAATATTTAATCTAGTAAACTACGCACACAACGATCAATCACTCAAACACGCATAAATAAGAAAAGTAAGAACCCATACTAACCTGTTACGGGACCTTTTGCGGGTCCTGAAGGTTTGGTAGGTTCTACATCTAAGGCATAAACATTTGCTAGAGTGGCTTGCTTCTTTACCGGTGGTCCCTTAGCTTTCTGAACTGGCGGTGGGTGGTTAACCATTTGGTTATACTGCTTTATTTGCCTGTTCGGGCATGCGTTAGCATAATACCCTAGGTTTCTACAAATGAAACAAGCTCCCACTCGGTTACCCTGTAGTCCCGCTTGCTTATTCGGGCATGCATTTGACACATGTTCTGACTCCCCACAAATGTAACAAGTAACAAATGCTAGATTTGGCACTTTCGTCTGTACGACCGTTGAGCAATCTCGTGCAAAATGTCCCGGCTTTCCGCACATATAGCAGGCTCTTGGATCGTAAGTGGTCATTACACGTCCTCCTTAGTTACCAACCTTAGGCTTCCCACGATCATTATTCGGGTTTCGTCCTCCCGACTAATTAGTCCTCAAAACACCAGGCTGAAATTCTACATTATTCCCCTTTTTGCCTTCAGACTTTTCAGTCTCCTGAAACTTCTTTCCCTTTTCTAACTCAATCCCTTCTTCAACATTCACGGCCCTATCAGTCAATTCACTCACGTTGGTATAAGTCACAGCCTGAAGACGTCCCCTAATTTTAGGCCTTAGTCCTCTTAAAAAACTTCGTACCATCATAGCTTCATCATCCCTTCCATTGTACAAATATCTTCGAAGTCTTGAAAAAAATTGCTCGTATGCCCTGACACTCTTTTGCCCTTGTTCCAAACTCATAAACTGTAGCTCTAGACGATCACGTGCCTCAGGTGGAAAATACTTAGACTCAAACTCCTTCTTAAACATTTCCCATGTGATAGGCTGGTCGCGGTATCGTGAAACAACACTATCCCACCATGCTCGAACATCCCCATCTAAAAAGTTTACCGCTATCTGGCCCTTAAAGTTTTCCGGGCACCTTCAAGTTTCAAAATTCATTTCCAGGTTCCTCAAATACTTATCCGCTAAAACAGTATTATGCTCTCCTTTCAACTTCCGAACACCAAGATCCTTCATCATCATAACCAGTTTTAAGACCTTCTCCAGGAGATTCTGCACGCTGGCTTTCCTGCATCTGTTGTTGGTGTTGCTGTTGTTGAATCATGTGAGTCAACAAGGTCTGAATCATCCCCAACATATCTTGAGTCTCCGGCACATTTTGAACATTACGGCCTTCCCCATTTCCTTCATTAACTTCTCTTGGCTGCGACGGATTTGGGTGTGCGGTATGTTGATTCACAGGAACATGTGGTCTCGTCCCCGAGTGTGACCCTTCGGATGTGCTATAGTGCACATACCTTGGTAAGGAGTATTCCGGTGTGGTTCCGGGAATATCCCAATTAGGCGCTCCATACATATTGGGATAATAGTATCCCTCATCTCCTTCTCCTCCAACATACGGTACCCAGTCTTCCGGACCGAAATGTTGACTCCAGTTTTCATAAACTGGTGAGAAATTTATCGACACACTCCTCTCCGTTCTTTGACCAGACATCTGCATCCATTCAACCAAGGTAAACTTAACCCATCTACCTAATAATGGTGAACAGACCAGATTATCCTAAATGCCTTTTGCGACTCATTTACTCGATAAAACATTTTGAAAAATACGAGTCCTGTAGCATCATTAACCATGCTCTTATACCACAAATTGTAACGCCCCCGAGACGCTCTATGACCAGACAAGTCTCGGGCGCCCTGAAAACGCCACATTGAGATTGATCATTAACATCCAACCGAGGTTTGGGAACCAATATCCAAACCCTTGGCCGTTGTATTGACGACCACTCTCCCACTTAAAATATTGTTTAGGCTTGCCAACCCTTTCGATATTTAAGTGTTGTACCGACTCGGACTAAGTCATTATCAGTCATTACTCGTAAGTTTGTACAAGAAACCCAATTTATTTCATAAGTATAAATATTACACAACATGTTACCTAACATTTATAAGTTTTAAGGCCAGGGCCTAGTGCCAAAAGCATGGTACATAATAGAAACATACTTGTTTTACAAAATCATGGTACATAATAGAAACATACTCCGGGTTTCCTATTGTCCACCACACCCTTTATTTCACACTACGGGTTTCCTGCAAAACAAGTACAATCATGAGTAATCTAAGATTACTCAGTGAGCTCAGGATTCCCTGCAACAGACATTAATTTACCCCAACCCAAATACACAACATGAAACACGCAACAAAGAATGGCAACGAAAGGTAGCTTGCCGAAGAAACTACAAAAAAATATGCACATGCATTAAAAGGCCATATATGCTGCCTTCCAACCCAACACCAAACACACAAACTCCCGTGATCTCCCGCATTACAACCACAAAGTATGCAACCGGAGCATCATTACCAAACGCTACACCGTCGTGTAGACACTCGGCTAGGGTAGCTAACCCCGTCTCTCTGAGTTCTTCGCACTACATGGCGATCAAGTAAATCGTTACAAGACCCCACGATAACACGGTTCACTATGAAGGTCAGACATATCATGATCTTGGCACGCTTATGGTCTTTGCCTCCTACCACAAGCACCATGTACCAAGACCCCAAAGTTTAAGATATTATGAAATATATAGTTAAATCAAACACATAGAATCATCAATATCCCAACACAACCTCCCAACCATAAATAATAGCATAAGAATCTAAAGATCATATATGCATTCCAATATAACCATTCACACGATCCATATAACTCACAAAATCAATCAAGAATACATGAGAATATGAATATGAAACTTAAACCATTATCCAGAATTCACTCAGTAACCAACAGAAAGCTTTCAACGATTCGGGCAAAGTTTTCGGTTATGGGACCTTAACTTCAATCAGACGGACGGTTTCAACTCGGCAGCCTCTCACTTCCACTCACTTTCTCTTCACAAAAAAATTGGAGTCGAGTTCGGCTTATATAGGCAAGGGAAAAGGGCGAGTCAGCATGTCCACGTGTCAAGTGCTTGGGCGAGTCATCGATCCACGTGTCATCCGCCCGTGATGACACGCTCGCCGCTCAAGCGGATGAGAGACACTTGGCCACCCAAAGTTTGGCTCCACGCAACTAAAATTCGGCTCCAAGAAACTTTGCTTGGGCCCCAAGTCAACCGAGCCACACGTCCTTGGCGCGGTCAACGGTTGGTCAACGCCCGGTGGGGCAAACTTCGCCCGCGACACTTCTGATCTTGCCCAAACTTGCCCATTCGTGCCCATTCTTGCCCAAGCTTGCCTATCTTTGCCCTTTGATAGTCTTTTGTGTTTTGGGCACTTAAGGTCAATTGGCCATGCATTCGGGCAACTTTCTCAAATTCAGACTCTTGCCCGTAGCCGATGTCCTTACGCGGGTCATTATAACGTCAGTCTGCGTCTACCGAGCCCCGACAAGCGTGCAGATAATCCCCCCAGGGCTTCTTTACCTTGTACGAGGGGTTCTTCTACCATTGCTTTTTATGGCTCCCGGTCCTAAGGCTGGTAGTAGAGTATGTGACGTCTTATCAAATTGCCCTCTCTCAGATTACGACGCGGTCTCTAAGGCATTTGCTCGGGATTTAGATACAGATTTATGAAACAGAGACCGAGATCACGCTCGCTCACCTGAGAAACTTCCTAGAGATCCGACGAGTTCCAAAATCGAGGGTGGATCGGTACTACATTTCTCCTACAAAGAACAAGAAAATTATTGATGGGTTCCCAAGCAAGGATTAACCTTACATTAACCACTTCTTCTTCGTGGCCCTCGAAGATGCTGTTCACGACGACTTCCTCGGGACAGTTCTGACGAGATGGGGAACTTTGGGTAGTTGTGACTAAAATATTGTTTGTGCCCGAAGTGACTTTTATGAATGTGCTAATTGTGTTTTTCTTGGTTGCAGAACGCACTAATCTGATTCCTCGAACCGATTCAAGACGACTTCATTTTGGCCTATCACGCATTATCAGCTAGGGAGTGCGACTGGTTGAAGCACTTTTTCGGAGATCAAATTCACCGAGCGTTTCGATTGTTTCACGGTGTTCCTTGCCCTTCCAGCTCTGAGTATTCGGATCATCGCACTCAATTCTTCGTGGATATGCAGTCAACCATACTTACTTTGAGGAAGGTCTACACGAAGACGAAAGAAGATAAAGAGAGGCTTCTGGCCGAGGAGAAACGTTTCGCCGAGGCGGGTTTGTTCTCACCGCGGGATTCCCCCGATGCGGCTCAAAACCAGGATGTTATTCCCATGGCAACATTACCGATTGCATTGGGGTCTGCCGAGGCGTGAGAGGCCGATCCGCTTACCGCTGCGCCTGTACCTAAGGTAGTCGTTGCGCTGCCGGCGAGTGACAAGGTGGCGGACAAGCGTATTCGAATGGACGACTTAGCGGCCAAAAAGAAGAAGAACAAGAAGAAGAAACCCTCGAGCGACGAGGCGGAGTGGGAGCTTCCGATCTTTGAAGATCGGGTGGCCTATGCAAATCTGCTTGGGGGCTGCGTTGGTCCTTTGCTCCCTCCTCCAGATACTCTTCTTGAGTCGCGGAAGTTTGCCGAGACGGTGTCTCACTTCTTCCAGGTACGTGCATTCTTTTTTCTTCTGGGAGTTAACGATCAATTCATATACTTGTCCCAGGTGCGGGCTAATGCGCAACTGATCAAGGCCTTTGAGCATGGCGGGGCTCTGGCGACCGAGAAGGATCAGGTCGAAGAATGGTTGAAAGATTTCACCGATGCTGAGGCTAATCTAAATCGTTTCATCACCGACCTAAAAGAGAATCTCAAGGCTCCTGCTCCCGAGCCTACTCCTCTTACTCACGCTGGGCATAGGTCAGTTGAGGCTCTTGCTGACGAGATGGGGGTCGCTGATCAGTCTGGGTCGCTTGTGCCAGCCGAGGGAGTTCACCGATCTGAAGAGCTGGATTAGTAATCCAAGGAGGAAGGGTCTACCCGTTCTTTTTGTTTGTTTTTATCGTTCGGGAGCTTTGCCCTTTTTTTGTAAACTCGTGCCTGGATGGCTTTATCCACATATTTTGCTAAACTTATGTTTTGGATTTTGTGTTTGAATATAAAAGCTGATTTGTTCCCAAACTATTGACTAGGGCTAGTGTGAATGAACTAGGCTTCTGAGAGAAACTTCACGATAACGATCCGATCCGGTTCACTTCTTTACCAGCGTTTAAAAACGAGTCAGGGTACCCATGTTAAAGTATAACCGGATTTCTTAAGATAAAAATTATGCTCAGAAATAATCTGCTAGATTTTATCTCGAATTTATATAGCGTTCTGTAGCCGAGTGGGCGTAAAGATACTTTGAGTCGTCGCTCGTCGTAGTAAACGGAACAATGTGAAGTATTTTTACTTATGCCGAAGTGAAAAACTTACAAAATAAATAAAAGTGGGACTATGGATATACGGATCCACTCCCCCCCTTTTTAATGGGGGGGGTAGCTGAACTCGTCCGAAGACGTACTGCCTACGTACCCATATCATGGATCTAGCCACCTCGTAGTTCAAGTTTAGTCGCCTCGGATTTAGTTGTACTATTTCCTTAGGTGCATTGCATTCCAAGATCTTGGAATGGCTTTGACGCTTAAGTCGGCAAGTTCATAGACGCCGGGTCGACAATTTTAGAGATCAAGTATGGCCCTTCCCAGTTTGCCCCGAGCTTCCCAGCGTTCGGCTCAGCTGTATTTTGAAAGACTTTTTGGAGAACTCGATCTCCTCCATTTAATCTTCGCTGTCGGACATTTGAGTTGTAGTACCGAGCCGTTTCATTTTGTTAGTTTTGTATTCTTACTAGTGCTGAATCTCTTCGTTCATCGATCAGGTCTAACTCGTCGAGCATCCTCTGAGTATTATCCTTTTCGTGCTCAAGAGACAGGCCCCAACGTAGACTTAGTACTTCCATTTTCGCTGGAACTACACATTCCGTACCGTAGACTAGTACGAACGGAGTTTCTCCCGTGGCTCGACGAGGCGTTGTTTGATGCGAACATGTATTCCTGCGAGTTCGTCGGCCCACAAACCCTTTTTGGTGTTGAGTCCTTTTTTCAGACTGTCGAGAATCGTTTTGTTCGCCGCCTCAGCTTGGTTGTTCCCCTGGGTTTATCCCGGTGTTGATTTGTTCAGCCTAATTCCCCATTTATCGCATAATCTTTGGAAACAACCGAAATAAATTGCGAGTCGTTGTCTGTGACAATTTCGTATAGGATCCCGTGGCGACATAGGTTGTCCTTCCACACGAAGTTTTTGACTTGAGCGTCTTTGATGCTGACATATGATTCTGCCTCTATCCATTTAGAGAAGTAATCAGTCAGGACGAGGATTAACTTTTTCTGTTTTGAGGCATGCATGGGACCGATTATGTCCATCGACCAATGCATTAATGGATATGGCGAGGCGATCGACGAAAGGAGCTCGGCTGGTTGGTTGATCGTGGGAGTGTGTCTTTTGCATTTTTTGCATCGTCTAGAGAATTTCTCGCAATCTTTGATCATTGTTGGCCAGAAGTAGCCGTGGCGTTTTATTTTGATGGCTAGGGCCTTTCCTTTGGAATGATTTCCGCATGAGCCTCCGTGGATTTTTTTCATGACTCTGCGAGAAGCTTCTTTTTCCACGCAAGTCATTAAAGACCCGGATAATCGCCACTTGAAGAGTTTCTCCTTGACCAGAACGAAACGCGCAGCTTGAGCTTTCAACTTTCGAGCTTCCCACTTATCCAAAGGCACTTTCCCCTCGGATATATAACTTCTGAGGGGGTCTATCCATTCTTAATCACAGCCCAAGACTGAGCTTTCATCCTAGGCATCTTCGCAATCTGCGGCGTTCTGCTCATGGAAAACATGCTCCTCTTTGTCAGTTTGATGCTAGATTTTTCGATAAACTCGACTAGGATGACTCTCCTCAGGCTCGAGTCAGATATCAAGGCCAAAGCGGCTAGGGCGTCGGCCAAAGTATTTTCTCCTCGGGAATCCTGGTCAACTCTAACTCGTCGAATTAACTCGCCAGATCTTGTACATGGGCTAGATAAGCTTCCATTCTTTTGTCCCGAGCCGTTATTCTCCATTGAACTGATTTGCGACGAGCTGAGAATCGCAAAAAGCTCATATTTTTGGGATCTTCAGTCCCCGAGCTAAATTCAGCCCGGCCACAAGCGCTTTGTATTCGGCCACGTTGTTGGTTGCCTCGAAATTTAGCCTGAAAGATTGCTCGAGAACCTCGCCTGTGGGTGAAGTGAGACGGATGCCCACGCCCGATCCTTCTTTGACAATGAGCCGTCCACGTGCAGGAGCCAAGTTGTATCAAACGGATTTTCCCGAGCTTCTTTTGTTGGTAGTTCAACGATAAAGTCGGCGAAGACTTGAGATTTTGCGCAGGTCTTGTTTCGATATTCGATGTCATATTCACTGAGTTCGGTCGCCCAGTAAGCCAAACAACCTTGCTCGCTTGGACTATGCAGTATAGCGCAAAGTGGCATGGAACCCATCATCATGATGGATTAGGATTAGAAATAGGGTCGTAGTTTCCGAGCCGATATTACAACTGCTAAAGCTAGCTTCTCCTTTTGCGGGTAGCGAGATTCCGCGCCGGTAAATGTCTACGAGACATAAAAGATAGGTTTCTGTTTGCTCTGTCCTCCCGAACTAAAACTCCGCTAGCCACAGTGTATGACACGACGACATACAAATAGAGTGATTTCCCGATTACAGGTTTTGCGAGGATTAGTGGGCTCGCCAGATACTTCTTGAGTTCTTGAAAAGCCTCCTCACATCGGGTCGTCCATTCAAATTTTTTGTTTCCCCGAAGCACATCGTAAAAATCCAGGCATTTGTCGGTAGACCGTGAGATAAATCGATTAAGAGCTGCGACTCTTCCGGTTAAACGCTGCACTTCGCGTTTGTTCTTAGGTGATGCCATTCCCAATAATGCCTCGATTTGCTTCGGGTTTTCCTCAATGTCGAGTTGGGTGACTAGATATCCCAAGAATTTGCCGGATCTTACCCTGAAACGACACTTGGCCGGATTAAGCTTAACGTTATAGAGGTTGAGCTGTTGAAAACATTTGCGCAAATGGGCTACATGTTCTTTTTCTTCCATGGATTTTACCAAGGTGTCATCAACGTACACTTCCATCGTTTTTCTGATCTTCAAGGCGAAGATCTTAAGTCCCGAGGTTTTTAAGTCCGAATGGCATCACTCGGTAGCAAAAAATACCTTGTTCCGTGTTGAATACCGTTTTCTCTTGGTCCTCAGGATTCATCATTATTTGGTTGTATCCAGCAAAAGCGTCCATGAATGATAACAATGTGTTTCCTGAGGTTGACTATACGAGGCGGTCGATTTGCGACAGTGGGAAACTATCCTACGGAAAGGCTTTGTTCAGGTCAGTGCTGTCGGTGACGGGGTTTCTGAGTTTGTGCTCTACCATGAAGCAAATTCAGGCATTTTTCTGATTCCCCTAGATGGTCTTCACGCAGTTGCTTGTGGGAAATTTCATTCAGAGATGGTAAGTCGAGGTGACGGGTCGGAATTGATTTAACCATGGCATGCTGATAATTGCATTGTAAACGGTTGGCTAATCCGTAAAAGAGAAATCGACAATTTTTGTTACCTCTTTGGCTCGGACTGGTAATTTGATGGTGTCGAGGGTCATAGTGGTCTCACCAGAGAAACCAAGCACAGGTCGTGGAGTCGGTACGATTAGGGTCATATCGATCTTCATTTCTCGCGGGGTCGTCAGAAAATGATGTCCAGCGTACTCCCTGTATCGATTAAAATTAGCTCGACGTTGAAATCCCCGATAGTCAGTGTAATGACCAAGGGATCATTGAGCGGCCGATCCAAGCCGTTAGTATCGCTCTCATGGAAAGTGACTTCGTCATCTGGTCCGTTGAACGGTCGTGTCAAGTTACGGATTGAGTCGGTCTTCCTCTGATAAGCTTTGATTGAGGCTGTTGTTTCCTGACAAAAAGCCGGATCGCCCAAAATCGTGAAGATGCTCCCCGAGCAGCTTCTGGCTCGTCATCATCTGCCTCGCGGTTTCCCTGACCTCTCTTGGGCCCTTTGAGGATCGCCGCGGGGCTGCCTGTAACGCCCTTGAGACGCTCTATGACCAGACAAGTCTCGGGCGCCCCGAAAACGCCACATTGAGATTGATCATCAACATCCAACCGAGGTTCGGGAACCAATCCCAACCCTTGGCCGGCGTATTGACGACAACTCTCACACTTAAAACATTGTTTAGGCTTGCCAACCCTTTCGATATTTAAGTGTTGTGCCGACTCGGACTAAGTCATTATCAGTCATTACTCGTTAATTTGTACAAAAATGTTACACAACATGTTACCAAATTGTTACCAAACATTTATAAGTTTTATGGCCAGGGCCTAGTGCCAAAAGCATGGTACATAATAGAAACATACTTGTTTTACAAAAGGCACAAAACTACTCCGGGATTCCTATTGTCCACCACGCCCTCTATTACCCACTCCGGGTTTCCTGCAAGACAAGTAGAATCATGAGTAATCTAAGATTACTCAGTGAGCTCGGGATTCCCTGCAACAGACATTAGTTTACCCCAACCCAAATACCCAATATGAAACACGCAACAGATAATGGCAACAGAAGGTAGCTTGTCGAAGCAACTACAAAAATATGCCAATGCATTAAGACTCCAATTTTTATTAAGTTTTAAAGGGCCCGATATGCTGCCGTCAATCCCAACACCAAACACACACACTCCCGTGATCTCCCGTGTTACAACCACAAAGGTAAATAACGAGAGCATCACTACCAAACGCTACACCGTCGTGTAGACACTCGGCCAGGGTAGCTAACCCCGTCTCTCTGAGTTCTTCGCACTTCATGGCGATCAAGTAACATTGTTACAAGACCCCACGATAGCACGGTTCACTACGAAGACCAATGATATGTCTATAATTTGCATGATTTAGGCATTCATTCTTCACCACTTTGTCATTGTTTTATCCACATTTCATCTCATTAGGAGTCGTTTTAGTGTCTTTTGCATACTTAGGACGATTTTGCATTAGGATTGCATGTGCATTGCATATTTGGTTGTTTTCAGGTACTTTTGATGCTTTTGGAGTTCAAACAAAGGAGAAATAGAACGGAAAGTCAGAATGTCCAATGACGCATTCAGCAAAAGTACTCTATCGCAGCCTCGGAGCCCTGCCAGGGCAAATCACTCTATTGCAACCTCGGAGAAGCTAGCAGCTCAGTTTCACTCAATCGCAAAGCCGGAGGAATCACCCCATCAGAACCACTCGATCACCAAGAGGCCTATCTGCTCGTTCTGCACTCAACCAGACAAGCTGAGAACGAAGAAAAGAAGAGAAGCCAAAGCAACCACTCGATAGCCACCTCATGACATCCACTCGATCGCACTCGATCACAGGGTCGCTGGACCATTCAATCTTGTCTTCACAGCATCTCACTCGATCGCAAGGCGGAGTCCCTGAAGCCCAGTTTGATTAATGACATACTCGATCACTGGGAAGCTCATTTCAGCCCATCAGATGTCAATGACACATTCGATCGCAGGGTCATAACGTGAAGATTCGTTATATATCTAGTTTCCTTATTTGTTTCATTTTCCCTTATATAAGTAGCCTCTTAGGGTTTTCCCTAGGGCAATCATTTTTTATCTCATTTTTCATCCACTTTTACATTTCGCAACTTTCATAGCCGTAGTGTTTCTCCTCCGACTTTGTATTTTTTCCCTTTCAAGTATTTGATATTCAATTTTCGTAT
>JGI26506J51651_1000028_pt1 | contig 15226 bp, 15 predicted proteins | sample AraCvinosormetaG_FD_51651 | JGI IMG/M metagenome (IMG submission 51651) | reverse complement strand
GTATTTTCTTTTAAAAATTGGGAGGGAAGGGGAAGGGGACTGGAGCGAGAGAGCTTCTGCGATTGTGAAATGGCGAAGGACGACAATAATCTGTCGAGCTTGGTTCACGAACTCCGTGAACGGGTGGCCGCATCCGCCTCCACTCCGGCTAACAACCTCCGTCACTCTTCCGGAGACGAAGATGCTCTAGAGATTCGATTTCGTGCTGTCATCCCTAATCTATTGAATACCTACGTTGTTCCTTCTCTCGGTAATAACTGTCTCTTGTTTCTGTTCCCTTGGATGATTCTGAGCTTGGAATTTGCCGGAATTGAATTAGGCTAACCTAGGATTGCTTTTTCCATTTTCACAGGCAACGGGAGGGAAGTTACAGCTGTTCTGAAGCTTGTTGGTCACACAGCAAGGAACATTCCAGGAGTCTTCTATCACGGAACCCCTTCTGCTATCCTCCCTGTGATTGCTCGTATTATCCCCTTCTTTGCTGAACCAGAATTTGTGTAAGTGTTGTTGTTTTCACTAGCATTTGGGTCACTCTTCAAGAGTTTTGCTCTAATGCTTAAAATCAATTGCAGTCCTGGGCATGGAGTATTACTTGAAACTGTTGGCTCTCTCTTAATGTTGCTGCGTTCCAACTCAAGGAAGGCATACCGGATCTTCTTCCATGACGCTTTGCAGGCAATTCAAGGTGAGTGTAAGACTGTTGGAGATAGTTGCTTGAAAAACTGGCTCCCTGAATGTTAAGAATGGTTCCAAATTCTTCAACTTATACTGAACTAACGTGCCTTTTCTGTGTGTCCAGATATGCAACCTATTGCATCACTGCACTCAATTGAACCGGAAGTTTGTGAATCTCACATTCCATTTAGGTGTTTCTGTATGTCCTTTTCTGGTATTGGGGGTGATCTGCCAGATGCTAATAAGCCCAGAGATGGTGATGGTCTTGTGTTGAACTTATTGGGAGCCAACCGGTGGCAACCTTTTGCTACTTGTATCCTTAAACTCATCTGTAAATGCCTAACTGAGGGGACACTCTACGTCCAGGGTCTCATCCATACATCATTTTTTAAGGCGGCTTGTTCTCTGGTATGCTGTGGTGGCGCAGATGTGCAGATGGTGAGTTGTTCAATAGCTTGTGATTTGCTTTATCTGATAGGTTTAGGTGCATTTAATTTTCTTTGAAGATGTGATGGTTTTGGGACATTAATCTGACATCTGATTTTTGTATGGAAGGCATGCTTTGAATTTGCTACTCTTGTCGGATCAATCCTTACATTCAATATCCTCCCGCATGTGGCCCTAATACAGTCAATCATCCTCCTTTTAAGTGCAGATGAAGGACTTCCTGTGTACAGGTGTGTTCCCATATGTCAAAGCACAGCTCTTTTGTTTTATTTTGACATGATTGTGAATATTAATTACGTTTACTGGGTCTTCTCTGTTTACCTTCCTCACATTAAGTGTGGGAAAAAAATGTGTTAAGTTACTTTTTTTTTTCCACTCGTTCAGTGAATCTTCTCATATGAAGGTATAAGAATATAGATTTACCTTCACTTTGAACTTAAATTCTGGGTTTGTATGACAGGAATACGATTTATGATTCTACCATTGGACGTTTCCTTACGGCGGTATATTCCAGCTGTTCTGATGCCGCTGTCAAACTAACTGCAGAAAGTTTAGTGTTGGTTTTCTCTCATGCTTTACAGAGAACAAAAAGTGAGGAGCTTAAGGTATATTTGGATCTGTTTCTTCTCATACCTTCACTTCAATGAATGTCTGATCAGTTCTTTTTATTATCTTTCCGCTGCTGCTTTTTCAACAACTTTATGGGAAATCATATCGGGAATTTATTTATGTAGGCTTCCCTCTGCAGTGCGTACGTGCGGATTGTGAAATCTTGTCCTCCTTGTATATGGAAGTTACACTGCCTTCTAGAGTTGCTTCATCTTCCAGAACCTTGTTTTCAATTGATAGAATGTTTTAAAGCAGTTCTTATAGTTCTTGGACCTGGGTGTGTTCGAGTTGAGACAACCAAATGTGGTAGTCATACATCAGCAGCAAGTGATAGACCTGTCCAGGGAATTAACGCTGGAAAAAAAAGGCATATTGAGGATGAAAGTACATACAAAAGGAAGCGCCAGAAGGTTGGTGATGATATTCGACGAGGGGTTTACTTTGCTCCTGAATTTGCCGATGAGACTGATGGAAAAGATGCTGCTAGTCTGCGTGAGATGCTTATTTCAACTGTAGAATCTTTAAAGCCTCCACCTGCTGGACCTAGTCTGTCACAGACTGAAAGTTCAATAGTGGCACTTAGCATGCTCACCAATGCATTTTGTTTCTGTCCCTGGACTGACATGACTCATCGATTGTTTAACCAGATGTATGCCTGGATTCCCTGGATAGCTGGGCAGGTAACCAGAACCTCCCCAGTCCCAATTCTTTTACTAGCGTTTTCATTTCCAGTTTTGTTTTTGAAAGACTCGTATGTAGGTTGAGGAAACAAATCCTATCATGTTCGATATTTCCATTTACTTGGAAGGAATTCACAATCTGCTGCTCGTTGGTAACTCTCCTTGTCCATGAAGTCTTGACATGTTTTTCCATGCCAAATAATGTGTTGGATCGCTTGCTCTATAACAGTTTTGGATTTATCATCTTTTACTGTATTCCCCTTTAAGCAGGTGTGGATCCACAGTATGAATATACAAGTAAAGGGAATGATCTGGTTGCCATACAATTCTTGCTGAAGCTTCCTTGGACGCACTTCATGCTGTTTAAGAAGCCTAGCTCTCTAGTAAAGTCTAAGTGTTTATCTGTGGGGATATGGACAAAGCTTGGTTTACAAGACGGGAGTGATTTTGATATCTTCAGTTGGTCTCTTTCTGATGATTTTGAACAAGTGCAAGCTGTCGCTGCTATCTCTATGCCACTCAAAGTTCTTTTCTCTGGTCTTGGTGCCCTTCTTCATATGTTCCCAAAGCTGGAGTAAGTTGATGAGAAAAAAACGACATATAATCTAAGTTCATATCGCTGTTTTTGCTCAGAATTCCTTTTAAAGGTGCTCCTGAAGACATAGCTTAACTGTTTTTTTGTCCTACATTCATAGGCATTTGTTGGAAGAAAAGGAATTGATGGTTAAGAAGGCCATTCCTCAGTCACTTGGCTTCTTATCTTGTCTTTATGGATCAAGTACTACTGACTCAGAGAAAACTGCATGCCATTTATTCCTACATGAAGATTTAAAGAAAGATGAGACTCTGAATTCTCTACTTCAAGGGTTCCGATGTTCAAAGTGTGATAAATTTATCGAACGCGAAGATGAAAAGCATTTCAGAATCATAGAGACTCCAGAGATGGTGATATTGAAAATGGATCATCATCGTGATTACTTTAACCTTCAATCTTTATATTTTAATCTTCTCTATGATGAGTCTTCTGAAGAGACTCAGCTAGCCTGCGTAGAAGTAATAAGGAGAATTCTTGGCCACACATCCCCAGATATTCTGGTAAGAACAAGGTCTCAATGGATCAGGTGCCTTCAATATCTGTTAGTTCATGTAAATACAGACGTAAGGGAAGCATTCTGTGCTCAGATTGGTATCTTCGTACAGCATCCTATTGTGAGCTGTTTGTTTCTTAGTGAAGATGCTACGGAGAAAAGTTGCGAAAGAAATTTTTTTAATTTGATTGAGCATTCTCTAGCAGCAGCTAAGGATCTTCTTGTTATCCAGACTCTACTGGAAACGACAGCTGAAGTTATGGTAGCTGTTGATGTTACCAGTGAGCTTTTCTTGATTTGTCTTTTCCTGCTGATTGATCAGCTTGATCATCCAAACTTGATCGTACGAATAAATGCGTCAAAGTTAATAAATCGGTCATGCTACATCCACGTGAAAGGGGGATTTGCAACTCTACTTTCCACAGCCTCTCATATTCAAAATGAGTTGTTTGATAATCTATCTGTCAGGCTGACCAGCCGTCCAAATGTGGTAAGAGAATTTGCAGAAGCTGTTTTGGGTGTTGAAACTGAAGAACTTGTGAGGAAAATGGTCCCTGCTGTTCTTCCTAAGCTCTTGGTGTATTGGCAGGAAAATGCTCAAGCAGCCAATACCTTGAACGAACTGGCCAAGTTAATAGACACAGATGTGGTACCTCTAATAGTAAATTGGCTACCCAGAGTTCTTGCATTTGCTCTGAATCAAGAAGAGGACAAGAATTTGCTCTCAGTTTTGCAATTGTATCACTCACAGATTGGTTCTGACAACCAAGAAATTTTTGCTGCTGCATTACCTGCACTCTTAGATGAGCTTGTATGCTTTGTGGACATTGCTGATACACCTGAGACAGATAGACGGTATGTACTCACATAGCTTCATACTTTTTGAGCAGAAATTGGTAGTTGGAAATAGCATGAAAGTTTTCTAAAAATTTTCTTCTGGTAAATTCTTCGGTTCAGTTGTATCTGTTGGGGAGCAAGCCACCTATTTGCTCTAAGAACTAGAATTTCTCTGCGTGTGTTTTGCTCTTTCTTGTGCTCTTTCACATTTACATGTCAACAGAAATTGCTAGAGGTTGTTTGTTTTTTAAAGCTGCGAGAGGAAAATGCATTCATCATTTTTAAAAAATAACTGAACGTCCTGATGCTTTTTTGTTTTGTATGACATTTGATTTCACTATTTTGCTTATGCAGGCTACAGAGACTGCCTGATGCAATAAAGAAGATCTCAAAAGTTTTAACAAATGCCGAAGATCTTCCTGGATTCTTACAAAACCATTTTGTTGGACTCCTTAACAGTATTGACAGAAAAATGCTTCATGCAGATGACATTTTTCTTCAAAAACAAGCACTGAAGCGTATTAAGCTGCTCATTGAGATGATGGGTCATTATCTCAGCACATATGTTCCTAAGCTTATGGTTCTCCTTATGCATGCCATTGAAAAAGATGCACTTCAGAGCGAGGGTCTCTTGGTCTTGCATTTTTTTACAAGAAAGTTGGCTGATGTATCGCCATCTAGCATAAAGTATGTGATTTCTCAGGTTTTTGCGGCACTCATCCCCTTCTTAGAGAAAGAGAAGGAAGGTCCCCATGTATATTTAGATGAAGTGGTGAAAATTCTTGAAGAACTTGTTTTGAAGAATAGAGATATAGTAAAAGAGCATATTTGTGAGTTTCCCCTCTTACCTAGCATACCATCTTTAGGAGAATTAAACAATGCTATTCAAGAAGCACGTGGATTAATGAGCCTGAAGGATCAGTTGCGGGATATTGTAAATGGTATGAAACACGAGAACCTGAATGTTAGATACATGGTGGCATGTGAGCTAAGCAAACTGCTGTATCACAGAAATGAAGATGTTGCTGCACTGATTGCCGGTGAACTTGTCTCAGACATGGAGATCTTGAGCTCTTTAATCACATATTTACTACAGGGGTGTGCAGAAGAATCTCGAACTACAGTGGGCCAGAGGTTGAAGTTAGTCTGTGCAGATTGTCTTGGAGCAATAGGTGCTATTGACCCTGCCAAAGTGAGAGTTGCTTCATGCAGTCGTTTTAAAATCCAATGCTCAGATGATGATCTTATCTTTGAGCTCATTCACAAACACTTGGCAAGAGCTTTTAGAGCTGCACAGGATACAATAATACAAGACTCAGCTGCTCTTGCCATACAGGAACTACTAAAGATTGCTGGTTGTGAGCCATCATTAGCTGGGAATGTTGTTGTGTTGACCCCCCAGGAGCATGTACAAGTCAATGTATCTGGTTCTAGAAGATGTGGAGGTAACAATGAAGTGAAGGATAGGGGACAAAAACTATGGGATCGGTTCTCAAACTATGTTAAAGAACTAATAGCTCCCTGCTTGACTTCAAGGTTTCAGCTTCCAAATGTGTCTGACCCTGGATCAGCTGGACCAATTTATCGGCCTTCTATGTCATTCAGAAGGTGGCTATCCTACTGGATAAGGAAATTGACAGCATTTGCAACTGGATCCCGTGTAAGCATATTTGCTGCTTGCCGAGGCATAGTGCGTCACGATATGCAGACAGCTACTTATCTCTTACCATATTTAGTTCTGGATGTTGTTTGCCATGGGACTGAGGCAGCACGGCTTAGCATTTCTGAAGAGATCCTTTCTGTTCTTGATGCTGCTGCATCAGAAAATAGTGGAGTGACAATAAACAGTTTTGGTGTTGGTCAGAGTGAAGTTTGTGTTCAAGCTGTTTTCACGCTTCTTGATAACCTTGGGCAATGGGTTGACGATGTGAAGCAGGGAGTAGCACTCTCATCGTCTCTGCAGTCATCAGGTGGTAGGCAAGTAGCACCCAAATCGAAAGACCAGGTTTCAAACTCAACAACAGAACAGGATCATCTTCTTGTACAATGTAAATATGTGTTGGAACTTTTGCTAGCTATTCCCAAGGTGACCCTTGCTAGGGCATCTTTCAGGTGTCAAGCTTATGCCAGGTCATTGATGTACCTTGAATCCCATGTACGTGGAAAGTCAGGCTCCTTAAATCCCGCAGCTGAGAAGACCGGCATCTTTGAAAATGCTGATGTTTCTTCTCTGATGGGAATATACAGCTGCCTTGACGAGCCTGACGGTCTTTCGGGCTTTGCAAGTTTAAGCAAATCATTAAATTTGCAAGACCAATTGTTGATAAACAAGAAATCTGGTAACTGGGCAGACGTTTTTACTGCATGTGAACAAGCCCTTCAGATGGAACCAACATCAGTTCAACGACATTCAGATGTTCTTAATTGTTTACTTAACATGTGCCACCATCAGACAATGGTCACTCATGTTGATGGACTAATTTCCAGAGTACCTGAGTACAAGAAAACGTGGTGCACACAAGGTGTACAAGCTGCATGGAGACTCGGAAAGTGGGACTTGATGGATGAGTATCTTGATGGAGCTGATGCAGAAGGTTTACTATTCAGTAGCTCAGACAGCAATGCCTCATTCGATAGAGATGTAGCAAAGATTCTCCAAGCAATGATGAAGAAGGATCAATACTCTGTAGCTGAGGGAATAGCTATTTCCAAACAAGCTCTCATTGCTCCTCTAGCTGCAGCAGGCATGGACTCCTACACACGAGCTTATCCTTTTGTTGTCAAACTTCACTTGCTAAGAGAGCTAGAGGACTTCCAGGCGGTTCTTAAAGGGGATTCATATTTGGAGAAATCATTTAGTACAAGTGATCAGGTGTTTTCGAAAGCAGTAGATAACTGGGAGAATCGGCTCAGATTTACTCAATCATCACTGTGGACAAGGGAACCTCTCTTAGCTTTCCGAAGACTCGTCTTTGGTGCCTCTGGTCTTGGTGCTCAAGTTGGGAACTGTTGGCTTCAATATGCAAAGCTTTGCCGTTTGGCTGGACACTATGAGACAGCTCACAGGGCAATTTTGGAAGCTCAGGCTTCTGGTGCACCTAATGTTCACATGGAAAAGGCGAAACTTCTTTGGATCACTAAGCGTTCAGACAGTGCAATTATAGAGCTACAACAATCTCTCCTGAATATGCCTGAGGGTGTTGTTGACTCCACTGTAATTTCTTCGATCAATAGCTTACTGATGGCTCCCCCAAATCCAGAGCCCACAGTTCGTAACACACAATCTTTCAAAGAAAAAAAAGATGTCGCAAAGACTCTTCTTTTGTATTCCAAATGGATCCATCACAGTGGGCAGAAACAAAAGAAAGATGTTTTAAATCTGTATACCCAAGTCAAGGAATTGCTGCCCTGGGAGAAGGGATATTTCCATTTGGCTAAGTATTATGATGAACTATATGTTGATGCAAGAAAGTGTCAACAAGAGAGCTCTGTATTGAGCTCTGCAGGCAGTAAAAAAGGATCTGTCTCGTCGAACTTAAGCACTGAGAAAGCAGGGTGGGATTACCTGTTTAAGGGAATGTACTTCTATGCTAAGGCACTTCACAGTGGACACAAGAATCTCTTTCAAGCACTTCCGAGGTTGTTAACACTGTGGTTTGACTTTGGTACTATCTATAAAACAAGTGGCTCAGCGGGAAATAAGGAATTGAAAAGTACTCATATGAAGGTGGTGATTATGGACTGTTTCTCATAGCTGTTTTTCTATTTAATACTTCTCGTATTTCATATATAATTTTTTCTTTTCTTTTGGCAGATAATGAGTTTAATGAGGGGCTGCTTAAAGGATCTGCCAACCTATCAATGGTTAACTGTGTTGCCTCAGTTGGTTTCTCGAATCTGTCACCAGAATGCGGATACAGTACTAATGGTTAAAAATATCATCACTTCTGTTCTACATCAATTTCCTCAGCAAGGGCTCTGGATTATGGCAGCTGTTTCAAAATCTACTGTTCCTGCTAGAAGGGAAGCAGCTGCAGAAATCATACAAGGTGCACGAAAAGGTTTTAATCAAAGTGACAGAGGCCACAATTTGTTCATTCAGTTTGCTAGTTTAACTGATCATTTCATTAAACTATGCTTCCATGGAGGACAACCAAGATCCAAGGTTATCAATATAGCAACTGAATTCAGTGCCTTGAAAAGAATGATGCCGCTGGATATCATCATGCCAATTCAACAATCTCTTACCATTAGTCTACCAGCATTCCATATGAATAACAATGAACGACACTCTGCCAGTGTCTTTTCTGGTTCAGATCTACCAACTATTTCTGGTATAGCCGATGAAGCCGAGATACTTTCTTCCCTTCAGCGCCCAAAGAAGGTATGCTTTTCCATTTTTCATGGATTGAAAGCTGTCAACCTAATTTCATATGATTTTCTGCTCTGCTCTCTGCTTATATCTCCTTTTATATGTCTCCCAATATGCATTATACCATGGCATAAGATCAGTTTATCTTCAAGAACCAGTCCTGCAATATGCATGTCCAATAGATTATATTTTTTATATTCAGATCATTCTGCTGGGAAATGATGGTATTGAGTATCCATTCCTCTGCAAGCCCAAGGATGATCTCAGGAAAGATGCTCGGATGATGGAATTTACTGCGATGATAAACCGCTTACTATCCAAGTATCCCGAAAGCAGACGAAGGAAGCTATATATCCGCACCTTCGCAGTAGCTCCTCTGACTGAGGACTGTGGTCTGGTCGAGTGGGTTCCACATACACGTGGACTCCGCCATATTCTACAAGATATATACATTTCCTGTGGGAAGTTTGATCGGCAGAAAACAAATCCTCAAATTAAAAGAATATATGATCAATGTGCTGTTAAAAAGGAGTATGAGATGCTGAAGACCAAAATCCTCCCTATGTTCCCTCCGGTTTTCCATAAATGGTTCTTGACAACGTTTTCTGAACCAGCTGCTTGGTTTAGGTCACGTGTAGCTTATGCTCACACCACAGCAGTTTGGTCCATGGTTGGGCACATTGTTGGGCTTGGTGACCGTCATGGAGAAAATATTCTCTTTGATTCTACTTCAGGTGATTGTGTTCATGTAGACTTCAGTTGCTTATTTGACAAAGGCTTACAACTGGAGAAGCCTGAGTTGGTGCCATTCAGATTGACCCAGGCAAGAAACTGCAAAATCGTTTGTTTGTGTTCTGTTGGTATTTTGTTTTCGTTTGTCATAATAGTGAATTGTTATTTTCCAAACCACAGAACATGATTGATGGTTTGGGCATCACTGGATATGAGGGCATCTTCATGAGGGTATGTGAAATCACTCTCACAGTGTTGAGGACACATAGGGGGACGTTGATGAGCATCCTGGAGACATTCATCCATGATCCTCTTGTGGAGTGGACAAAGTCACACAAATCAAGCGGAGTAGAAGTTCAGAACCCACATGCTCAGGTTTGCATAATCATCTAATGATTCTCTTTCATGTCAGTTCATTTACCCTTTTTTTTTTTTCTAATTGCTTGAGAGAACCACATGATTTGGCAATTACAGCGGGCCATAAGCAGCATTGAAGCCCGGCTGCAGGGCGTGGTTGTTGGTGTTCCGCTACCGGTAGAAGGTCAGGCTCGCCGGTTGATTGCCGATGCAGTCTCACTTGAGAATCTTGGGAAGATGTACATCTGGTGGATGCCCTGGTTCTGATGAAAATCCCTGAACACCAGCTGTTGTTAAGTTCACACTACACCAGTTTTCATAATGCCATTTATGTTAATACAGTAAGTTGACATGCAGATAACACTATCCTATGAAAACATGGGTGGCTACAAATCTTTTTGACATGCAGATATTACTTGTATCATAGGCTCCTTGTGCACAAACTTCCTGTAGAATTTGAAGCTAAAACAGTACATAAGCCAGGTCTCGCACTGTTTCCTGATTCTTTGTGGAGAACGGTCAGTAACAATAGTGTTAACTGGAGCGGTCTTGGCTGCAAAAGTTTTGAATGCTTGAAAGGTCTTAACTGAGCCGGGATTTTGTTGGTTGCTTTGATCTAGCTCTGGTCATGATAAAGATAGGTTTGTTAAGGTTAAAGTGAAGACTGATTTCCTGATATATGATGTTTTGGGTTTATGCGATGGGAAAATCCGAATCGGATTCGATATTAGCAGCGGATCAGGCACGTTTGCTGCTAGAATGGCTGAAAAGAATCTGAATATTATCGGTAATACATTGAATATAGATGCTCCTTTCAGCGAATTCATAGCTACAAGAGGGATTTTTCCGTTGTTCAGAGGGAGTTTGGATCAGAGATTACCGTTCTACGACAATGTTTTCGATCTCATACATGCTTTTAACGGATTGGATTTAGCGGTTAGTGGTAAACCCGAGAAGTTGGAGTTCTTGAAACCCGGTGGATTGTTCTGGTTAGACAATTTCTATTGCGGTAACGATGAGAAGAAGAGAGTTCTTACGCGTTTGATAGCGAGGTTTGGGTATAAGAAGTTGAAATGGGTTGTTGGAGAGAAAACTGGTGCTGAGGTTTTTCTCTCGGCTGTTCTGCAGAAGCCTGCCAGGATTTGATTGGTTTTCTTCTTCTTTTTAATCAAGATTTTGATCTTTTCATAGGTTATAAAAATTTCAGCTCATTACATTTTTAAAAAATATTGATTCTAAGGGACAATTAAAAGTGGGGACTTGTATTTTGATGTCCGATCCTGTATGTTTGTTTCATTGTCTGTAGGATTGTGTGTAATTTTGTTTGGTAATGTCTTAACGGAACTGGTTTTACATAAACCGGTCTAAATCCTGCCTACATCTTTCAAAGTTTTACAAAATCGAGTTCGCAAGAGAGGTAAATTGGTTGTTCTGTGGAGTTTTGGTCTATCCGAAATTGACCACAGATTTTAACTTTTTAACTTTAATTGTTACAAAATCATGTTTTGTGAAATACACATAGGAGAGAGATTGTAAAATCACATTTTTATTAAGTCAAACCGAGTCCGGTTTAGGAGACAACAAACCAAAAAGGAAATAATATAATCTCAAAATCATGTGTGACTTGAGGTTAAAAAAGCTTTACTTCTTTGCCTCATTAGACTTTCTAAACAATAAACAAAGAAACATGTCTTTTGAGACAAAAAGTGGGATTCACCATTTATCCCTTTCAAGATTAATGATTATTACCCAGAGAAAAGGTGATCTTCACGGGATTAGTTGACAACGTCGAGAACAAGCTTACGGGATTTGAGTACTGACCATTTCAGTCTCCTGTAATACGCAGCTTGAAGCAGAGCCAAAGACAGTAAGAATATCCATTTGAACCCCATCTGCACACACATACAACCAACGTTAACAGATATCTAAGCACAAAGAGTTGGATTCTCGGTATAGCGGGTTTCTTTGGGTCGGTTTAGAACCAACATGACGGTTTTGAAGACAGAGTAACAATACGGTTCATGTTTGATAATAGTTTTGGTCTGAGATTAGCAGCCTCAAGAAACAAGCAGTAGTGTGGTCAACACAACCATGCAACTAGGTGTGTTCATCCCGCTATACAGAAGACAGAACCAAGGAAATCTTAATACGGATAAAATGGCAATACTTTTTCTATATCCAAAACCAATCTATACTATGCCGGTTTAAGTTTGGTAACAATTTTCTCAAACTGAATCTGAAAATCAAATAACCAGAATCCAGATTGACATTCCTATTTGCAATCTCGTACATATGGAAACGACAACTTAAAACATGGAATATATGAAACTAAGAAACTTACCAATTTTCTCTCTTCCATCTCTGGTTCAGCTGCCCAGGACAAGAAGGATACAACATCTTTACCCATCTGCATCATGTTTTGTAAAAAAGAAAAATTTTAAATTATATAATTGACTCGAGGAAAGGTCAAATCTGATAAAACTTTATGGTCTGCAGTTACTTTCTTAGGCAGAGGAAAACTAACCTGTGCTTCTGTTGCAGGAGTTCCATCTTCATATTCCACAGCTTCATCGTTGAGCATTTTTGGCATAGCGATTGCTCCACCAGGGAAATAAGGATTGTAGTGTAACCCCTCTCTGATCTGTACCGTTAGTCACAGGATTATTTCTAACTTCCAACAATTTGAAGTTGTAATAACAAGTCTAAAGCAAAAATAGGAGAGAAATTTACCGCAATTCCAGCAGGAGGATCACGATAACCAGTTAACAGAGCAAAGACATAATTTTGGCCATTGTGCCGTGCCTGGAAGAAAATAGCCAAATTGCTTAGACCATAGTAGATGAATTTTCTAATTGTATACAAGTTGAGAGAATGAGCACCAAACCTTAGTTACGAGACTGAGATCAGGTGGATAAGCTCCTCCATTGGCGAACCTAGCAGCCGATTCATTTGAGTATGGTTCAGGAAGCCGATCACTGAGTTTACCAGGTCGGGTGAACATTTCACCCTCATCATTTGGTCCATCAACAACCTCGATTTCAGCTGCCATTGCCTTTGCCTCTTCCTCTGTGTAGGCAACACCCACCAAGTCTCGGTATGAGATCAGAGACATCGAATGGCAAGACGCACAAACTTGCTGATAAACTTGATGACCACGACGGATCCTGCTCATAACAAATCAACAGTCAATAAAGCAGTCTCAAATTTCTCTAATTTTCAACTTTAGTGTTGCAATTTAACTATGCTGATTGAATTGTAGCTTGAACACTCACGAAGCATGGTCATATGAGCTGAGAATGCCCTCATGTGGCCAAGGGTAGTTAGGACACTCCAAACCATGTTCGGCTTCATCAGCGGATGCAACAGTAGAAAAACTCAATAATCCGGTAATACCAGCACCCATGAGAGCAAATGCTCTTAAACCAGCAGACCCAGCATCTTCATTAGCTTTCTTCGAAGACAACCATGACAATACCGGGGTTGCCTGTGGTGGTAGATAACACAGAACAACAGTAAGAAAAGAAAAAAATGGCCAAGACACAAGAAGGTGTATGCTTAACAAATCAAAAGTCTACCTTTTTCGAAAAAAAATCGATTATGAATCATACTCTCGAAGAACAAATCAATATGTCTAAGTTTTTATATCCCAAAATCTCCAACGCCACAACAATTCCAGATACAATTCTTCAAGCACAATCTCTCAGAGCAATGAATGTATAGACAGAACCAAAACAAATCATATGATTCTATCTACAAACAGATCCTAAGCTAAAATCTCAGATAACGAAAAATAAATCCAAAGAAGTTGTTATAAGGAGAACTCTCACGACTGATTGGGGATGAAGTTTCCTTCTAAGAAGCTGCCGGATAACTCCTCCTCCAACCATTTGATGAACACTTGCACCAATCAATCTCACTGATACAAGCAGAGAAGATTCTCAGCCATTACATATACACGAAACAATGAGTAAGCCCTAGAAAACTCGATTCTCTATATAGATCCGAAGTTCCAACAAATAAACAAAATTGAATGAAGAAATGGCAGATTCGGATATGAGATGAGTCGAATCGAGAAAATACTCACAGGAAATTGAAGCAACGAGATCGGCGATTGACCAACACAGGAGGAGGAAGAAGAAGAAGAAGTAAACAGCTACCAGAGAAAATGGATGTCTCCAGATGACGCGACTGGACTGTCACACACAACACAACAACACCTTTCAGATTTTTCAAGTATCATGGGCCTAATTTAATCCATTAAAAGCCCATTAAGGGCCTATCCGTACAGTCAACAGCCAAAAAAAATATCTGGAATATTTCTCATTGGAATAAATGGACCAAATCTTGAAATTTATTAAAGAGAGACTTTGTGGAAATGATTTATGTGTTGTTGTTTCTTTAATAGTGAAGAGTTCATTAGTCCAGAATTTTCAATTACAAAAAGATTAACACAGGCTGAGATCGAGATCACATTCTGGCTTGTTTAGTAAATATGTCGATCGATAAGTTATTCTGGCTTGCATTAACTCATTGATAGGGTCCAAAGCTAGGCTGGTTTGAATCTAACATGCATGAGTTGTGTAGTTCAATATCGAGAGGCGCAAATTTGAAAATACAATATCTGTTTCGTTTGCTCCCGAGAGACTACATCGACTCCAAAATTATAATCTTCCTTAAACTTGAAAATGTGTTTATGTAAATGAGAAATTGCATGTTCGCTTTTTCTATGTAAGTTAATATATTTCCCACAGGTTTGTGAATGTTCATGGTATGTTCAATATCTGTTACTCATCTTGAATATCTTTGCTGAATAGCTTATATCTAAAAACAGAATTTTAATCAGGAGAAATTCTCATGACTCAACTCAAGCAGACTCATTACGTTTTTGCAATCATAAGTCGTGGTTCGGAAAACGAATTTGGAATCCTCAGAAAATTAATAAATGAGACATCGCCCTGGAAGCTTTCCTACATATTTTCAAGCCACGAAACAGTAACTTTCTTAATATGTTGATTGGTGAGTCCTTTAGTGTCTCAAGTGGAAAGTAGTTTTTAATTTATAAGAGATCATTTAAAATGAGTCAGTTTGGTGAGTCCTTTCGTGTCTTAAAGAAATGCCTCTATCGTTTTGACAAAAAGAAATAAAAAAACACACAGAAATGCCTCTATCATGTTTTGGCTTTGAGGAATGTCTCTTTTAATTATGTTTTAAACTCTGTGATTTTTTAATTACTCCTTCTTGTATTTGTTTTGATTTGAATGAATGAAAACAAGTCTTTGCACAAAACAAAAAGAGAAACCTATTCTTCTCATGACTTTATCAACAAGGACCATTCAACTTTATGAAAATTAAAAGCTATGCAATTATCTAGTCTAAGAGCTAGATAGTGATCTGGTTTTTATTGTTGGTTTGAAGGAAAAGTATAACTA
>JGI26506J51651_1000026_pt1 | contig 15277 bp, 19 predicted proteins | sample AraCvinosormetaG_FD_51651 | JGI IMG/M metagenome (IMG submission 51651) | reverse complement strand
GATTTACACCTCGTCGATATCCTAACGATTAAAAAACTGTAACTACTGATTTTACTACAGTATATATGTATCGACAACATAACAATGTCGTGACTTATATACTGTTGAGCTCCTAAGAAAAAAATAACGCTATTATTGATTTCACAATAGTAGCAATCTCAACTCCATAGCGACTGACGTAGAGAAATGTAACCAAGACATTTTTTCAGAAACTATGATCGATATATTTCAAGAAAGGTAGACAAAAAGTGAGAGGCTATTATGTGAATGAAGTAAAAAAGGAGAGGCTATTATGTGAATGAAGTAAAAAAGTAGAACTATTGAGGCTAATTTATAGAGAATGAATTGTAAATAAAGCAATGCGATGGGCTGCAAACTCTTCTCGTAAATCTGCAAATTCATTAAGACAGTGCACCTAAATATTAATGAAGAGAGTTAATGAATCAATAAATTCGAACATCGTGACTTGTTAAGTTTGGTGAGAAGGGAATAAGGAACGTTCTATATGTAAAGCAATGATAATTAAGAGTTAAGGTGTTCATAGTTCATGTTTTTCTCTAGTTTGGACTTCAGTCCAAAATCCAAATTAATCCAAAACAATGTTGAGCCCAAACTGTCCCAAGACTCTCAACAACTCAGGAAGCTCTTGCTGTTTTCCTTTTAATCATTGTGATATTACATTCTTGATCGTCCCACAGGGAAAATATTTTAGCCGTTAGACCAAATGATAAAAAACTGTAACTGTTGATGGGAACTGCGTCGTTTCGCTAACCTTCGTTTTAACTGATCTCAATTCTCAAGGTTCAAAAGAGTACACACACACTTATCTCAATTATCCACTGAAACATTCGTCTCCGGCGAAACAAAACCAGAATGAGCTCTCATCATCAAATCCTCCAAATTCGTTCTGACCCATTTGTTCTATCACACTGTTGCCGCCACACACGCCTCACCAGCTCTCTTACGCTTCAATCTCCTCTAAAGCAGCCCTTTTCATGTCTCCCTTTCCGTTGGCGCCGCTCTTATCGCGGCGGAGTCAGGAGCTCAACGACGGAGACTCATGGTAGCAAAAAAGAAGCTTTGGTGTCGGAAACGGCGACTACATCGATTGAATTGAAAAGGGTCTATCCATTTCACGAAATTGAACCCAAGTGGCAACGTTATTGGGAAGATAACCGAATTTTCCGGACACCAGACGATGTTGATACTTCGAAACCTAAGTTCTACGTCCTCGACATGTTTCCATATCCAAGGTCTCTTCCTTTTAATACTGATTATGTAGAAAGTTCACAGATTTGGCTATTCCAGCTTAAAGAAATGAACTTTGTGGTTTTGAGAAGTTTCCATTGATTTCAGTAGCATCCTTGGTTAGGATTTTGAATAGATGATAGGTTTTCAGATTTTGGGTTTTGTGGAAAAGATGAAATTTTTGTGTGTGTTTTGTGGTTTGTTCTTCAGTGGAGCAGGATTACATGTGGGACATCCATTGGGTTATACAGCAACTGATATTCTAGCGAGGCTTAGGCGTATGCAAGGTTACAATGTGTTGCATCCTATGGGTTGGGATGCTTTTGGATTGCCTGCTGAACAATATGCTATTGAGGTCCATTTTTTTTCTCTGTTCTCAAGTCATTATGTATGGATGTTTTTGTTGATAAAATTTGTGTCCTTAGTATTTGTAATCTGCATTGCAGACAGGAACCCATCCGAAAACTACGACATTGAAGAACATTGACCGCTTTCGATTGCAGGTGATATATTTCTTTCAATCTAGCACTAGCCTAGAAAAGTTACTTTTCTCTTCTATTCATCATTTCCCTAACAGAAGAAATTTCTCAGTTTTGTTATCGGTTTCGTTGTGAGAAATTTATGCTTGTTTCATGGTTTAGGATTACTGATCCTTGAAGATTATGCAAAAGCCATTACTTTGGACTGTTTTGCTTAGGTCTTACCATGGGAGTAAAGATCTGGGGACCTTAACAATTGTAGTTCTTTTGTTTGTTTGCAGCTCAAATCATTGGGCTTCTCATACGATTGGGACCGTGAACTTTCTACAACAGAGCCAGACTACTACAAATGGACACAATGGATCTTTCTTCAGCTTTATAAGAGAGGTTTGGCATATCAGGTCAACAAAATCAATGTCTAGTTCACATGTTAAAACCGTGCATTTGTGTATAGAAAAGTTCTTTGAAAGATTGTAAACTCAGGCTGAAGTACCGGTCAATTGGTGCCCGGCTCTTGGTACTGTTTTGGCCAATGAAGAAGTGGTGGATGGTGTTAGTGAGCGTGGTGGCCACCCGGTTATAAGAAAGGTACTATCTATTACCATCTGGGAATATTATGTCGTTTTTCCCCTTTCGAAATCTGTATTTCCTCTGTTTTGAAAATTCTCATGAATTTTACAGTGACATTGTTTATTACCAAGCAGCCGATGAGGCAATGGATGCTGAAGATTACTGCGTACGCTGATCGTCTTCTAGAAGATTTGGACGAGCTTGAGTGGCCTGAAAGTATAAAGGAAATGCAAAGAAACTGGATAGGAAGATCCGAAGGAGCTGAGTTGAACTTTTCAATTCTTGATGGGGAAGGCCGAGAAACTGACAAAGAGATTACAGTGTACACCACGAGGCCAGATACACTTTTTGGAGCAACGTATGCTTAAAGGATTAATTATATATTCAACATCTGAAATCTTGATCTTGATTGTCTTAATATGATATTTGCTTCCATTCGCAGTTACATGGTTGTGGCACCAGAGCATCAGTTGTTGTCTTACTTTGTAACCGCAGAACAGAAACAGCAAGTAAGAGTTTTTTCTTCTTTCGATTATTCAACTTGCCTTTCAGATTTTCATGAGTTCTCTCTTATGGTTGCAGGTTGAGGAATACAAAGATTTCGCTTCGAGGAAAAGTGATCTTGAGAGAACAGAACTTCAGAAGGACAAGACGGGCGTATTTACGGGATGTTATGCGAAAAATCCAGCTAATGGAGATGCTATTCCCATATGGGTAGCTGATTATGTTCTAGCTAGGTAAGTTTGGTCTAACTGTTTACATTGCCTTGAAATGAATTTGTGTGAAACAGAGAACGTTGTTATATGTGACAGTTATGGAACCGGAGCAATCATGGCGGTCCCAGCTCATGATACTCGGGATAATGAGTTTGCGTTGAAGTATAACATTCCCATCAAGTGGGTAGTGAGAAATGAGGCAAATTCAAGTGATGATGCTAAGCAGGTTTATCCCGGATTGGGCATTATTGAAAATTCTTCAAGTTTAGAAACAGGACTTGACATAAATCAACTATCTAGCAAAGAAGCTGCTTTAAAAGTTATTGAATGGGCTGAGAGAACTGGCAATGGAAAGAAAAAGGTTCATCTTCATGTCTTTCTCATTTGGATTATGTAAAAAGTGTTCTACTTTTCTTACACAAAAGGTTTTTGGCAGGTAAATTACAAGTTGAGGGATTGGCTATTTGCACGGCAGCGTTACTGGGGTGAACCTATCCCGATTTTAATTTTGGATGAGTCTGGTGAAACTATTGCTATTTCAGAATCTGAACTGCCCCTCACTTTGCCTGAGTTAAATGATTTTACGCCCACTGGAACAGGGGAACCACCACTGTCAAAAGCAGTTTCATGGGTATGTTTTGCGGTTAATATGATTAGTTTTTGGGTATGCCTATGCCATGGACATTTTGGTTATGATCGATGACTTTGCAGGTGAACACTGTAGATCCTTCAACAGGAAAACCTGCCAAAAGAGAAACAAGCACTATGCCACAATGGGCTGGGTCTTGCTGGTAGATATTTACCCTTCTTAATTCTTGTATATAACCTCCTCGTTACAAAAAATGTATCTCCCATTTGAGAATCCTTGATGCTCTCTCATAGTGATGGTTCTAGGATAGGCCGAATTCGATCTTGAACCTTGTTGAATATAGTACCCAGTGTGTTGTTGAAGGATGTTGATTTTAATACTGAGAAACTGAACAAAATTACATGATTTTTCAGGTACTATCTGAGATTCATGGACCCGAAAAACCCTGAAGCATTAGTTGACAAGGAAAAAGAAAAGTGAGAGCATTTCAGAATGCAATCATTATGTGCCATCTTTGGCCAGATCTTTAAGTTTTTATTTTGGTGTGGCAGATACTGGAGCCCAGTAGATGTATATGTTGGTGGTGCTGAGCATGCTGTTTTACATTTACTATACTCGAGGTTTTGGCACAAGGTGTGTATCCTTTGAAACCTCCCTTTCTTTAAGTTATATTGTGATCTAACTACAAATTTTGTTACTGCATCATTCCAGGTACTTTATGACATTGGTGTTGTGTCTACGAAAGAACCATTCAAATGTGTCATAAATCAAGGAATCATCCTTGGGGAAGTAAGTCGTCTTTTGCACCGCCTTTTTCAAATTTACTCATTCCGTTGAATGTTTTCTGCTTAATAGTTTTACTTTTGCAGGTCCAATATACAGCTTGGAAAGATCAAGAAGGAAATTATGTATCTGCAGATACTGAAGAACGGTTAAATGAACATCAACAAGTGACAATCCCGGAAGAAAAAGTATGAATCTTCATTCTCATTCACTAAAACTGATAAGCTCTCCAGTGTTTTTAATCTTATGATCTTTAATGGTCTAGGTTATCAAGTCCGGAGATCATTTTGTTCTGAAGGAGGATCCTAGCATTCGTCTGATTCCACGCGTTTATAAAATGAGCAAAAGTAGAGGAAATGTCGTAAATCCTGATGATGTTGTATTAGAGTATGGTGCAGATTCTCTACGTTTGTATGAGATGTTCATGGGACCATTTAGGTATATCTCAATCCCAAATTTGTTTTTTCGGGTTTTCTCGCTTTCTCAATGTTTATATCTGCCTTCATTTCCTTCTACTAGGGACTCAAAAACTTGGAACACGAGTGGGATTGAAGGTGTGCATCGTTTCTTGGCAAGAACTTGGAGACTAGTCATTGGTTTGCCTCAGTCTGATGGTTCTTTCAAAGATGGAACCTTAGTAACTGATGACGAACCAACCCTTGAACAACTCCGAACTCTTCATAAATGCATTGCAAAGGTCATCTCATCCCCTTATGATCTCTTTGCGGTTTGTTTACATCTTACTTAAAATAGGTATGTAAAATCTGCAGGTGACAGAGGAAATCGAGAGTACACGATTCAACACGGGAATTTCAGGGATGATGGAGTTTGTTAATGCGGCATATAAGGTTAGTCTTAGACTCTTATATCGGTCAGCTTTGTGTTTTCACTTTACAAGTACTGATCTTTTCTCCGGTTTCTTCTTTTACTTTGACAGTGGAATAATCAACCTAGAGGAATCATTGAGCCTTTTGTTCTTTTGCTCTCACCTTACGCGCCTCACATGGCTGAAGAGCTTTGGTCGCGGTTAGGCCATCCAAATTCTCTGGCCTATGAAAGCTTCCCTAAGGTAGAGATAGTAAACTGAACATATAAACACAACACAGGAAGGTGTTTTGCGGTACTGATTGTTGTGGTATTTGTGCAGGCAAACCCGGATTACTTAAAGAACACAACTATTGTTCTTCCAGTTCAGATAAACGGCAAGACAAGAGGCACCATAGAGGTTGAAGAAGGATGCTCTGAAGATGATGCTTTTGTTCTAGCTTCACAGGACGACAAACTCAGGAAATATCTAGATGGACAATCAATCAAGAAGCGAATCTATGTGCCTGGGAAGATCCTCAACGTTATCCTAGACCGGACTAATGTCAAGGTCACTACAAAGTAGGATTTAGAAAGAAGAAACAATTACAAAACCTGTCAAATGAACAAAATTTTATCTCTATTGAGAGTTTCCATTATATAGAAAAAGATTCTTTTAGAAGCAAAAGATCTGTTCTTAGATAACATCAGAAGCAACAGTTCCTTCTTTCCATCCTCCTTGCCGAGCTCGAAGCTCCCACATGTAAGAAAGTCTTCTCTGTTCATCTAGAGTTGCTTCTGCTTTCTCTCTTGCTAGCTCACATGTTTCCATCCCCATACTGCATTTATCAGCCTCTTTCTGATACTGAGACGCCGCTTTCTTAGCATCTAGCAGCAACCTATCTGCACGCCATTCGTCTTCTTGAGCTTGTGCTTCTCTTAGCTTCAGCTCTTCAGCTACCATTTCAGTAAAACTACTCTCGCTCTCTTCACTCCCTTCCTCGTGCCTCATGCAATCTTGGCAATGAAACAAGATCCAACCAAAATGCACGTGAAATCTGCGACGTTTTAGCATTCTTACTAAATATATAAAAAGTTATTACCAGAAAAATACTCACCTAAGAAACTGTGATTGCTTAATCCTGCAGAAGAAACATTGAATCAAACGTTTCAAAAGTTGGGTTTTGTGACCAGGGAAAGAAGAAAGGAAAGACAACGATAATGATGATGATTACCGTCGGGAATGGAGAGGAGAGGCTGAGAAGAACAATCACATACACAAGGAGGACAAGAGGAGTGGAGAGAATCTGCAATGGTCTCATTGAGATGCCAATACAGAGACGGTCCTGCAATATATGCGACAATACACAGTCCCATTACCACTGTTACCACCTTCGCCGTCTTCTTCTGCCTTCTGGTCATCTCTCTCTATTTCTTTCTCTCTGCAAATTAATGGTGTCTTCTCTTTTGTTTGAATCTTAGAAGATTCTCAGTAACTGTTCTCCTTGAAATGTCCCCCAAGTATTGGATCCTTTCAAGACTTCACGCATCATTAGATCCTATTTTTAGCAGATGCTTTGCAATTATAAAATTTATGTCATAATTCTGTTTGACACTAATTATTTGAACCAAACTGCATCATTTCCCTGCTAAGAAGTTTTAATAGAGACACTGTATCATCTGAATGTGATGTATGATTCATGAAAAATGTTGTGGTTTTCCCGTTCATCTCGATTTTGCTCCATCCCGGGAGCTTTTTCAAGCCGAGAGACCTCATCTGATTCCATGATTCACTCACATCGTCCCATCTCTTCATCGCAGCAAAAGAATGTCCTAGTTTTACGTAATGTCCAGCGTCCCCTGGCTTCAACTCGATCATATCCTCACAAATTATATCTTCGACCTCTGTTTTCCCATTTGCACGGCAAGCATCGAGTATTATACCCAAGACATCAATCGAAGGTCTGGTAAAGTTCTCTTTGTAGAACTTGAATGCGTCTTCTATTCTTTTAGCTCTACATAGAAGATCAACCACACAAGCAAGGTGTTCGTGATTCGGTTCAACACCAAAATCTCTGACCATTGAACTGAATATTTTCAAACCTTGTTGAACCATTCCATTATGGCTGCAAGAAGAGAGAACCGCAAGAAAAATCACGTGGTTCGGCTCCATTCCAGAGTGAAGAAACTCTGAGTAAATTTCCAAAGCAATATCCCCTTTACCATGAAAACCATACCCTGCAATGAGTGTGCCCCATGAAACAACATCTTTCCACGAGATCGAATCGAAACACCTCTGTGCAGCTTCTAAGTAGCCACATTTCGAATACATATCAACCAGAGCTGTATCAACCAAGGAACATGGCCTGATAAAGCTTCTGATTACAATACAGTGGATCAGTTTCCCTACAGGGAGAGCTCCAGCAGATGAACAGGCTTGTAAAAGCGAGACAACAGTAAATGAATCAACTTGTTGCACGGTTTTGAACTTCATTTCTTCAAACAATAACAAGGCCTTACACAGATCTACGTTCTGGGCATATCCGGAGATAATCGCATTCCACGAAACTAAGTCTCTTTCATTCATCCGTTCAAAGATAACTAAACTTTTATCCAAATGACCGCACTTTGCATACATTGTGATCAAAGAGTTTAACGCAGGAGTGTCTAGTGTATATCCTTGCCTCAGTACATAGCCATGGACTGAAGCGCCAAGATCAAAGGAACCCAATTGAGCACAAGATGCTACAACACTAGCTATTGCTTCACTCGACAGGTCTGATCCTGATTGTAACATTTCCGAGAAAACAATCAGTGCCTTTTCTGCTCTACCCAACCGCATAAGTCCTGATATCATGACTGTCCAGCAAACAACATCCTTATTGGGAATCGTTTCGAGTACCCGATATGAAGCTTCCTCCTTTCCACACTTCAAGTACATTGTTATCAATGCCGTCTTGAGATGCATATCTACATCAAAACCAGTTTTTACAATTTGGCAGTGCAACATTCTTCCCATTTCAAGATCACACATTGTTCCACTCACTGAAAGTGATGCTCCAAATGTCTGCTGATCAGGTCTTAAACCATCACCTCTCATTCTGTACAAAAGCTTCAAGATTTCAGACATATTACAAACAGAAGCATACCCTGAAATCATTGTGTTCCATGAAACCATATCTCGTTGCTCCATCTGATCAAATAAATCCTTAGCATCTCCAACATGATCACACTTGCAATACAAATTCAACATAGAGTTCATCACAGCTATATCACACTCAAACCCATAAATCACCGCAAAGGCATGTAAACACTGTAACTGCGTAATCTCTAAAACCCCACACAACATCTCCAACAACGTAACCGGACTCGGTTTAATCCCCTGAAATCTCATCTCGTTCACCAACGAACAAGCTTCTCCAACAATTCCAGCGCGTGAGTAACACCCAATCATCGCAGTCCAGTGCACCACATCTCTCTCACGCATTTCGTCGAACACTTTCCGAGCATGAGCCAAGAGTCCAAATTTCGCATAAAGATTGACCAATGAAGATGATATGTAGGAATCTGAAGAGAACCCATTAACGAGAACCTGCTGGTGAATCGAGAGACCAAAAGAGAGGCGCTGAAGAGAAGCACAAGCTTTGAGAAGACTAGGGAAAGTAAAAGTATCAGGTAAGAGTTTATTTGCGAGCATGGAAGAGAATGTTGAGAGAACTTGCTTGTGATCGCCATGAGATGATAAATGGTTAATGTGAGAGTTGAAGTACTTGGTGGAGTTTAACACAGACGAAGTTCTGATCATAGCTCCATGGTTACTATTACAATGAAATCGTCTCCATATCAATCTTATTACAGTCACAGAAGAAGATATTGTATTTGTGTAATGGTTTACTTATCAGGTTTACATCAACCCGAACCAAATATAACCAACCAAACCGAACCAAACCAAAAATTAAAACTATATATTTACTCTTCGGAGATGGAGGTAACTAAAAACCCTAAAGTAAAAAAAACAAACCGCACCTATCGATGTCGGGACTTCCAGAGGATATAGTGGAGGAGATTCTCTGCCACGTTCCGGCCAAATGTTTGAAAAGATGCAAAAGATGGAACCATTTATTCAACGATAAAAGATTCGCAAGAAAGCATTTCGGTAAAGCCGTAAGACAATATCTAGCTCTCACGATCACAAAGAAATTGAGGGTTTATTCGTTGAACTTTAATCTCCATGGATTTTTGTCTATAGATGTAACAGGTGAACTTAGCATAATCAATTCTCATTCTTATTTAAACTTAGCTGATATAGAGGAAGTTTTGCACTACGATGGCTTATTGTTATGTACCATTATGAGAGGTTGCCCTAGACTCGTAGTTTGGAACCCGTGTACTGGTCAAACCAAGTGGATTCAAATCAATTCAAGTTGCTACTACGGCTATGCTCTTGGATCTTGGCAAGACAAGGAATCAGGAAATAATAATAGCTACAAAATATTGAGCTATAATTATTTTGATATTCACAAGCAAAAAATCGCAATTTGTGACATGAAGTCTAATTCATGGAGGAATCTTGACGTCACTCCGGACTGTCGCTTAGTGAATGCTAGTCTTTACAGCGTATCTTTGAAAGGAAGGACTTACTGGTTTGTTGCTCCATTGACAACCTATCTTTCGGAAGAGACACACTTCGGCTTAGTCAGTTTTGATTATAAAACAGAGAGATTTGAACGTATGTGTCTTCCGTCGTGTCACATAGCAACTATGTTGGGAACTTTGGCTCTCTCCGTTGTTAAAGAAGAAAAACTTATTGTGTTATTACATGGCGCAAATACATCAAAGACAGAAATATGGCTAACAAATAAGATTGATGAGACCAAAGTGGTGTCTTGGAGCATGGTCTTAGCAATGGATCACCTTGAATTTGATATTTGGTCTAACGTAAGGCTTATTTTTGACGAGGAGAAGAGATTCGGTGTGTGTTGTAATCGGAAACGTAGGGTCAAGAATGGCAAGATTCACTGTGAATGCATAGTACACATAATTGAGGAGGATAATAAAGTGACAAAAGTGGATTTTGCAGCATCTAAGTTGTCATATCTGCCACTTTTGTTCAATTATGTTCCAAGTTTGGTTCAAATCCAGTGACTTTGGAGCTTGGAGGCAACATATAAAGAGGCATGTGAATCGTTACTCTATCTTTTGTAGTTTTCTTTATTTATTCTGGCCATGCCCTTTGAACAATTTATAGAACGACATTCACTTAGGAAGTTTTATTATTTAACGTCTCAACTACCATACGTAGCTAACATACGTTAAATTCATGTTTTCTTATATATAAAACTGTGAAGAATATGATGACTTGAAGTTCAAGAAAGGTTTCAAATGTTTAAAGCAAAGATCCGTTGAGACTTAACTCAGGTGAAGTAAATCAAACCCTTGTTGAGTTAGGTTTTGGACCACATTCATGGTGAACCGGCAAAAGGAATATTGCCGCCACTCAGCCATAGAGGACAAGTTTGTCTATATGTGGTGCTAGCTGTTAAGGAGTGCTGTAACAGACGCGGTTTCAAGATTGTACCTTTGCGTTTCCATGGTGCAAGAGTGTCCGCGTCAGCACAAGGGAGCCCTAGTTATATTCAGTATAAAAGAGGTGCTCTAGGTTATTGAGAGATGTAGAGAGAACTAAGGCGGCTGAGAGATATTAGAAACTTGTTATTATCATAAGCTTGTAACAGAGTTTCTTAGGTCTAGGAGAGTGATACAGAGTGAGCTTGAGTACTAGTGAAGGGTATCGAGTGGTCACTTGTAATTCTCCTTGTAAACACTATCTCTGATTTAATGGATTCCGAGCACAGTCTCGGCCCAGACGTAGCATCTATTGATGTGAACTGGGTTACCAAACTTGCTGTGTGTTCTCTGCTTCTGTTCTTGCACTCTCATTGTTCTTATTTTTGGGTCTGCTTGTGTTCTGTTCTCAACACTCTGTTCTATCAGAGACAGTTTTCTTGCTTGTGGTGTTGTGTTTGGTTTGTTCTCAAGAAAAGTCGACGTTTTGTAGTGAGAAATTCCTTACAGATTGGTATCAGAGCTTTGGTTACAGTCCGTTTGTGGTTCCGCAGTGTTAACAAACGGTTAAACCATGTCTGGAGCAAGAATAGAGGTTGGGAAGTTCGATGGTCGTGGAGATTACACGATGTGGAAAGAGAAGCTCTTAGCTCACAGTAATATGTTGGGCTTGAGTTCTGTTCTAAGAGAAGCTGAGACGCCGATGGGGAAAGAAAGAGATTCAGAAAAATCTGATGAAGAAGAGAAAGAAGAACGTGAAAAGATGGAAGCTTTTGAAGAGAAAAAGAGGAAAGCTAGAAGCACCATCGTTTTGAGTATTTCAGATAGGGTTTTGAGGAAGATTAAAAAGGAGACAACCGCTGCTGCAATGCTGGAAGCCTTGGATAGGCTCTACATGTCTAAAGCTCTCCCAAACCGGATATATCTGAAGCAGAAGCTCTATAGCTTCAAGATGTCTGAGAATCTGTCTATTGAAGGTAATATCGATGAATTTCTTCATATAGTAGCACATTTAGAGAACTTAAATGTTTTAGTCTTTGATGAGGATCAAGCCATATTGTTGTTGATGTCACTTCCTAAGCCGTTTGATCAGTTGAAGGATACTTTGAAATATAGCTCTGGTAAGATTGTATTGTCACTTGATGAAGTTACTACTGCCATTTATTCTAAAGAGTTAGTGTTTGGGTCAGTTAAGAAAAGCATTAAAGGTCAAGCAGAGGGTCTGTATGTCAAGGATAAGGCAGCCAATAGAGGAAGGAGTGAACAGAAGGAAAAGGGGAAAGGAAAGAGGTCTAAGTCTAACTCTAAACGAGGATGTTGGATTTGTGGAGAAGATGGCCATCTCAAGTCTACCTGTCCCAACAAGAACAAGCCTCAATTCAAGAATCAGGGAAACAACAAAGGAGAATCCTCAGGAGGAAAAGGAAATCTTGTTGAAGCCTCAGTAAATTTTGTTGAAGCTGCAAGAATGTTTGTGTCAGAAGCTTTATCCTCCACTGACATTCATTTGGAAGATAAGTGGATAATGCATATAGGCTGCAGCTACCACATGACCCATAAGAGGGAATGGCTTGAAGATTTTGATGAAGAAGCAGGAGGTTCAGTTCGAATGGGAAACAAGACTATCTCACGAGTCAAGGAGTTGGTACAGTCAGGATTGTGAATGACAATGGTCTCACTGTAACATTACAGAATGTGAGATACATTCCGGATATGGATCGAAATTTGTTATCTTTGGGAACTTTTGAAAAGGCGGGTCATAAGTTTGAATCATAAAATGGTATGTTGAGAATTAAAGCAGGTGAACAAGTTCTGTTGGAGGGAAGAAGGTATGATACGCTCTACATACTCCATCGGAAGCCTGCAACTGATGAATCACTTGCAGTAGCTAAAGCAAATGATGACACTGTGTTATGGCATAGAAGGCTATGTCATATGAGTCAGAAAAACATGAGCTTGCTGGTTAAGAAAAGATTTCTTGATAAGAAGAAGGTGTCAATGCTTGATACGTGTGAAGACTACATCTATGGAAGAGCTAAGAAGATTGGTTTCAACTTGGCTCATCATGACACTAAAGAGAAGCTTGAGTATGTTCATTCTGACATGTGGGGAGCACCTACAGTACCAATGTCATTAGGGAACTGCCAACACTTTATATCATTCATTGATGACCATACAAGGAAGGTATGGGTGTATTTCCTGAAAACAAATGATGAAGCCTTTGAGAAGTTTGTAAGTTGGATCAGTTTGGTGAAGAACCAAAGTGGTAACAGAGTTAACTCTGAGAACAGACAACGGTCTAGAGTTCTGTAACCGAATGTTTAATGGGTTTTGCACAGAGAGAGGTATCAAGAGGCATAGAACCTGTGCATACACGCCACAACAAAACGAAGTTGTTGAACGCATGAACAGAACTATCATGGAGAAAGTGAGAAGTATGCTATGTGACTCATGACTGCCTATAAGATTTTGGGCTGAAGCTACACATACTGCAGTGCTACTCATCAATAAGACTCCTTGCTCTGCGATTAACTTTGAGTTTCCGGACAAGAGATGGTCTGGAAAAGCACCAATATACAGCTACTTGAGAAGGTACGGCTATGTTACATTCGTTCATACTGATGATGAGAAGTTGAATCCGAGGGCAAAGAAGGGAGTCCTTATTGGATATCCAAGTGGTGTAAAGGGTTACAAAGTTTGGCTGATTGAAAAAAGGAAGTGAGTAGTGAGCAGGAATGTGATTTTTCAGAAGAATGTAGTGTACAAGGATCTAATGCAGAGAAAAGAACAATTTCCATGTGAAGAAGATGACCACGTTGGGTCATACATATACTTAGATCTTGAAGCTGAAAGAGATATCAGCTCAGGTGGAGAACAATCACAAGCTCAAGTCACACCTGCTACAAGAGGCTTAGTGACTAGTACACCACCAAGAAATGAAACTGATGATATTGAAGAGACTGATGTACATCAATCTCCTCTGAGTTATCATCTGGTGCAAGACAGAGAAAGAAGAGTAATCAGAGCACCAAGAAGATTTGATGATGAGGACTATTTTGTAGAAGCTCTATACACATCAGAAGATGGTGATGCAGTAGAACCGGCAGATTACAAAGAAGCTGTTAGAGATGAAAACTGGGACAAGTGGAAACTTGCTATGAATGAGGAAACTGAGTCTCAACTGAAGAATGATACTTGGACTAAAGTCACAAGACCTGAGAAACAAAGAATCATTGGGAGCAGATGGATATACAAGTATAAGAGAGGTATTCCTAGAGTTGAAGAACCAAGGTTCAAGGCAAGACTTGTCGCCAAAGGGTATGCTCAAAGAAAAGGTGTGGACTATCATGAGATCTTTGCACCGGTAGTGAAACAAGTTTAAATCCGGATCCTACTTTCAATAGTGTCTCAAGAAAATCTTGAACTGGAGCAACTGGATGTCAAAAAAGCGTTTCTCCATGGGGAATTGAAAGAGAAGATCAACATGATGCCACCTGAAGGATTTGAATCCTTATTCAAAGAGAATGAGGTATGTCTTCTGAACAAGTCTTTGTACGGTGTTAAGCAAGCACCTAGACAGTGGAATGAAAAATTTGATCATTACATGACTGAAATTGGTTTCAAGAGAAGTGACTATGATAGTTGTGCTTACACTAAGAAATTGTCTGATGATTCCACTATGTATTTGTTGTTGTATGTGGATGATATGCTTGTGGTGGCAAACAACATGCAAGCCATAGACGCATTAAAGAAAGAGTTGAGTAATAAGTTGGAGATGAAGGATCTAGGCGCAGCTAAAAAGATCCTTGGTATTGAAATCATCAGAGATCGTGAAGCTGGTGTTTTGTGGCTGTGTCAAGAGAGTTACTTGAACAAAGTACTCAAGACATTCAACATGCTGGAAGCAAAACCAGCATTGACTCTGCTGGGAGCTCACTTGAAGATGAAATCTGCAACTGAAGAGAAACTGAGCGAAGAAGAAAAGTATATGAAGTCAGTCCCATACTCAAGCGTTGTAGGGAGCATCATGTATGCCATGATTGGCACTCTGACTTAGCCTATCCTATAGGCGTTGTTAGCAGATTCATGAGCCAGCCTGTAAAAGAACATTGGTTAGGTGTGAAGTGGGTTCTAAGGTACATCAAGGGAACGTTGAAATCAAGGTTGTATTACAAGAAGAATTCTGACTTTAGTATATATGGTTATTGCGATGCAGACTACGCAGCTGATCTAGACAAGAGAAGATCTACGTGGTTATTTTATATGTGGCGGGATTAGTTTTACTCTTTTGTTTTATATTGCTTGATCCAACACCGCAGTCTCTGCAGAACATAAGCTTTACTCTCTTTTTTTGGATATTATCATTATCTATACTTGGAAGACTCCAAAATTAAGTCTTCCAACTTTTAACTTCCCAATAATATCTGCTGAATATAATGACACATGTGCCCCTATATTGTATCAGACGGCAATATAATATTTTTGGTTTTTTTTTTTGGTTCTGATCCAACATCTGTTATACG
>JGI26506J51651_1000023_pt1 | contig 15507 bp, 19 predicted proteins | sample AraCvinosormetaG_FD_51651 | JGI IMG/M metagenome (IMG submission 51651) | reverse complement strand
GTAAAACATCAGCACCAATTCCACGTGTCCTATTTTTCCGTTTTTTTTGTGTTTTTTACAGTTAATATTAATTCTCTTCTTTTTTTTACCAGAAAAAACATCAACGGCAATATCTTTAATCAAGCATCTTTGGTTAGATCAAATCTCTGTAAGAGTAAAGCTCCTAATTGAAAGTGTTAATAATCTCACCTCTTCTTTAAATGTCGAATAAGGAACACCCCTTCTAACTCCCATTCAGTCTCCAATGGAAACTGAAGCAGAATGGCAATTACGATACATATCTTGCTAATATCAACATTTCAAAGACATGTATCTTCTCTTTTATGCATACAAGTAGTCTAGCGAAGCAAGCGAGAGATTGTGTGTGAATCCTGCCTGTTGTAATATCTTGGCCAACTTTGTAATACCTCTTTGGTTAATGAAGTAACTTGACGGCTGAAATAAAGATTTAACTTGTTTTTACAGTTTTGAGCATAGATAAGTTTCAATCTTTTCTCTCTTTTTTTTTTAAAAAAAAAACAGGATTTAGAATTAATCTCTAATCTTTTTGGACTTCTTGGAAGATTTATCAGCAGAAGAAGATGGACCAGCAATATACTCCTCCGCATTCACTCTCTCGTGTGTCTTTTTCTGCTTTTTCAACTCCTTCGTCTTGCTCTGCAACACCACAAAATCAATACAACAAAACCCAAACTCAGTGCCAATTCCCTAAAGCAAAGAAGAGAGGTGTACAGATAAAGGTTTCATTTTACCTTCAAGGAATTTGTTAACTCGGTTATATCATTCTTTCCATCCTCTGATTTGTTTGCGTTGCTATTGTTGTTCATAGGCTCCTGCAATTAACCAATCGAACAAGTTAGTGTTACGGATTTTAAGGTTTTTTAAATAGAAGGCAGAGAAACGATAAGTGTCTTGTGACACTCAAGTTAGAAGAGAGACCTCAGGTGGGAGGAATGAGGCATCTCTCTTTCTTTTGTTCTCTGTGCTCTTCTCTGACTGTTTCTCTTGCTTCTCCTGCCATTTTTTCTCTGACTTCTTTTTATCACTCATGAAGTATTCTCCAGACTCCAACTGCATATCAATCTGGGAAAAAACCATAAAACAAGTTCAAAACCATGCATTAGCATATTGACCTGAGAAACAAAAGACATAAAGCAGAAACTAGACAGTGCGCATGTCGTAAGAGCTTTATCGAAACTACCTGTTGAGAAACATTCTAACATGTTGGGTTTAACAAAATAGAAACACAGAGAAAATGATACAATAAGAGAATAAGCAAATTTCCTACCTTGCTAGGTGGTTGAGGAGGTGGGAAAGGTGTGTATGGCTTCTTCTCCTTGCTTTTGGGTTTCTTTTGCTTAACATTTTTCCTGTCAAATCAAATTGGAAATAGATAAGATATATGCGCTCATGAGTTACTGATATATTAAAAGATATCACTCAATTTATTCATCAAGAATAGAGAAGGCCATACTTCCTGAATGTGGGAAGAAACCTATCCCAGCTTTCATTTGCAAGAGCTGGATCCTTCTCCAGTTCTTTTTTCATCATGAGAGTCTGCATAACCAAGTGTTGAAGTATATGAATCTATTTACCATAGCCTATTGACAAAGCTTCTAAAACAACTTCTTGTGGGAGTATAAGGGAAGTACATAGAACCAAAAAAAACTGGACACACCTTTATATGGTATACAGGATGCATTATATTCTGTACGCAGTCTTCCACAATCCTTCTGAGCTGTTTGAGACCTTTAAATGGACCCATAGCGGCTACAGTACTTCCCTGTTAGACGTAGATTAATTCCAATTAACACAAAAATATCAAAAACCAATGTAGTGAGACATTTGCAAAAGAAACACACAATTACCTGAACTAGAATGTAACAGTTGGTTAATATTTCCAGCGCCTGCAAGAAGCCAAAATTATTAAGCCTCAAAGCAAAACACAAATGACAAATATTCGACAAGTTTCTCTAAGGAATTTGCATAAGAATACATTAGTTTTGCTTAACCACTTGAAGACATTTTACACACCTTCAAGGTAGAAGAATTAGGACCCACAAGCCGCTGCCTTCTTTTAACAAATCTTTCCTGCAAAAATAAGTCTATGTAAGGACGAGATGACAATGCACGCAAGATACATATCGACATAAACTAATTTTCCTCATGCTGAAATAATTTAAAGATGTCACGAAACGAAGTATTCTAGGTTTATAGTGGAATGTAGTAACAACGTTATAAGGTGCTATTGGTTATCTTTACATAAGCCAACATGGAAAGGGACCAAAATGCAAGCACAACTGTGAGTGATAATTGAGCCCCGAGACTAAGATTGAACTGTACCTTATTTCTAACCAAGTTACCGATCTTGATGATATCACATTGCACCTCATCTTCGAGAATCTTAATTGCCTGTGATACAAGTGAAGAAAAGCTATAAATTAGCATAAACACCTAAATATCCGAAATTTACAGACTTCTAATTACAGTTTATTCTAACTAAGCTCTTGAAGTGAGGCTGAAAAAATACCTGAGGAGCAGGGACACTTCTGGAAAGAAGCTTAATCAAATCCCTAGCTTTGACAATGATGTATGGATCTCTTGTCTTCCTCGTCGTCGAAACAGTCATAGAACCTTCAACCTACAATCGCAGCCACAGAATATTCCACACAGATCAATAAAAACCCAGAAAAGAAGAAAAAGCAACTAGAATAACCCCTAATTTCTCTGCTCTACAAAGACTTAGTGAAAACGAAGACGCACCAAGTTGAGCTTGCAGGCGACACCGTACTCCTTAAGAGCAGATTCAACTCTAGGCCAACACTCCTGAAGATACTTCTCTCTGTATTGAGGAAAGAGTGTTGAGAACGTGCTGGTTTCAGTCATACCAGTGGGGTTCCATGCCGGATCAAACTTCTCGATTGTCCAACGGTCGATGTTTGGGTCATCATCCCATGGCTTCGGCTTCTCGTGTTTACCTTTCTTCTTCTCCCTCTTCTCGATATTCTGCTCCTCGTGCGCAATCTCCTCCACCTCCGCCATTGACGAGATCAGTTAATTCCTATTAGTGACGGCGGCAAAAGGTTTATGATGTTTGACCGTGAAGCTAGAGGTATTTAACCAAGTGAAAATCAGAGACACTGCGTTACCAGAAGTGGTGGTGGTGGTGACAATCGAAAACCCTATCTCTGTTGGCTTGAGACTTCGCCGTTTTTAAGACAAATGCCTGTATTGGGCTAGAGTCCTAGTGACAATAATGTTGGGCTTTAAGATATCCCTAATAAACATATCTTACTGGGCTTCTATATTTGGCCCAATATATTAACTATCATATTTAGCTTCTTCTTCTTTTGGCGCAGTAATTGGTAGTTGGCGGATATCCCAAAGTTGCTAACCGAAGCAGAGTCTCTCCACACTCTGTTGAAATCGCCTAATTTCATTTTTTCCCCAGTTTTGCCTCACACACAAATATATACACACATACGCAAAAAACTCATGATGCATCATTGCTCAATTACGAAACCCACTTTCTCAATTTCGATCTCGACCCAGAAGCTTCATCATCATTCCAGTAAATTCTTGAATTTGGGTTTCAGAATCCGATGCGAATCCGGGGATGTTTCGTCGCCATTGCGGACCAAGGCGGTGTCTTTGTCGTCGGAGATGGAGGATTCGTCGTCCTTGAAGAAGAGTTTGATGGAGTTAGAAGGGAAGAAGAGTGAGCCTTACCCAGGAGGAATGCCGAAGATGGGTCCATTCACAGGGAGAGATCCGAATGTGAAGAAACCTGCTTGGTTGAGACAGAAGGCACCACAAGGCGAAAGGTTTCAGGAGGTGAAAGAGTCCCTTTCTCGTCTCAATCTCAATACTGTTTGTGAAGAAGCTCAGTGTCCTAATATCGGCGAGGTTAGCTATTTCGATTTTGTGTTTATGATCTCGAAGATTGTTAGTAAAATGTATCGGTTTTATGAATTGTGGGTATGAGAAATTATGAGTAAACTACATGCTAGTTCAACCATCATTACTCTAAATTTGTGATTTTTTTCTGAAAATTAGATTATGTGATGTGTAGTGTTGGAATGGAGGTGGTGATGGTGTAGCAACTGCAACCATCATGGTTCTTGGTGATACTTGTACTCGTGGCTGTAGATTCTGTGCTGTTAAAACAAGTAGAAATCCTCCTCCTCCTGACCCAATGGAACCAGAGAACACTGCCAAGGCCATAGCCAGTTGGGGGTATGTAACTTTTATTTGATTCCTGATCTGAGTAATCTGCTTATATTGTCCTTTAGATTCTCTTCATGGTCGTGTTCAGAATTTTTAACTAGATAGGATAAATGGAGAGGGGATGAAAATTAAAAATAGTGTCTCTCAACAGTCACTACTGCATCTTTGTTAATTTATGATGGGTGTATCATGATATGCTATTTTGCATTTTCCTTTGTTGCAGTGTAGACTACATAGTTATTACCAGCGTAGACCGTGACGATATACCTGATGGTGGAAGTGGACATTTTGCGCAGACTGTCAAAGCTATGAAGGTTATTAATATTCTATTTGTTTATGCATTATGTTATTTAAGCATACCTTTTTGTGCATTTCTCGAATGTTGTTTCAGAGTGTTTATGAAAATGAAAATATATATCTCATCTCTGTAGAGACATAAGCCGGATATAATGATAGAATGCTTAACTTCTGATTTTCGTGGGGATTTGGAGGCTGTCGACACTCTTGTGCACTCGGGATTGGATGTTTTTGCTCACAATGTCGAGACTGTGAAAAGGCTCCAGCGACTTGTGAGGGATCCTAGGGCTGGGTGAGTGCTGTTTCTTGTTCTTCATTTTTTTATATGTTCTGCAAATTTGGTTATGGCATAGATGGGCTGAGCAGTGAATTGATCCTCTGCTCCGGGATGTCAATCTCATATTACACAGTCAAATATCTCCTAAAGTGAGACATAGGTGGTGTTCTGCATCTTTAGTTGTAGTAAATCTCCATTTTAATGTGGATATAATGTGGAGAATGCAGATATGAGCAGAGCATGTCAGTTTTGAAACATGCAAAGATCAGCAAACCTGGAATGATCACAAAGACATCCATAATGCTTGGTCTTGGAGAAACAGACGAAGAGTTGAAGGAAGCAATGGCTGATCTAAGAGCTATAGATGTTGATATTCTAACACTTGGCCAGTATCTACAGGTAAACTAATCACTTCAACATTCCCCACATCATTCGCAATATTCCTATTTCCAAGATAGAAAGATCCCAAATTTCAAAGAACATCTACGATTTAAAACCGTTTCTCTTGTTCCACAATGAAGCCAACTCCATTGCATCTGACTGTGAAAGAGTATGTCACACCTGAGAAGTTTGATTTCTGGAAAACATACGGAGAATCAATAGGATTTCGTTATGTTGCAAGTGGTCCACTGGTAAAGCCACAAACTATTTCTTACTCTTTATGTCAAAAAATATCTGAGAACATAGAAGATACAGAAATGTACTTGTTTGATATTGGATATATACTTTTTGCAGGTAAGATCTTCATATAGAGCAGGAGAGCTTTTTGTTAAGACAATGGTGAAAGAAAGCTACTCTAAATCCTTGTCTTAATAACAACAATGGCTACTATAATGCCAAAAATGATTGCTGAGACCACAAAGCCTTCTTCCTATCTTTTTTGTTTGTTTCTTTTAATAGACTTCATTCATTTTGGTAATTGATTTGGAAACCATTGTGGATATATAAAGGTTTATATATACTAGTTTTGTGTTGTTATAAAATCCTGCCAATAATATCTGGAAATTGTCTCAAGATATTTACAGTGTTGATTCTCTATCTGAAGCCACAAGTTCCTCATCTCTTACATTGTCTTAAGTCTGACACGCGTCGCCTTTCTTTATCCAAAAATAATCCGACTTTTAATTTAAACCAAATAATTAGCAAAATTAGTAATCACCTTGATTAAATTAACCATCTAATATAAATAGATGAGGGGCTAAATGATATGATCTTTTTTGTTTTCTCTCACACTTTCTTAAGATTTTTTTCTTCGGCTCGGACGCAGATGACTAACAGTTACGCTCTGTCACCGGCGATTATCGCCGCCGTTCGTCCTCCGGCATCTCAAGACTATCTAGTTGCTGCTTCTCTTAGTGGACGCAAATCGATCAACTCTTCATCTTCGTCCATTTTCGTACCTATCTCATTATCTACTTCCTACGGTCGAAGCAAATGCGCCTTCTCAATCTCGCGGAAGAATCCAAAATCGACGATTCGTTGCGATATTGCTGTGAAATCGGCGGCTTCTGTAGACGCGGACGCTGATCTATCGTCATCTACGTCGTTGGAGACGGAGGAAGACGAGAAAGCGAAGGAGAAGATTGGAGCTAGGGTTAGGGTTACGGTTCCGTTGAAAGTTTACCATGTGGTTCGTGTACCGGAGGTTGAATTGATGGGAATGGAAGGTTTTATCAAAGATTACGTCGTTCTTTGGAAAGGAAAGAAAATCTCAGCTAATCTGCCGTTTAAGGTACAGTTCGTGAAAGAGATCGAAGGTCGTGGTCCTGTCAAATTCTTCACGCATCTTAAGGAAGACGAGTTCGAGTTAATTGATCCGTGATTGAATTGAAAAAGGCAAAAACTTTTCTTCTCTTTCTGATATTAGACTTGAGAAATCTTTTGTGAATGGTTTGTTTGTATGTACTTTTGTATACATTTAGCTTATTATATACATAAGATTTCACCCATTCTTGAATCCTTTATTGCTGTTTTCTTGCTTCTGATTTGGTTTCCCAGAGTATATAGTTCGTCTTGTGTTGGAGAAACTAAAAGCTGTCTATTGATCCATTGACTAGCTTAGAAGCCTATCAAACTGATTTTGCATTTGATGTGTTCACTTCAAATGAACATCATTGAATGATCTTATCCTCAAAATCTATCATCCGTTGGAGGTTATGAAGTAGATGGTAGTGAGCATGAAAGTGGTAAAGATATTGGTTTATGTAACTAAAGAGTGTTTTCAGTTGATTGTTATAGTGAGAATCTTTGTTTGTAGTTAGAACCAGAAACTAAAAGGAATGACATCAGTTGTTTTCTAGGTTCTTATCCTCTTTGTTTCGTATAATCAAATGTGGGATTGCATTCTCTGATCTTTGTAGAAGAGTCTTTGAGTTAGAAGTAATGATGGCATGAGAGAGTGTTGAGGAATTAGTTTATGTGTCAATGTGGATGGTTCCTTTGCTGCAACTCTTTTTTGTAGTAATAATATGAGTATATGATGTGGGCAGTAGTATTGTGGTAATTCTTCTCAAGTTGTTAGCATTTTGATTTACTGAGATAAGGTCAGGAGTTGTAGTGGACTCATAAGATTATGTACCAAATGTTGTTACTTCCAATGTGATAAGCTAAGCTATGACCAATCCATGAGGAATATTGTTCCAGCCTTTTTGGGTCTCATTCTCTCTCTCCCCGGTCGCGGTTTACGGATTGGTTTTTTGCTTGTTTGATTTCGATTGGATAAGTTCCGGTTAACCTGATTGAACCGGTTTTAAAATGTTGTAATCCGATAATTATGACTCAAGTCTAATGAAATCTCTGAAATGTGTAAGATCAAAAGTTTATAAACGCAGAAAACTCAACTTGAGCTTGTTGGTTACAGTAACGAGATCGACAAGGAAAAAAAATGTACGAAAATAATCTCTTAACGCTCTCTTCATGCACCATGAATCTCAATTTCGCTTTCTCCCCATTCCTTGTCTCTCAGAGACAACCATTCTCTTCCCACAAGCGTAATCTTCACACTCTCGTTGCTGTTTCTGCTAATTCCGACAACCTCGCCGGTGAAGATAACGGCGGAATTTCGGCGGCAAATAAAGGTTCTGGGACTACGGCGAGAGGAAGGAGATTACTCAAGGTTAGAGAAGAGAAGCGAAAACGCGACTACGATCGTCTTCACGATTACCCATCTTGGGCCAAGTACTTGTTTCTTTCCTTTTCTTTTGCACTCCAGGTGTTTGTGTTTTTGCCTAAGTCACGAGAAAGTGTGAACCTTTTTTTGGTGAATGATAAATGCAGGGTACTGGAAAGTGCGTGTAAAGATGATGAAGAGCTTCGAGCTGTTCTTGGTGATAGCATAGGAAATCCTGAGCTCATGAGAAAGAAGGTAATCGTTGGGTCGAATTCACTAAAAAGAATTCTCGTCTCTGTTATAGTTTCTTTGGTAGTGACTATTTGGCATGTGCTGGGGCATTTATATGTGTTGTTTCTATCGATTGTGAAGTTTGGACATGTGTATGTTTACTAATTATTCAGGTTGAAGAAAGAGTTAGGAAGAAGGGAAAAGATTTCCAGAAACAGAAGACTGGTTCTGTGCTTTCTTTCAAAGTTAACTTCAGAGAGTGAGAAACTTTTTTTCCATCTTGTCCATTAATTCACTTTGGTTTCTGCATTCCGCAACATAATATAAGACTACTAGAATAATATCCCATTCCATAAATTACTAACCAAGTACTCTTATTTTGATGACTGCAGTTTCAATCCTGTAGATTCCTTCATATGGTTTGAGCTCTATGGAACGCCTTCAGATCGAGATGTTGATCTCATTGGAAGTGTAAGAAATTGATATTCTTCTTGCTATTGCAAAACGTCGAGTCTTACTGCGATGATTCAATGATTCTTCCAATTCTTTCTTTTGACCACGAGTTTTGTTAACAGGTTATACAGGCATGGTATGTTATGGGGCGATTGGGCGCTTTCAATACATCCAACTTGCAGGTTTGTTCATCATCCCTTCTGTTTCCTAGTTGCTAATCATGTTTTTCTTCCCATTTCCATGGTCATCTTCATTCTCGTCTTAACGGTATCATCTAAACTATGATTGCAGCTAGCAAACACATCCCTAGAATATGATCCTCTCTATGACGCAGAGAAGGGCTTCAAAGTGATGCCTTCATCGTTTCATGACATTAGCGATGTCGAATTTCAAGACAATTGGGGTCGTGTGTGGTAAACAACTGTTCTGACATCTTTATGATGCAAACTATTTCCTTCAAAATCTTGTAATTAGTCTGAACTTCACTTGCACTGTTTCTTGTAGGGTTGATCTTGGTACTTCCGATATCTTCGCCCTTGATGTGCTTCTCAACTGTTTGACAGTTATGAGTTCAGAGTAAGTAACACAAGAGAACTTGTAGTTCCCTTTTATCCTCTTTGATTGATTGCTTCTTTGTTGCAGAAAACTTTAATTTTTCTTTATATAAAATTTCAGGTACTTGGGCATTCAACAAGTAGTATTTGGTGGTAAACGAATGGGAGATTGGGAAGAGGGAATGACAAATCCTGATTTTGGGTATAAGTACTTCAAGATCTGAATCTTCTACAAAACAGTTTTGTTAAATATAGGCTTCTTTTTTGTGCTCTTAAGAACAAATAGCTAAACAGTGTGGAAGAAATGATAACCTAGATCAATACAACAACCGAAATGGCTCTTTACACACCAAGTTAGCTTGAAACGAGAGACAGTACCGTATCCATACGCAAGGCAAAGGTTACGGACCCGAGCAGTGGCCATACGCAATACGCGAGGGTTAGTTAGTCTTCCATAGACTCTATTGGTTAGCTTGGTAGAGTTAGGCTTTAGTACTGTTAAACTCCACATTGGAACCAAATCCACATCCAAAAAGTATCACGATGAAACTTCTTGAAATGTTAAGTTGAGTTCATGGAGAGTCTTGGCCACCAAATTTCCTCTTCTACATATCCATAAAGAGATATATATATATAAGACATAAGATAATAGACTTCAAAAAAAGAGAGAAGATAACCATCTAACTCTTCATTGTCCAGTAGATGAAATTTACCCACCTTGCTAAAGAGGGAAGGCAAGCCTTGATTTTCTCGAACTCGACAAAGCAACAACTGTACCGCTCCATCCTGAATAGCAAAAATCATATTTGACTTGCCAAAGAGAGTAAATTGCAATCGAAAACGACAATGAATGGTTAGATTGAAGCTCGGACCAACCTTTGCTCAGCCTCAATATCTACACCAACAGATGAGGGAGCGGAAAGCGACGAGTAAATTTGTGACCCATACATTCTTACCAGCTTAAGCAGCAAATCAAGGCAGACACTCAAATGACTAGAGACATGAAACGGTAATTAGAAATCGAAAACAAAATACTACAGAGACGGTAATTATAAAACAAAAACAAAATACTACAGATTCATAGTTTAATAGATAACCATGTCATTATGTTCTTCAAAATGACTTACTTACCTATCCATGTTGCTCCCTAGAAGAGCTGTCAAAAGGGGGAGAAGAGAGGTACAGGTATCCAGTGTCAAAATCTCAGGTCTCTCGTTTACTATAAGTAGTACATCCGCAATTACCTGTACCAAATGAAATAATGAGAAGTGGAAAATGTTTACGTGGTGTTTTTATATACATGGATTTGAAAGGAAACAAACAGAAGTTGCTTACAGCATTATCAGCCATCTTCTCTATTGAACTTATCGAGTTTTTAATATCATTTCTTTCCCAATATCTACGGACGACCTGCAAATTTGGTGACATTATTTAGAAGATAAACAATGTTTATGGAAACCTATGAAGGATTACTGCTAGCATTCTAATTAGGAAACAGACCAAAAGCATTATCATAGTGTACTTTCATGCTGTTACCTGTAACTTAGCCAAACGAGAGTGCATAGAGCTGACAAATTGATCGTGTTGCCCCATTATGTCTGCAACTATATCTTCTTCGCTAGCTGAAGTGATTCCTTGATCAACTGGCACATGATTTCCTCTCTGCTTGAGCTGTATGAAAGGAAGTAATGTCATCAGTATCTCTGTAGTAACTGGGAAATTTTATGTCTGCCAATACGCTGAAGATGCAGGCCCAGTTGAAATTGAGTTCTAATGAAAAGGATCTGACATCTGACTAATTACTCGTCACTCTTTATTTTGTCCTTCCTCATTCTTCGTTTTTACAGTTTCTATTTTATAGTCTCAGATCCCAAATTAAAAAGAAAACTAAAATTAAAAGCCATTACCATATTGGAAGGGCGACTGTTTGGTGCAGTCATATTTCCACCAGAAGAACTCGAAACAGGACCCTCAAAGTTAGAAAATCTTCCTCTTCTTTCCCTATTTAGAACGAGGGAATGCAGTCTTCCTAGTATGTCAAGGCACACAATTAGAATCTTTTCTTACGCACATTAAAAGGGAAAAACAAAAGAAAAAACGAATGTTGGGAAAGAGTTACCTCCTTTTCGGCTTTCAGTAGGACTTGAATCTCTATTTGCATTATAGCTAATCAAGTCAGCTGGAATAAAGAGTTAGTTAGCCCAGAACTGAGAACAGCATCCAGAAAACTCAGACACATCTATCTATAATATTGAAGGACCAACTAAACAAAAAGTTGTTTTACTGAAACAAATTGTACTACAAGCAACATGTATACTTAAAGACTGATTCCTAGGATCTCATAAATATAAACCCAAGTCCCTCAGAAACTTAGAAAAGTGTTCTCCAGATTTAAGATGCCACGATGTCTTAGCAATACGAAATGCCATTTATATTTGCTCTAAAACAAAGGAAGACTAGAAAGGCTTGTAAACATACAGTTTTCGTCGTGATTTCTCGGAGGTGATCTCACCAGTGATCTTGAATTAAACCTTCCAAATACCCTGCATTTGCTCTCTTTATTTGTTCTCTCAGCTGTATCCCAGGAGCCACCTTCGTCACTAGGATATGTATTCCCATCTTGTAAAGTGATTGGTTCTATAGGTTGAGACTGAGACCTTTCAAGAAGCGAACTGGTTGGTAGATCTGGCTCATTTCTGCTGCTCGACAGCCTTCGAGAATCAGCGGCCTTTGACTGCAGCGAATATGGCATAGTTCTTCCGATAATGTCAAGTTCTGCTCTGGATTCAGATGCCTGCTCAATTATTGGCTCCGTTCTGGGGACGATTACTGGAAAATAATCCTCTTTATTGACTACTGGAGGATTCGCCTTTGGGTTAGCTTTTCCAAAATTTCTCTTTGAGGCTGCAGCATTAGGGACAACTGTAGAAATACCAGAAGCACTTTTTGGAGCACTGGTCAAAGTAACCCTGTGAGGAGAGTCTGATACACTTCCTGTGGCTTCAACAAACAGCAGACAAACCAAAAGATGTGATATCATTTAGTAAGCAGCAAAATTATAACAAAAAAGTGAAAAGAGAAAGAAAAAATAGAGCAAAGTAAAAACATACATGACAGGGTTCTTGACTCTTTTACTGTGTCTGAGCTGTGAGTAGCTGAAAACCTTCCGAGAGGCTTTGGTTCCTTTACCAAAGGATCTGAACTTTGAGATACTGATGACCTTCCAGTAGACTTTGTATCTTTTGGCAACGGATCCGAGTTTTGAGAAACTGATAATTTTCCAAGAGACTTTGTTTCCTTCAATAAAGGATCCACTTTCTGGGAACCAGGCAACTTTCCGAGAATAACCTTTGAGCTGTTATCGTTCAGACCTGCTTGATCTCTGCCTGAGCCTGATGTTTTCTCTGGATGAGAATTTGACTGAGTGGCGCCTCCACTCATAGGCTCAGTGCGCTGAGAGTGTCATTAGAAAATTGAATGGAGAGCTTAGAGATAACAAGTATGGTACAGGCCAAACTATAACAAAGCATGTAGGGGGAGAGAGAGAGAGATATACCGAGAGGTCTACAACCCAAACGCCTACACAATTTTGATTGTATGAGCAACCGAGAAGCTTTCCCTCGTGAACATTCATATCCGACAAGTTTGACCATCCAACATCCACTCCATCATGACATCTTATTGGCTCCCATGAGAAAATCTACAATTTGCATGGAAATTAGAGAAGAAAGGATAGCAAACATGTATATTCAGATTAAAAGGAGTAAGTGTAAGTGTTATATCCTTAAAAGAGGAATTTGTTAAGTTCATATATTTCTAACTGGGACATCCTGAAGAACTTACTTTGAGACTTTCTTGCAATCCACAAAGCACACTCTTTCCATCTGGATTAAAGGTTAGGCAACGGACCCCAGTAGTCTAAGAAATGAAAATATTAGAAAGTTGAATTAAAGATCGAATACTTATAATTCGACTCAATGCATAAATAGAAGCAGTACAGACAACACATGATACCTCAGTTCCACCAGAACCAATAAGCTCGAATGTTTCAAGGTCCCAGAATTTTACAGTCTTATCAGCTGAACCTAAGACCATAGGCAGAAACAAACATAATTCAAATGAACAGTAAGGAAAACAATGCCATAAGAAGAAATATCCACTACTGAAGTCTCTCTCCTGTCAAATCCTAACACTTTAACATATGAGAAAGCTGTAAAATTGTGAGTTACAAAGAGACGATGATGCTACAGTGATCTAATGATGTCAGGGTTAGTTACAACATGTAATTTTGCTTATAGCACTCTTAACTTTAAGAATAAATCGGGTTCATATCATTGTGATAAATCTATGTCACCCGAAAAACTAGGAGCTTCAATGTTACGAAGTTTCCCTAGTTAGAGTTATACAGACCTGTTGCCAGCAGAAATTCATGGGGATGAAAATCTAGACTCTGAATTTTCCCTTCATGACTCTTAAACTCATGCAAAAGTTTTCCAGCAGTCAAATCCCACACCTGGTGAAGGCAACCCACATATCAGTCCAACGTTAAGAGAGAGAGCAAAATTTGCAGGTTACTTGCTTTTCAGGAAAACAATTACGGTAAACAGTACAAACTCTGAGATGAAACAAAGAATAACGAGTATCCAAGTTGATCAGGTAGTATGAGCGTATTTTAGCACTAAGAAAAATTCTCCCCCTAGGATAGTAAGGTCAGCCGCATAGAGGTATCATTAAAGTAAACAATCACATGTTCTCATCCACACATAAAGAGCCTACTCTGAGATATTTGTTCAAGACTTTGACTACCATCTCTCAGAACCAGTTTATGCCTATTTCACAAAATGTGGTATTGTTCTTCAAAGTATCCTCGAAAAAATAGAAATTTTGAATTCTATTAAGTTGACTCCCTAGTTTTCCTCCCCAATACATACTAAGAAAGGAAAAAGGCAGCTACAAACCTTGACAACATTATCTTCTCCTCCAGATACAATCCAACGACCATCTGGAGTGAATCTGAGTACGTTGACCCCTCTAGTGTGACCCTTGTAAGTATGGATGCAGCCCTTCTTTCTTATATCCCATATCTTGAGATTTGTGTCTAGAGAACCAGAAGCAAAAAACTCACCAAAAGGGTGAAAATTCACGGATACGCAGTTTGACCTGTGACCAGTGAGAGTTCTGACAACTACCCAAAGATGCAACCAAAATAACATACTCAGTAAATATACGAGCCGGCTGTGGCTGACTAAACAGAGAATGAGAAGAGTAAATTTAGATGCTCATAGAGCTACTGAACTTACCCTTTGCTTCCTCCAGATCCCAAAGTTTAATTGTACCACTAGCAGCTCCTGCTGCTACTAAGCCTTCCGAAGCATCAAATGTTACTGAATCAATCCCGCTAGAGTGCCCATACAAGCTCTGACCACAAAACAACCACAAGTACTCAGACAGAAAATATTCCAACCCGCTCAACTACATTATATCTAAAGTATGTCGCATTTCCCCTAAACTATATACCGAGGCATTCCGCAATAGAAGCAGGGGAGGGAGAAATGAGAACTAACCAGGATGGCGTTGGGCTTACCAATAGCCCATAGATTAACCTTGTGATCTTCTCCGCCTGTAACGAGAACCCTGGAGGACTTCCTCCCAATCTTAAGACAATTAACAGCAGCAGAATGTGCCACAAATTCCTCTTATAAAATGTATCACATAAGTCAAGGCTAAGCAATACTCTGGGATGAGACTCTAGTCAAAGAAGAAATTGACTAAAAGTTTATAAATTTAGAAGCACACAGATACCGAAATGTCATAAATGACTTGACAAAACTCAAAACACAAAGCTACGAAGTGCATACAGATCTCGTGAACCAGAGCAAAAAGCAGCAGATCAAGCACGACACTGGAGTCAATCAATAAGTCCCAGAATTAAACAAACCCTAAAAGATGAAATCAGAGAGAAAAGGATACGGAGCTTGTAGGCGCGCTTGGTGTTCATAGCGGAAACGAAACCCTTACATCGGCGACCATCCAAATTCTTCTACTCACGAACAGACAAAAACCTCGAAAAATCTCAGCTACTGCAAAAGCACCTTAAGATCTCAGCTTGTCAACAGCAATTTGCAATCTGAAATCTCGAATAGATCAGTAACAACGAAATGGGGAACCAATCCATACGAAGAGGTGAAGAAACTATAGCATACCAGCAACACCCAGAAAGCCAATCTCAGCACAGAAACCAAATTTAGATCGATTGGAAAAGAAATGCAGATTGAGGAACAGTATCTTGGAGTAAACGTCGTTGTTTCCTTTACGAAGAAGATAAAAATGGAGTTGTTGGATGAGTTATACTTATATAT
>JGI26506J51651_1000020_pt1 | contig 15823 bp, 18 predicted proteins | sample AraCvinosormetaG_FD_51651 | JGI IMG/M metagenome (IMG submission 51651) | reverse complement strand
GTTCAAAATCATGGTTTAATACATAACTAAAACAAATTGGGGATTTCTGATAACGTTATTAATAAGGGTTTTTTGTGTAATTATTGCAGAATACGGATACACGATGAATATAACGGAGAAGAGTGACGTGTACAGCTACGGCGTCGTTTTATTAGAGATTCTAAGTGGCCGGAGCGCCGTGGAGCCACAAATCGGCGACGGACTTCACATAGTAGAATGGGTGAAGAAGAAGATGGGAACCTTTGAACCAGCTTTATCAGTACTTGACGTGAAGCTTCAGGGATTACCAGATCAGATAGTTCAAGAGATGCTTCAGACATTAGGAATCGCCATGTTCTGTGTAAATCCGTCTCCTGTGGAGAGACCAACGATGAAGGAAGTTGTGACATTGTTAATGGAGGTTAAGTGTAGTCCTGAAGAATGGGGTAAAACATCTCAGCCTCTTATCAAGCCTTCCTCTTCATAACCAATGGTGCTTGTGTTTCTTGTTCTTGTTTTTTGATTTAGGTCAAATTTGGTTGAGTGGTTTTGATTTCTTGTACATAAAGTATCATGGTAGTTGAACTTGGAAACATTTGAGCTCTTTGGAATCAATTAGAATTGGTTACAACTTTGCATTACATCATTTGGTGTTTGAAACATACGTTTGAGAGAAGAGTAAGAGCTTGGGTTTTCGAAGCCAGTATTGTTTGAATCTCTGTCTTGAGTACTCGGCGTAATCGAAGTCGATCTTGTTTACATATCCCTGCAGACTCACAATTCAAGTTTCAGATACTTTCTTGATGAGATTATGTTTGGATTGGAGAAAGGAAGAGTCTTACAGAGATGATTCCCCATAAGCCCCAAAACAGATGGCTTGCTAATGTGTACTTCTCAGCATCCTTCAAGAGCTGTTTTATGTCATCTTCTTTTGGTTCTTCGCCTAACAAAAGAAGGCGTATATTAGTCCATGAGACGTTGTTACGGCTAGAAGAAGAAGGAACTATGTTTCTTTGAGAAACTGACCTGAAGAGCTGAGGTAGTTATGGATGAACCTCCTTCGTTCCTCTTCTCCTGCAACTCTCAAACCAATCAGTCAGAACCACTCAAATACGAATGTATTTGTCACTTTTCTACTTGTAATTTGCTGCCATTTCGCAGAAGTGATTTGCAATGTCGTATGCAACTGGGTTATAACTAGCGTACTCGTAGTCCTGTTTTTAGAGAATCTCATATTGGTCTATGTGTGATGATATGTTAATCTTAAGGGTAATGGGAAACTTACAATGATAGTAATGGCATTGGTATCTTCATCAATCATAATGTTACCATATTGCAAATCATTGTGACAAAACCCTATCTCCTGCTGCTTACACTTATCCTGCAGCTCATGTTCCAGCAAGTATATCTCATCTTCAATCTTGTCTAGACCAAACTCTGCTAAATCTTCAGGTGTACACAGACTTTTGACTTGTCTAAGCCAATTCCTGTTCACATGTTTTCAAGATTCTGTTGTTGTTGATTAAACCACTTCTTGCTTCACAATAACAGAGAAAGATTACTCACCTCATCCTATCCCAAATGAGCACATTTCTATCACCAGGGATGTTGATACCATGAAACTCTCTTAGCTTAGCCGCAACACGAGTAGGTACTTCCGCGTCACGTAGATTTGCTGCTGATAACGTCTGATCAAAAGTCATAAAATGCACTTGATTAATGATGATGAATAAAGTGAAAACATTGTCCATCAAGATTCAAGAATTACTCAATCGGTTTACAGCTAAACCGGGCATACCTCTTTTGGTATTTCCCGGATACCAAAACCAAAAACTCCTAAACAAACCACATTCAAAGGTCCTTATAGGTAGACACACCCAAGTCATGGTAATGAAGTCCAACAAAAGCATCTAAACGTTTCTTGTTACTCAATTGATACACAACAAAACCGGTAATCACTCAATTGGTAATTCCCGGTTCAACATCAATCACAAAAACAAATCAAAGGTTGTTGAAGTATCTTCTCAGTTCTCATAGTCAAATTTAGACCCAACACTATCATTTCGTAGTCACAACATAATGAATCTAATCAAATGGGTATGGTTAATTAATAATTTTATTATTACACAAGAAACCAAACCAAACATACCCGGGCATTAATAAACTCCTCGATTCGACCGCCAGAAAACCGGCCAAGAAGCTTAGGACCGTGACCATAACGAGAGACAACCTCGAACGTACGAATCTCATCTTTTCTGTTGAACAACAAATCACCTGTAAGATTGTGAAAATCTCCCTTAAGGAGTAGCTTTGCATTCGATTCAATATATACACATTTCAGTTACAACAATTGAGAGATCTCCTATATTCTAGATACAATCGCATAATATCTAAACATATCTCCTAATACCTTCCCGCAGTCTTTTCGTCGGTCGTTGGATGACGCCAAGACTGGACTTGAATCGATTGAACAGTGAAGTAGTAAGACCCTTTGTGAAAATGTCAGCATATTGATGAGAAGCAGGGATATGAATGACTCGAACTTCGCATGTTGCTACCTTCTCTCGGACAAAGTGAATGTCAATCTCGACATGTTTAGTACGTTAATGTTTGACCGGATTAGTGGAGAGATAAACTGCACTGACATTGTTGCAAAAAACCAACGTTGCTTGAGTGATCAGACAATGTTACTCCAAAAACAGATTTCTTAACCAACACGTTTCTACCACTGCATTTGCTACGGCTTTGTACTCAGCCTCTGCGCTTGAACGTGACACTGAACCTTGTCGCTTAGACGACCATGAGATGAGTGTATCCCTAAGAAAAACACAATACCCGAAGTCGATCTTCTAGTATTCGGACACCCAACCCAGTCTGCGTCCGAGTCGGCAACTAGTTTGGTTGATGGGGACTTTGTAATACTGAGACCCTGTGTTGTCAACCCTTTCAGATAGCGAATGATATGACAGAGAGCATGTAAGTAGTGACTCTCTCATGGGTCATGCATAAACAAGCACACTTGTTGAACTGCATAAGATATGTTCGGTCTCGTTATTGTTAAGTACTGAAGTGCCCCAACCAAACTTCGATATAACGTCGGGTCTTGTATTTTTGGACCAACACTTTCTTCAAGCTTACACGCAAGATCAACCGATGTGAGACTAGGCTTCCAGTTTTGCATCTCAACTATGTTAATAATATTCTTCGCATATTTTTCTTGACTCAAGAACACACCATTATGATCAAACGTTGCTGAGAGATACCAAGAAAGAAGCTTAATTTACCCATGTCTAACATCGGAAATTCAGTTTTGAGTTTTGTCACGATAGAGTCGAGAACCTTGGGGAAGAAGCAGTTAGCATAATGTCATCAACGTAGAGCAGCAAGTAAGCCATGTCATTCCCTTGCTTGTATACGAAAAGTGAAGCATCACACTTACTCTGTTTGAAACCCATCATTTTGACATAGCTTGCAAATCGAGCATTCCAAGCACGTGGTGCTTGTTTAAAACCATACAACGCCTTATTCAGCTTGCAAACATATCCCGGATTCTTGTTATCGACAAATCCAGGTGGCTCATACATGTAAACAGTTTCTTCTAGCTTGCCATGAAGAAACGAGTTTTGAACATCTAATTGATGTACCGACGAGTCGCGTTCCACCGCAAAGTTTAGAACCGCACGGATTGTTGCAGGCTTTACAACCGGACTGAACGTCTCATCAAAATCTACTCCGTGTTCTTGTGATTTTCCATTAGCAACGAGTCTCGATTTGTATCTTGACAAAGAACCATCAGCATTGTACTTGTGTTTATAAAGCCAAATCGAATTGATAATGTTTGTACCTGCAAGTTTAGGCACTAAACTCCAAGTCTTAGTCTTAATCAAAGCATCATACTCTTCTGTCATTGAAGGATTCTAATTTGGATCCATTAACGCTTGCTTATAACTTTTTGGAAGTTGGGAAAGTGTTTAAGCATTAAGTGAAAGAATTTGCTTTGGTTTATGTATGCCTTGTTGTGATCTAATTACCATCTGTTGTGGAGGTTGTAGTATCGCAGCAGGTGCTGCAGGTTGAACAGGAGGCGTTGCCGTCACTGTTGGAATTGATGGAGTGAGAAGGAGACATTTTTGAATTTGTGTAAGCTGTGTTTCTGCTTCGAGAAATTCATAAGCAGAATCGATTTTAGTGTGAGTTGCTTGTAAAGGCAAGATATCCTCTTGAAATGTGACATGTCTTGAAATCATAATTTTTCGTGTTTTCATATCAAAACACCTATAGCCAGGGTGAAGAAGAGGATAGCCTAAGAAAGCTGATGGTGCAGACCTCGGCTCTAACTTATTTTGGGTGTTTGTGTGAGGATAACATAGTGAGCCAAAGACACGAAGATGATTATATGATGGTGTTTTGTTGAACAAGACTGAGAACGGAATCCGATTGTTGATTAAGGTGGATGGATGAAGATTGAGGATGTGGACAACATTATTTAGCTTCTACCCAAAATGTGTTTGGAAGATGAGCTTGAAGGAGCATAGTGCGAACCGCATTGTTTATGGTTCGTATCATGCGTTCTGATCTGCCATTTTGCTGAGAAGTGTATGGGCAAGAAAAACAAAAACGAATCCCGTGTTTAGCAAAGAAGTCATGAAACTGAGAGTTGTTATACTCTACAACATTATCACATTGCAGTGATTGAATGTGTTTCCCGAATTGTGTATTTACATAAGTATGACATTGAAGAAATTTTGAGAACACATCAATTTTATTGCGCAGAGGATAAACCCATAAGAAATGAGAAAACTGATCAAGGAATAGAACATAATATCGTATTCCAGATAAACTTGAGACAGGAGAAGTCCACAAATCAGAATGTATTATTTCAAAAGGAGAATTGACTTTGGAAGTGGAAGAATAAAACGGATGTTTAACATGTTTTCCAATTTGACAAGGATTACAAGAAACATGGAGATTCTTTTCATTCGAATTTAAATATGAAAGTGAAAGAAGCGTCTTCAAGACATCGTTGCTAGGGTTGTTGGTCGGTAATTGAGTTTTCAGATAACGGTTGCAAGTTTGTGCTGTTTCACTTAAGAGACACAAGTAGAAAGAGACACAAGTAGAAAGAGACACAAGTATGAAGAGACACAACTAATTGGGTTGTTGTGTCTATTTGTTTTCTATATAAACCCCTTGTATCGTCATGTAAATATCAACAAGTTTCAGTTCAATAAAGAGTTCTTTTTGTTCTTGTCTTCTTTACAAGAGAAGAGACAAATGTCTCTTGCTCTGTTTTTCTTCTTTCTCTCAATATTCAACAAGGGTGAGCTAGTCTCCGATGCCATATGTCAGACAATTGAGGTAGAAAAGCAGAAGCTTGAGCTGAAGTTTTATTGAAAGCTGGAAAAATTGGATAGAGATCTCCACTGCTATCACTGCGGAGAAGAGTCCTCTTGGTGTGAAGATCCTTAATAGCAAAACCAAAAGGGTCAAATTCGATAGAGCATTTGTTATCTTTTGTAAAGCGACGAATCGAAACAAGATTTTCGATAATGTCAAGTGTGACAAGAACATTATTAAGAGTAAGAGGACGAGGGTTATGAACAAGAGATATAGATCCAGTAGCAGCAACAAGAATGCAACTACCATTACCAACAATGACATATTTTTCGATGCTAAGATTAAGAGAAAGTTGGAGATTTGTACTTGCACCAGAGGTTAAGTGAGTCGTTGCACCCGTGTCCACTATGGGATCCGGGAGAGAGGAGGTGCTGAAAGCTTCAGCAAAATCAGCCGTGCTCTCTGGTCTTGGAGCTCTGAAACGGTTGTTGAATTATTGAGGTTAGTAGGCAGGTCGCGGTCCGAGAAGTCCCAGTTCATTACCACCATTGGTATTGACATACGGAGGATAACTCCAAGGATGATTCCACATCTGATACGGGTTTTGATAGAACGGGGGTCTGTTCCATGAGTTGAAAGTCGGCCTGTTGTAGTATGAGAAACGACCTCATCAGGCCACCACCTCGGCCCCCAAAGTGGAAAATATTATTGAAGCAACAAGGAGAACACCGTTCACTCTGAGAATCTCGAAACTTCGTATTCGCGAGTTTCGAGATTTCAAGCTTCCTGGTTACAATGGTAAGGGAGATCCCAAAGAATATCTGACTTCTTTCCAGGTCATCGCAGGACGGGTCCCTCTCGAGCCACATGAAGAAGATGCAGGGCTTTGCAAGTTATTCTCGGAAAATTTGTCAGGTCCCGCTCTCATCTGGTTCACCCAGTTGGAGGAGGGTTCAATCGACAATTTCAAACAACTCTCCACTGCCTTCATCAAGCAATACGAGTACTTCATCAAAAGCGACGTCACTGAGGCCCAGCTTTGGAATCTCTCTCAAGCAGCAGATGAGCCACTTCGGACTTATAATACTGCCTTCAAAGAGATCATGGTTCAAGTACCCGGCTTATCTGATTCAGCAGCTCAATCCGCCCTCAAGAATGGTTTGTGGCATAAGTCGTGTTTCCGTGAATCTCTAACAGTAAACCGACCTGAATCGATTCAAGACGCTCTTCACGGAGTAACGAACTGGAGCGAGCTTTTTTGGCCAAAAAGTTTAATGTTGCACCAAAAGCTTCTCCGCCAGCCACTTCGAAAAAACCTCCCGAGCTCCAAAATCGAGCAGCAGGAACTTTCTCAGTAGAGAAGGAGCTGCCCAAAACTTCCCCAAAAGCATCTCCGTCAAAACCTCCCTTCTCCCCAAAAGGCAAGAATGGAGCTTTCTCGAGCAACAAGTGGGTCCGAGATCCAGACGCGTATTGTGAAATTCATAAAATGAACGGTTATGCCACTAAGGATTGCAAGGCTTTGGGGAGGCTGTTAGCTGCAAAGTATGCTTCGGGAGAGATTCCTGACATTGACGTCACAACAATCGAGCTGGCCCAGACAGCGTACGAGGTGTTAGATTCCGAGAAAAATCCACCTCCCAACAAGAAGGAAAAAAGCGACCCAGCTCCTGTAGCTCCAAAGGGACCGAAGAAGATGGTCAAAGTGATTATGGGAGGATCCAAACTCTTTCGGGATTCTATCAGCGCCATCAAGCACCACGAAGGGAAAGTAGTCACTCCGGTGGCAAAAAAGCCTAAAACCAATCAAGCTCAATGGCCCGAGATTTCCTTTTCTGTGGAAGAGACCTGCGACTAGGATAAACCTCACGATGACGCTCTCGTAATTTCTCTCGATGTGGGGAACTGCGAAGTGCAAAGAATCCTCATTGATACAGGAAGTTCAGTCGACCTAATTTTTCTTGATACTCTCGTACGTATGGGGATTTCTAAGAAAGATATCAAAGGAGCTCCGAGTCCTCTTGTCTCCTTCACCATCGAGACTTCAATGTCACTTGGTACAATTACGCTTCCCGTCACTGCTCAAGGAGTCGTGAAAATGATCGAGTTTACCGTCTTTGATCGACCTGTTGCGTACAATATCATACTCGGAACACCTTGGCTCTACGAGATGAAAGCAGTCCCGTCAACTTATCATCAATGCGTCAAGTTTCCAATTCCTACCAGAGTGAAACAAATTTTAGGGAGTCAGCGTACATCAGAATGTGCTATATGACCGGACACAAGCTCAAAATTAAATAGCAACCACATCTCGAGGCCGCTCCGAATCCAATCAAAAAAGTAGGAGATGACCTCGTAGAAAGAGTGGTAATAAATGAAGAGCACCCGGATCAGCTTGTTGGGATCGGGGCTAATCTTGGTGAAAGTTTCTGAAATAAACTCATTCACTTCCTCTAGGAAAACAAGGGAACCTTCGCCTGGACCGTTGGCGAAATGACTGGGATCAGTACGGAAGTCATTTCGCACGATTTAAATGTTGACCCAACCCTCAAACCGGTCAAGCAAAAGCGTCGAAAACTCGGTCCGGATCGTGCAGAAGCAGTAAATGCCAAAGTCGTTAGACTCCTCAAAGCAGGTCTAATCCGCGAAGTAAAGTACCCGGAGTGGCTTGCAAATCCTGTGGTGGTTAAGAAAAGGAATGGCAAGTGGCGTGTCTGTGTGGACTTCATCGACCTCAACAAGGCATGTCCAAAAGATTTTTTTCCACTTCCCCACATCGATCGGCTTGTGGAATCCAATACGGGGCACGAAATGTTATCTTTCATGGACGCATTCTCTGGATACCATCAAATCTTGATGAATCCGGAAGATCAGGAAAAGACTTCTTTCATTACGGAACGAGGAACATACTCTTACAAGGTCATGCCCTTCGGACTAAAAAATGCGGGTGCAACCTATCAGCGCCTAGTAAACAGAATGTTCAAGGATCTCCTCGGTAAAACCATGGAAGTATACATCGATGATATGTTGGTAAAGTCAGCCTTTTCTACTTTGCACCTCGATCATCTTTAGCAGTGTTTTGATATTCTAAACGAGTTCGGAATGAAGCTGAATCCCTCGAAGTGCACATTCGCCGTCCCTTCGGGAGAGTTCCTTGGTTATATCGTTACCGAACGGGGAATTGAAGCAAATCTGAGGCAAATAAACGCGTTCTTGTCAATGACTTCACCTCGCACTATAAGAGAAGTTCAGCGTTTAACAGGCCGAGTCGCAGCTTTAAACAAGTTTATATCGTGGTCTACCGATAAGTGCCTAGCTTTTTATACTTTGCTTCGGAAAGCGAATATGGGTTTCATTTGGGACGCACGCTGCGATGACGCCTTCAAACAGCTGAAGAGTTATCTCTCAAAACCTCCAATTCTTGCAAAACCCGAGTTCAGAGAACGGCTCTTTCTCTATATCTCTGTCTCAGAGAGCGCAGTGAGTGGCGTCTTGGTGCGAGTTGAACGGAACGACGAGCGACCTATTTTCTACGTTAGCAAATCCTTTTCTGACGCAGAAACAAGATACCCGATGATGGAGAAACTGGCCCTAGCTCTCGTGACTGCAGCTTAGAAGCTGCGGCCGTATTTTCAGTCTCACCCGATAGTGGTTTTAACGTCATTGCCACTTCGGACCATCCTTCATAGTCCATCACAGTCTGGACGGCTAGCAAAGTGGGCAATCGAGCTAAGTGAGTTTGACCTAGAGTTCCATGCACGAACAAGCTTAAAGTCTCAAGTTCTCGCGGATTTTCTAATCAAACTCCCTCTTGCTACTACCGAGTCCGATGTCCCAAGTCAACCCTGGATACTTCATGTTGATAGTGCTTCGTCAAAATAAGGTTCCAGAGCCGGAGTTTGCCTCAAGTCACCTACAGGCGAAATCCTCAAATAATCTTTCCGGCTCGCTTTCAACGCCTCCAACAACGAAGCGGAATATGAGTCGCTGTTAGCAGGACTTCGCCTTGCCATTAGAGTGGGGTGGGACCTTCAGGCTCACTGCGATTCACAGCTAGTTGCGAGCCGAGAAGTCCCAGTCCACTTTGGGGGCCGAGGTTAGTAGGCAGGTCGCGGTCCGAGAAGTCCCAGTCCATTACCACCATTGGTATTGATATACGGAGGATAACCCCAAGGATGATTCCACATATGATACGGGTTTTGATAGAACGGGGGTCTGTTCCATGAGTTGAAAGTCGGCATGTTGTAGTATGAGAAACGACCTCCTCTGCCTCGAAATATGTTGTTGCCTCTTCCACGACCTCTGTAACCCATCTGATTACCGCCTGATCTTTGGAAGTTAGTGACAGGAGGCGCCTCTGAGCAAGCAAGAACGGTGGATGAAGAAGAATGATCCACATGAGTCGGGTTTGGTTTGATCGCCCTCTTCAGACGATCCTCCTCTTCCTGCAACATTGTAGCCGCATCATCAAAGCTTGGAAACGGCTGACGGTGTTTGATGACATTTATGATGTTGTCAAACTTTGGGTTTAACCCGTTCAAAACGTATATCACAAGATTTCGATCTGTGACAGGAACATCGACATTTCTGAGAGAGTCAGCAAGTTTCTTCATCTTACGATAATAGTCAGCTACCCTCATGTCACCGATGTACTTGGTTCGAAGCTCACTGTCAAGACACAACGCCCTAGCATCTTTGTTGTTTCGGAATTAATTCTTGATTCGGAGCCAGATGTCTCGAGATGTTGAGCCAGTGACGAAGGAACCTTAAAACTGTTTGGGGGTTAAAGTTCCGTAAAGCAAAAGCTTCACGATCCCGTCATGTTTTTGCCAATTGACATCGTTGGCATTAGTAGGAAGGAGCGTGCCATCAATATGTCCCATAACATCAAAGGATAGGCAATGGGTGAGAAAGAGTTCTCTCCACGCATCATAGTTGCTTTCTTCAATGTCAAGCATCACCGGAATGTGAGACTTGATGTTAGAGACACCATAGATCTGTTCTGGGTTCATGACAACAATCATTTTTGAGAGAAAAAGAAAGAAGAAAAAGAAGAGATAAGCGATTAAAGAGAGCTATGCTCTGATACCATGTTAGATTGTGAAAATCTCCCTTAGGAGTAGCTTTGCATTCGATTCAATATATACACATTTCAGTTACAACAGTTGAGAGATCTCCTATATTCTAGATACAATCGCATAATATCTAAACTTATAACAAGAAGAATATTGAGAAGAATATAAGAATATTCTATCTCCTAATATCACCAACTCCTTTGCCATAAACACGAACAAGAAGCTTCTTGTGATCAAAATTGTTATCCTTTTCTTTTATAAAAAAAAAAATTGTTATCCTTTATAGGCCAAGTAACCATAAAAACTTTGTTAGTCATTGCACCTTTCATAGGTTTCACTTGAAGACACTCAAGATCTTCAACTACATCTCCCCATTTACCGGACAGAGTTTGAAATACTGTCTTTAGACTGTCTGGTGATGAAATAGGGATCAAACCCAACAGTTGTTTTTCTGTCTATGCAATTGTTGTGAACTCTGTAGGAAGGTATGACAGAAGCTCTCTGCTTTCCTAAACATTCTGAATTCTTAAGAAAGGAACAGTTGAACGGAGGCAATTTTGATTCAGTGTCTGGATGAATTTTGAATTAAACTCGTATCTATGAACTAAGTGTTATTAATCTCAGCCAAAATTTTAGGTGCATGTCTTATTATAGCTTAAACCCTAAATCGAAAGGATACATAAGTAATTACGACAATTACAAACACTAATTGGAATATAGAATCCATTATGTATCTGATACCATTTTTTTCTATCTGATTTTCTTGTAGTTTTGACAAAATTATCCATACTCAGATTTAGAGAATCAATTACTGGTTATACCAATTTTTAGAGTTGCGATTGTTGATTTTGTTTTGCCATTTTTTCGAATAGTTTATGGATATTATCTATTTTCAAGTTTTACTCGTTATATTTGAAGTTTAGTCAGTTTATATTTGTTTTCAAGATTTGGTATTTCTATTTTTTTGTGGGTTGAGGTTGTGTTTATCTGAGTTAGATTATTCGGGTAAAAATATTCCTACCCAAATTTCCAATTCACTAGGTTCGTAAGTTGGGTTGGTTTAGATCAACTACAATCTATTTTTACAATTCTAATCGTAACCAATTCCCGGTTTGTATTAATTTATTTTAATATTCATCCAAACCGGGAATTGGTGATTTCGGTTCGGTTTGAATAGTAATATTTTTGCCTTTTAGAGAAGGGTTTATGACGAAAGCTCTCTCTGGCTTCTTTTGCTCTCTCAGTCTCTCTACCTTGGTTAGATCTTCGTCTTCTCACGTATGATTCTTTATTATCTGCTCCTGAATAAATCTTCTTCTTCAGCTTAATTTTAACCTTTTGTTTCTTTTAATGGTTTTAGATGGATAGTGACATTGTTTCCAGTAGCATAGATCGATCTCAGACAGCAATGCCTGGTAACAAATTTCCCACCTCTAAAATTGAATTTAGTAGCGTTTAGTGTTAGAAAGGTTTGATTTTTTATGCCTTTTGTTCTTCCATTAGAGAAAGATTGAAAAATTGACTAAATGTACGTTTTTGTGTGGATTGGTTATGTGTATGTTACTTGTAGATGCTTTAGCATTCAAGAGTATCAATGATCCTATCAAGAACCAGATGAATAGTTGTGCTGCAATCTGTGTTAAGCAAGATGATCCATGCCATTTCTTGCGTGTCCTTTATGGTATGGTTGCAAACAGATTTTCATGTGCTTTTGTTATTGAAAGATCCGATCTTTGTTTTTAAAGTTCATTAGATGTTGTTTTGCAGAGTCTCTGATAACAGGAGGGTTAGCTGGTGTTGTGGTGGAAGCTGCTTTGTATCCAATTGATACAATCAAAACTCGAATACAGGTAGTTTCTCCTCAAACCAATTTGTGTGTTATCATCCAACATAAGCTCTTTTTTATTATTATTGTAATGAGAGTCAGACTATGACCAATGCTTGACTTACAATGGCTAACTATAGTGGTTTGACATGGTTAGGTAGCTCGGGATGGTGGAAAGATAATATGGAAGGGATTATACTCTGGTCTTGGTGGAAATCTTGTCGGTGTCTTACCGTAAGTATGTAGTCAGAATGAAAGAAGGAAAAATATATGCAATCAACTTGAAAACCTGTGACTCTTTGCTTCAAATGAACAATGTTTTTCTTCATGTGTAGTGCTTCGGCTCTATTTTTTGGTGTATATGAACCAACCAAACAGAAGCTGCTAAAGGTTTTACCAGATAATCTTAGTGCGGTTGCACATTTGGTATGTATTATCTTAAAACTATCCTGAATCTAATTTAAGTGTTAGTTTATCTGCTGGAGAAAGATGAATGTCTTCTTGACCTGCTTGACCTGTATATATTAGTCTTGCTACCATTTTGTTTTAAGACTTACTCATTTGAGACAGAGGCCCTTAGAATCTAGTTATGCTCTGTTAGAAAGTATATATGTCTTAGCGAGTTATATAAGCTCAATTAGGCTGCAGGTGCGTTAGGAGGTGCTGTTTCATCTATTGTTCGGGTACCAACAGAAGTAAGTCTCTTCCTTCTTGTTTCTTTGTTTATTCTTGTGTGTTGGCTATAAACTTGTGTAGGCTAATGGAAACTTCAACAGGTTGTGAAACAGCGGATGCAGACTGGTCAATTTGTTTCGGCCCCTGACGCTGTTCGCCTTATTATAGCCAAGGAGGGCTTTGGAGGCATGTATGCGGTATACCTGTTACTTCTTGATTTATGGTTTTAGTGTTTTACTATTTTATTTGTAGCAGGCACACCTTGAGTTTAAGATGAACAGACAACAAAAGCTCCATGTAATGTAATATGTTCCTAAACATGCAGGGTTATGGATCCTTCTTATTGCGAGATTTGCCTTTTGACGCGCTCCAGTTTTGTGTTTATGAGCAATTACGAATTGGATACAAGTTGGCTGTAAGTTTTTGTTGCTACAATGATAAGTAACAGAACATCCGATTTTGCAGGCAAATGACAGTGTGATATCCATTTGTTTAGAACAGGCAAGAAGAGATCTAAATGATCCAGAGAATGCGATGATTGGTGCTTTTGCTGGTGCTGTCACTGGAGTTTTGACCACTCCTCTTGATGTTATCAAAACCAGATTAATGGTTCAGGTATGTCAAAACGATAAATACACAAAATACTGAAAGAGAATTGTTATTCTTGGATTCATTTCATAGGAGAATAGAAGCTCCAGTAATATATTACCGACTTTTCATTTTGAAATTTGGCAGGGCTCAGGAACTCAGTATAAAGGAGTTTCGGATTGCATTAAGACGATAATAAGAGAAGAAGGTTCATCAGCTTTGTGGAAGGTGAACCAAATTTCTGCTCTTACAATTCTCTTTTAGGAATACACAGTTTCTCATGTTTGTGCAAAGTTGTTGACAAACTTGAGACACTGTATTACAGGGAATGGGTCCAAGGGTATTGTGGATAGGTATTGGAGGTTCAATTTTCTTTGGTGTTTTGGAAAAGACAAAGCAGATTCTTTCAGAGAGAAGCCAAAAGAGTCACAATGCTTAAACAGTTAGATTCTATCTTAAACAGTTAAATTCTATCTGTGTTGTCTACATCATTCTTGTCTCTTGATGTTTTGTTGAAGATGAAGTATTTAGATTCTTTACGTATCTTTTGCTTGATTCTCTTTTTTTTTCTCCTAGAAAAAATGTCATTCTCTTTTGTTCAACCAATTTCTACATTTAAATTGTTATTTTAAGTCGAATCTAACACTGGATAGTTACTGAAATCTTCAACTTTATGTGGACGTATAAGGTTGCGTAATAAACTATGTCATCGTCATTATCAAAGTCTTAATCTCTCAATTTCTTGAATATATATATTTGAATCATTTAACAATTGTTTTGATTCCTTTGTAATTGATCCCCACCTTTTATACACACAAAAAAGTTGAAGCTTAATTTTTTGCAGGTTTTAAGTAAAGATGATGCAGAAGAAGCTACTTCTTCTTACAGTGTCAATCATCTTGAATCTCGTATTCACCATTCATATTCTTTATTATAGTTCAACCACATGGAATCCAACGTGGACCAACAGAGCTGCAGCGGAAGCAGAAACTGTAGCCTCTTTTTCATGCTCAGGCCACGGCAGAGCTTTTGTGGATGGTCTTGGTGTCCTTGACGGCCAGAAACCTCCTTGTGAGTGCAACAATTGCTACATAGGAAAAGATTGCTCTGTTCTTCTCAAAGATTGTCCTGTCGATGCTAACTCGTATGCAACAACTGTTTATCTTGATCATAATGACCAAACCAATCTGTAAACTTTGGAATAAAAATGTTATTGTTGTTTTTGTGGATTTTGAAGAGGAGACCCTTTGTTCTTGGAGCCTTTCTGGATGCGACAAGCAGAGAGAAGCGCGGTTTTGGTCTCGGGATGGCACAGGATGAGTTATATTTATGAAGATGGGACATATGTGTCTCGAGAGCTCGAGAAGGTCATTAGAAAACTTCATAGTGTAGTGGGAAATGCAGTTACAGATAACAGATTCGTAATCTTTGGATCTGGTACCACACAATTGCTTGCAGCAGCTGTTCATGCCTTGTCTTTGACAAACTCATCAGTATCATCACCTGCAAGGCTTCTGACTTCTATTCCATACTATGCTGTAAGTAAGCCGGCCATCACCTCTGCTGATTAGTAAAAAATTATCGAATGTTTGAGTCTGATCAGTCTGTATGCGCAGATGTACAAGGACCAAGCAGAGTTTTTTGATTCAGCACATCTCAAGTTTGAAGGAGATGCGTCTGCGTGGAAGCAGAGCGGACGCAATGATAATATCACACAAGTTATAGAGGTGGTGACATCTCCGAATAATCCAGATGGGAAATTGAAAAGAGCGGTTCTTGATGGTCCTAATGTGAAAACACTTCATGATTATGCTTATTACTGGCCTCATTTCTCACCTATTACACATCCAGTTGATGAAGATTTGAGCCTGTTTAGTCTCTCCAAGACTACAGGTCATGCTGGTTCAAGATTCGGGTGACTGATTTACTTTTACCCTCCTAGTACTCTAAAAACAATGTTCTGGTTTGGTCACAACAGCTCACAAGTTATTCTTGATGCAGGTGGGGATTGGTAAAGGACAAAGCTATTTATGAAAAAATGGATAGATTTATACGTTTAACTAGTATGGGAGTTTCTAAAGAAACACAGCTTCATGTTCTTCAGTTGCTCAAAGTAGTAGTTGGTGATGGAGGCAATGAGATATTCAGTTTTGGTTATGGAACTGTGAAGAAAAGATGGGAGACACTGAACAAGATCTTCTCCATGTCCACGCGTTTCTCGCTCCAGACAATCAAACCTGAGTACTGCAACTATTTCAAGAAAGTTAGAGAGTTTACTCCTTGTAAGTTTCTCTTCTAACTAATGCAAGAAAGTGAGACTTTTGTTTTGGTTTGGTACTTATAA
>JGI26506J51651_1000019_pt1 | contig 15826 bp, 19 predicted proteins | sample AraCvinosormetaG_FD_51651 | JGI IMG/M metagenome (IMG submission 51651) | reverse complement strand
CAAAAATATCTAATTGATAAATGGTTACTCTTGTGTTATACAGTTGAATACTATAGAAAAAATTAGAAATAGATACTCTTTCACGAGATTGTTTTTTTCTTATTGTCAACAAGAAGAAGTAAATGCTTTTACTATTGTATCCTTCTTTAATTTATTATCGGGCCAAACCACGGGGACACGCGCTTTTAACAAAAGTTGAAAAGTCATGTTACTCCTCCTCTCAATTCGTCTCCTCCGCCATGCGAACTCAAACTCAAAGCTCTCTCTAACTTTTTGCTTTTCTTCGAATCTGTGATAGATCGAGACTTGGATTTATCAGCTTCTCCGTGCTCCTTTAGCTTCTGCTCGGTTTTGTTTTTTTAGTCTGACGATGAGTAACAACTGGAAATCCGTTCGATTAAGGCTTCAAAATCGTACTCTCGTGTTTCTTCTGGTGATTTTGAGCTTCGGTTCTTGCTATTCGTTGAAATCTCAAGGTATTTACCGTTTTTGTTTCTATTTTTTGGTGTGCCGATACATAGAAGGATAGTTCCTCATAATTGTTAGTTTCGATTTTGGCTTTCAGGTGATGGTTTTCTGGAATCCGTGACGAAAGATCTATGGTCAGATATAGATGCTGAGGATTTGTAAGTATCAGCTTTCGATTTTTGTTCTGTGAATGTTTTAGTTTGTTGAATTTTAACGCAGCTGCTTGATTTTAGTAAGTTCTAAGTATTTGGATAAAGATTAAATACCTTTTGTTGATTTTCAGATTTATAACTTGTTGCTAGTTCTTGAGCCGAGGTGTTTGTTGGTGTATTTACTTTTGCAATTTAGGTTTCTGAGCTTGCTAAGATCTAATGTTGTAGTAAATGTAGAATGAATAGTTTTGCTAACATGATTTGTAATTGAATTTTGGCTGAGTATCAACATCAATGTAGTTGGTATAGTAGATCTATGAATTTTTTGAGTGAACTAATACTATTTCTGAGTGGTAACAACATGAATACCGACACTGTGTTTTATGCATTTTGTATTCTAAGACTTGCTAAATTTACTTTGATAGTGCTGTAGCATAATCATTTTTTCTATTTGAGTTAGAAATATGTTACTCTCTCCTCTCCCTTTTATACTCAAATTCATTATACCTCGTGTCTTTTTTGCAGGAGAGCAGTTGGTTTTCACAGGAAATTACTTGGCCGTTTTCGTAACCCGTACACCCATTTGAATGCGTTCAGGGACCGCCCTGTGGCAAGAGCTACACCTCCGTCATCTTCGGTTTCTACGAGACCTAATGCTAAAAGATCCTCAACATTGCCTCCGCCACAAAAAAGTCCACCTGCTCAACATGGTTCTGCTCCACCTCCTTTTGTGCACCATGTGACTTTACCTAGTCTAACAAGCAGCTCCAAAACTTCTTCAAACAGCACAATTCCTATAGTGGCTGGCTGCATAGCGGGTGCTGTGTTTATCCTCCTTTTAGCTACTGGTGTTTTCTTTTTTAAAAGTAAGGCTGGGAAATCTGTGAATCCCTGGCGTACAGGTCTTAGTGGACAACTTCAGAAAGTGTTCATAACTGGTAATTGCCTTTCTACTCCTTGATATAAAATGTGAAGTGGCATTGTTGGTTCTAGAATATTGAGGTTTAATCGACATGCTTGTCTCTGTCAGCTCCACTTTTTTTCTTTTCAATATTAGTGATGTATGATTTGCTACTCAGGTGTCCCCAAACTCAAAAGATCTGAGATTGAAGCTGCTTGTGAAGATTTTAGTAATGTCATTGGGTCTTGCCCCATTGGTACATTGTTCAAAGGGACGCTATCAAGTGGGGTGGAGATAGCTGTGGCTTCTGTTGCTACTGCGTCTGCCAAAGAATGGACAAATAACATAGAAATGCAGTTCAGAAAGAAGGTATTTCCGGTCAACCAGTTTTCTTATATTTTAAGGATTTTGATTTCTATCACCTTATATTATGTTTTCGATAATTTCAGATCGAAATGTTATCCAAGATAAACCACAAGAATTTTGTCAACCTTCTTGGTTACTGTGAAGAAGAAGAACCTTTCACTAGGATCTTGGTCTTTGAATATGCATCAAACGGAACAGTCTTTGAACATTTACACTGTAAGTAACAAAGCTCTTTAGTCATATGAGTCATTATTACACTGTAAGTTCGATTAAAAATGGGCAAACAATATTTACTTTTGCTGCAGATAAAGAATCAGAACACTTGGACTGGGTAATGCGGCTAAGAATAGCCATGGGCATAGCTTATTGCCTTGACCATATGCACGGACTCAAGCCACCTATAGTCCACAGCAATCTTCTCTCATCATCAGTTCAACTCACAGAGGACTATGCAGTCAAAATTGCGGATTTCAATTTTGGATACCTAAAAGGCCCATCCGAGACAGAAAGCAGCACCAATGCACTCATAGATACAAACATCTCAGAAACAACACAAGAAGACAATGTTCACAGCTTCGGGTTGCTGTTGTTTGAACTGATGACAGGAAAACTCCCGGAGTCGGTTAAAAAAGGCGACTCGATAGATACCGGATTGGCTGTCTTCTTGAGAGGAAAGACATTAAGGGAGATGGTGGATCCGACAATTGAAAGCTTTGACGAGAAGATTGAGAATATAGGTGAAGTGATCAAAAGCTGCATAAGAGCAGACGCGAAACAGAGACCGATAATGAAGGAAGTCACAGGGAGATTACGAGAGATCACTGGATTATCACCAGACGACACTATCCCAAAACTTTCACCGCTCTGGTGGGCAGAGCTGGAAGTTCTGTCCACTGCGTGAAGAGACAACTACTGAACTTCACAAAAAAATCTGTAAGTATTAATATGAAGATTTGAGTGAGGTTTTTGAGTCTCTTAGAAGCTCTTGGCTTCTCTTTAGGCTACTTTCATCTATCTATCTATATATAAGTATGGAACTTAGTTTATATAACGGCTTTAAAATTCGGTGGATCTATTTGGTCGTTTATGTCGTAAACAGAAAATGTCCTAATCACGGTAATACCCCTTTTTGGTGTGCATAATGTTGGTGGGTGGTTACTGTCTTTGTAAATTAGTGTTACTATGTTCTTGATATGTTTAATCATCAGGTTCTGAAGTATAATTCACAAATTCTGCTCGTTCAAATTTATTTAGTTGAAGATGGTGCTAGCAATTCAATGAATAATTTAACAATGTTTTCGTTTGTACTCCACTATTTAACACTCCACCTCCTAAATCCACATGCAAATATCGTAGCTAATAATCAAAACATAATCAATCACAAAAACAAAATTAATATCGCTTTGTGTCACATATTATGCTAAAAATGTTGGAGTCGACATGAACAATGAAGATGGCCCATCGGTGTAATCCAAAATGGTGTCGTCTGAACCGTCAGATTAAAGATTGCAACACACGACAATCACACATCATCTTCTACACAATCAAATCCCTTCGATCGAAGCTCATTGGATTATATTTTTTTTCCTTCACATTAAAGACAAAAAAAAAAGCGAAAGAAAAGAAGCAATCGTAGAGAGTGATTCTGGGCATATGCTTGGAGTATCTCTCCTTATCCCTCCTTGGGGTTCTCTTCAAAACCCCTTCTTCCTTCTCCTTCTGTAACCATCTTCTTCACCATGGCTAATCCTCAAGCTTCTCCAATTCTCCATCACCCCCAAAATCACCTCTCTCTCTTCCACTTTCGCACTACAACATCTCCTCGCTCCTTCAGCTCTCTGCATTTCAGAAAACCACTCCTCTTTCTCTCTTCTTCTTCGTCATTTTCCTCGAAATTACAGCAGAGCGAGCAGCAATGTAATAATCACCAGGTGCGACACGTGTCCACCGTACCTGTCGAGTATTCTACACCGACTCCTCCGGAATCCGACGATTTCTTATCGGAAATCGATCGGCTTAAGTCTCTCCTATCGAAACTAGACGTTTCCAAGGATTTACGAAGGAAGGACGCGGTTATCGACGCTGATTCCAGAGTTCGTCGATTCTTCAGCGAGAATCGAGGCGGTTTATCTAAGGTTTTTGGTTATCTTGGTTTGAATTCGAATGAGATGTTTCTCGTTAAGTGTGTTATCGCGGCGGGGCAAGAACACGCTCTATGTATGAATTATGAGGAAGCATTTGGAGAAGAAGAGGAGGAGTATACAGTGAGAAGCTCAGTGAAGAACGCACTTTACGCATTGGTGGAGATGATTGAGAGATTCGATGTGAATAGTAGCGGCTATAAAGGTAGAAGAGAGATGGGTACAGTTTTAGATTCAGAGGAGATTGCTCATTTTAGAAAATTCTTGACGTTTCTGGAAGAAATTGAACAGTTCTACGACTGCATTGGAGGAATCATTGGGTACCAATTCTTAATTCTCCTTTTAGTATAGAAATTAGATGAGAGATGCCTTGAAAGTTTTGATTATTGATTTTGAATATATTCACTGCTGAGACATGGATGATTGTGTGTCAGATATCAGGTTATGGTTCTTGAGCTTCTTCATCAGTCATCTAAGAGACGTAATACTAACCGGTCACAACTTGTTGAAGAATCATTGGGTTGCCAGTATTTAGAAATGCATACTCCTAGTGTTCTTGATCTCACTCAGGAGGAAGATTATGCTTCACAGGCGGCTCTGTGGGGAATTGAGGTTAGGTTTGTGTTATTGGTTTTGAAATTAAGCAAAGTTGTTGTGTATGGTTTCTGGATTATAAGTTGTTGTACATATTAGGGATTGCCAGACCTAGGTGAAATATATCCCCTAGGAGGTGCTGCAGACAGACTAGGTTTGATTGATTCAGAAACTGGAGAATGCCTTCCTGCAGCAATGCTTGCTCACTGTGGACGAACTTTGTTGGAGGGACTTATTAGAGATCTTCAGGTACATGTGCACTCATTTCTTGGTGACTCTGGGTGGGTTTGTCTACATTTAAATGTATGAAAGGAAACTTTGAGGTACGAAACTGTATTTGTTCATGTCATTAGAAAATGTTATTTATCCTTTTTTCCCGGAATTGGCTAGGCTAGAGAGTTCCTTTACTTCAAACTTTATGGAAAGCAATGTGTCACACCTGTTGCCATTATGACAAGTGCTGCAAAGAACAACCATGAGCATGTAAGTTCGCTTTGTGAAAGGCTTAAATGGTTTGGCAGAGGTCAATCAAATTTCCGACTCTTTGAACAGGTATCAGGGAACATATATTTTCTTTTGATTTCTGTTACCTTTTTCTGGAACAACTGTATCTTGAGTATTGTACTCACAGTTAATAGAATGGTTTTTGTTCGCTAGCCTCTCGTCCCAGCTGTCAGTGCTGAAGATGGTCAATGGATAGTATCAAAGCCCTTTGTTCCAGTTAGTAAACCTGGTGGTCATGGTGTAATTTGGAAATTGGCTTATGACAAAGGTGTCTTTAACTGGTTTTACGATCATGGAAGAAAAGGAGCAACCGTTCGGCAAGTTAGGTTAGTCACTTGTACCCTTGTGAGTTGTTCATTATAATAAATCAGAACTATCTGAATTTTGTGTATATAATTGTGATATTACAGTAACGTTGTGGCTGCTACAGATGTTACCCTCTTGGCCCTTGCTGGGATTGGCTTACGGTATAATAAGGTATGCTTGATCTTATGTTTATAACTGACACACTGCAAATAGATTCAAAACATTAAATGTATCACTTATAGAGATAAAGAAGAGAGCATCTGGTGTTGATTGCAAATGGTCTCATGTTAGTTGGGCTTGAAGAACATGTTCTATATCATGATGGATAAGTTCCTTTAGAAGTATGAGGTGTGGCAGTTAACTATCTACTGATATATATGGCTATGCTTTCCAAACTAGCTTACTAGTTGAGAACATATATTAACCATGTATTCATCTCTCAACTACTTCAAGAAATAGGAATACCCTTTTTGGACTTGCGAACAATTGATTCCCACTAAACTTGATTTATTAATCCTAATTTGACAGAAACTTGGGTTTGCATCCTGTAAAAGGAATGCTGGAGCAACCGAAGGGATTAATGTTTTGATGGAGAAGAAGAATTTCGATGGGAAGTGGGAATATGGTATATCGTGCATTGAGTACACAGAATTTGATAAATTCGGAATCTCCAACAGATCACCTTCTTCAAATGGGTATGATATTTATATCTTTGAATTTGTTCTTACTTAAAGTGCATATATTCGAGAACTGATTCATAATATCTCTGTTCTAGCTCAAAAATAGTGCAAATTTATCTCCTCTTGTATTGTCTGTCTTTAGTATTAGTTGTTCTTCCTTGTTCGTGGTAAAAAATATAGTGTTTTGATTAGTGTGAATCTTCAATGCTCATATATTTCTTCAGCTTCGAGTGCAAAATCAAGATCAAATCAATTTTCCTTTTTACTTCTGAAGTTTGCAGGCTGATTTTCCTGCCAATACAAACATTCTATATGTAGACTTACATTCGGCCGAGTTAATTGGGTCAAGCAGTAATGCAAAAAGTTTGCCAAATATGGTTCTCAATACAAAGAAGCGAATTGAGTACCTTGATCAGTATGGAGACTATCACAGGTTGGTATCTCTGAACATTTATGTTGACTGATCTTCTGTTACCTTGTTATATGTCCCAATCTCCGTGTGATATTTTGCTTAAATGGAAACCTCAGTCAAATCTTAACTGCGCTTATAGCTAAACTGGAATTTATACTGATTCCTTTTGACCCCAAACACTTTTTTCGTTTCTAAATGGAGTTACCAATCACTCTCTTGCATTCAATCCCCTTCTTGTATTATCGTTAGTAAGTTTCTTATAACTTTCCTTGTTGGGCAGCGTTATGGGTGGTAGATTGGAATGCACGATGCAAAACATAGCAGACAATTTTTTTAATAAGTTTCCATCTAGATGCCACGGCAGTCTAGAAGGTAAAGTTTTTTGAATAAGTTGCATTGTTTTCTGTATATCTGTATTAAGGTGTTACTTCTTCCCATGATCTTACCAGACAAACTGGATACATATATTGTGTACAACGAACGAAGAAAGGTCACTTCATCAGCTAAGAAGAAGAAACCACACGCAAGTGCTGCATTACACCAGGTTGTCTTTCTCTAGCCACTTGTTTAGTCTTTCTTTGCCTATTCCTTTGTCTTCTTGCATTGATTTGGCATTCAATGGAACGAAAATCTTTATTCAGCTTGATTTAACTTAACTTTCAAACTTTTCTCTCTCTTTGCAGACTCCAGATGGTGCATTGTTGGATATACTCCGGAATGGATATGACCTCCTTACGGAGTGTGATATCAAACTCCCCATGGTTAGTTCATAGATACACATCTTTTGCATGCCAGTGTGACCTTAAAATTGATAATTAACATTTTTATTCTACTCCTCCAGATTGAAGCTAATGATAAATATGTTGATTCCCCACCTCCGTATCTCATTCTTCTGCATCCTGCCCTCGGCCCTCTTTGGGAAGTTTCGAGACAGAAAGTAAGTCAGTAGAAGATGCCTGTCTTCTTTTGTTTCTTGATTCACAAATTCTAGCATATCATTTATTATGACTAAAATCATATATGAATCGTTGTTACAGTTCAAGGGAGGGTCCATTTCCAGTTGCTCAGAACTGCAACTAGAGATTGCAGAGTTCTCATGGAACAATGTTCAGGTTCTCAATATTTTCATTCTGCCAACAAGATTTTGCATAGCTTTCATCGCGTTGAGTTTCTTAATCAACTTCATGTCCCATAGGTTGATGGTAGCTTGATCGTTACTGCTGAAAATGCCATGGGTTCAACAACACCTAATGATAATGGTGAACCAATATTGCAATACGGGTTAAGGTAGAATAGAGTGTTGTACTTGACTATCTCCGTAAGATACGTGTCTATTGGTTTGCACTTGGGAATTCACAGAAAAACTTGATTTGTAGGTGTGGTAAGTGTAAACTGCATAACGTGAACGTAGTGAACCGAGGAATCGATTGGAACAGTAAATCAAATGTTTACTGGAGAAACGATGTGAACAGGCTTGAGACCTGTAAAATCATACTGCACGGAAATGCAGAATTCGAAGCCAGCAATGTAACTATAGAGGTAAAGTAAAGTAACATGGAAGTTTGTGATGGATTAGAGTATCTTCTCCTTAAAATCAAGTGGTATATACTCTTTTTGCAGGGACACCATGTTTTTGAAGTACCCGACGGTCACAAACTGAAGATCACATCAGGAAATGCAGGTCAGTGAATCTTATCTAAAGCAATGATAGATAAAAAAAATTCGACCAATTGACACTATTATTGATTGATTGCAGTATTTTGGTGTTAAATTTAGGTTTAAGCATCAACTTGGAAGCACTGAAAGAAGAGGTAATGGAAACAGGAAGCTGGTATTGGAACTACCAACTCAATGGATCCCATATTCATCTTCAACAAGTAGAGGTTTCACAAAGCTAACCCAACCCGAATAATTTGGAGCTAAGCCTCCCAAAATAGAAAAAAGTTTATTACCTCTCCTTGTCCATGAAAATAAAAATAGAAAGTGTAATTTGCTGTAAATGTTTGCTCCTCTGTAAATTAAACAAAACAGTTCACCATCTATCTGATGTGTTCTCTTTCATGAAAAAAGCTCGACAATTGTACAATTCATAAATTCATACTTGCACAGCAATACTTGAACTTGAAGCCACAAGTCAAAACATTCTTAATGGAAACAAAAAAACTCTGCATGTGAAAAAAAAAAACGCAGAGAAGCTAACTGTTTACACTTACCTCCTTCAAAGTTCATTTTTATCTCTGTAACAATGGTGATCTCATTCTTAGAATCAAAATCATGATTGTAACACATTTTTCTCATGAAATTCACGCAAAGCATCACCCATTCTCAATCCTCTAACACTCATCTCCTTCAAAACCATCTTAGCTTCTTTAAACCTCTTCCTCTTGATAAGCTTACTAGCCAAACTTCCCAAATTCTCTTCATCTAATCTCTTATCTTTCCCCGCGTACGCCATCACAAACTCCACACTTAGCGCATAATAGCCACTCTCCACCATTTCTCCTATAACGTGCGCATGCGTGGCGTACAATACCGATAACCCTTCTTTCTCCATCCTCCTCAGAATCGCCATCGCCGCTTCAACTCTCCCTGACTTACACGCGCCTAACACAAGCGCGTCGTAAGTACGCGTGTCTGGCGACATAACTCCTTCCTCCTCTTCCTCCATCTTCCTCAACACCCTGCTCGCCTCCGCCACGTCACCGTCGTAACAATGCGAAGTTAAAAAATAATTGTATGAAGTCACGTCCACCGGAATCGCGTGAGATCTCATCAATTCCACCACGCGCCAAGCTTCTTCGATTCTGTTCTTCTTCGTGAGCGTGTTTAAGATCGGATGAAATACGCAGGTTGAGAGTCCGAATTCTCCGATCGCCATATCGTTGATCAAGACCAGAGCGTCGTCGATCCGGCCGAGTTTGCAGAGACGAGCGATGAGAGTTTCGTAGGAGTGTTTCCGAGTGTAGCCGGCGTCGGTCTGAGGCAAAATACGGCGGAGATCTTCTAAGGAGGAGGAGTAAGAGTCTGTGTTTGTTAGGAATTTGAAAGTAGCTGTCGTGTTGAAACACGCGTTTACGACGCGGCTGTTGAGGAGACGACGTACGGCTTCGAAATCGCCGGAGCTTCCGGCTTTGAAGATGAGGTTATCGAATTCGACGCAAGTACGACGACCAGGTGAAGCAGTTGGATTGGGATTTACGGTGGAGAATGAACGTCCCGAGATTGATTGAAGCAGAAATCTGGAATTGTTCGCTTCTTTAACGAATCGTCGGAGAAGAGACATCGTCTGATTCAGGTCAACGGAGATTAGGGGTTTAAGCCGGAACATTAGAAATATAGAATACAGTGTAGAGATATACTGCGCTTGAGATTATTGGGCTACACTAGTTTTGGGAGAATAGATGGGCCTTAAAGGCCCAATATAAAAAGGCTACATGTTTATTTGTCTCGTTTCATTGTCTAGGGTTTGTAGAATATATATACCATCTTTCATCCTCAAGTAGTCTCTCTCACCGCGATTAGGGTTTTGAGCAAAAAGGAGTGATGAGAGCTAAGGTAATAATGATCTTCCGATACTGTGTTCATTGTCTGATTCATCTGCTCTGTGTTATTTACATCCTTAGTATTTAGAGCCAACTTTTCGTTTTTTCTTCGTCAAGTAATTGTGGATCTGGTTGTGTTGTTTTATATCTCAGTGGAAGAAGAAGCGTATGAGGAGATTGAAGAGGAAGAGACGAAAGATGAGACAGCGATCTAAGTAGACCAAATCTACTCCACAAGTCTTTCGCTTTTCCCCTCTGCATTTTGTGTTTCATTTGCTTCAGTTTGTTCCCAGAATTTGTCTTAGTTTCAAGATATTGCTGTTGTTGGATTAATGGATTTTCAGTTTGATCTTCCTTTGTCTATTAATTTACGATTTAATATTTGTCTCTAAGCTTATATTATCTCATCGTAGCTACTAGTTGATCTTAACGCTTTTGTAGAATTAGTGATCCGAGAGCGATCAATTTTGAATATCATCATTTGGTTTGCAATCATTTCTGATAATCAAGTTGTTATGTTTATGTTGTCTCTAGCTGGTTAGGATATTTTTCTTTCATCAATATGCGTTTATGACAGAAGAATAGATTATGTATTACATGTCTGCTTACTGTTGTTTGATGCTTATTTATGACTAGGCCTGATGAAAATTTAGGATTTCCTGGCAGTTAGGCTTGGTCCAAATCCCATCTATTCTCCCAAATTTGGTTCATTTCTAGTTAATATAGCCAAATAACCATCTCTGCCTCTTACTTGTGATCTTGCGATGCTGAAAGTGGTAATGATGATTTGACCATATTCATCACTAGACTGGTGCTCTTATCTCTTCATATCTTTTGTCTCTTTTTTTTTAGGAAGAAATTACAATGTAAAGATTGATATTGGAATCGAAGTAAAAAAGAAAGTTAGTAGCAAAATTACGCCAGTGTGCTACTTACTCAAAAGACAAAACAGGCTTAGCTAGATGATGGACATTCCAAGTAATGCATAGTGCATTCTTAACTTACCTTGTCCCAAACCCTCCTATCTCTCATTCTCTTCTTAAAATAAACTTGTGATATTTTGCTCGCTAACATCTGATACATATTTACATTGGCTGTTGTTGGTCTTTAAGCATCCATTTCCATATGAAAAGAAATTACAATGTAAAGATTAAAATTACAAATCAAGCATGAAGAGAGTTCATAGCAAAATTATGTGTACTACAGAGTATATGTATATACACTCAGGCCGGATTTGCCAAGTGATGAAGATCCCCATCACATCCCCAAGTATGCATTGTTAACTAACATTGTAACAAAACACTCTCTCTCTCTCGTTCCCTGCTTGATGGTTTCCAAACTCCATTAAACTTCTCCAAATCTCAACTTTACTATTCGTTGAAGTGTATCGCACCGAGTTTCCAAACAAGAAAAGTAGTAGCAAACATGACTGTGCTTATGAACACAAAGGAGAAAGCAATGATGAGAATATCCGAGCCTCCCGGTAAATCAAACGTAAGACCGCTCTTTGGCATCCCTCTCCTGCTATCATCAAGCATGTTAGTTGGTGCTTCGGGTAGACCCGGTTTCCTCTTTGATTTCTTATCACTTTCCTTGAGCACATCAAGAAGTTGGCTCCCCATTTTAGGTTTTGACGGTTTCGGTGTTGCTTCAGTGTATCGGCTAAGAACACGAGCCGCTCTTAGTCTCTCTCGTGCTGTCAATGGTGCTTTTTTGGCAGTGCCATTGCTTGATTCAACTGATTCACTTACTGGTTTATTAGAATCTGAAGAAGAAGAAGAATCTACGGATGTAGTTGTGACAGAATTGTCATTTGTATCCAAACAAGATACAACCAATCTTCTTTTGCATAACAGTGACCTTCTTGAACTGTTTAGAGATATGTATGACGCAAAAGGCGAAGGCTTTAACTGTATAACATGATGTGATCTGTTTTGAAGCTTCAAAGAGAGAAGATTTTTGTTAATATCAGCGGAATAATATGAAAGCATTGGTTTATGCATCGAAGAAGTACATAAAGCAATGGTTTTTTCAAACTCTAGAGAGACGAATCAGGGACCAATCAATCTCTACAAAACCAAGTTCATCAAGGGAAACGAGAAAGTTTTCGAATTTCAGTCACAAAAGAGTAAACGATTCAATCCCAATTAAAGTGGTTCTGGAGCAAATTATACAGGAGTATGAGTAGAAGAATCTTATATGGTTATCAAAGAGGAAGAGAGCAAATTCTTACCGGAGAACTGAAGCCGGCGTTGAGAACGACGGACATTGTGAATTAGGTTTTTAAGAGCGACGCATATGGAGGAAGATGAAAGACGGAAACTCTGTTTCTGTGTGGTAGTGAAGAAGCTAAACACAGAATCGAAGATTGGGTTCTCTGCTTCATCTCGATGATCAACGTCCCACTCGCTCTTAAAGCACGTGACAACCACGCGATCTCTTTTATAATTTGACCCATTGAAAAGATGAAAATTGCAAAACACAACCCAAACTATGACTGTTTTACATAAAAAGTTCTGACCAGTTTGATAATATCGTACAATAGTTTGTAACTGATAGACGTGAAATTTTACAGTTTTATAACTTTTTTCTTCCTCCTAAACAGATAAAGAATGGTCCACTAATCATTGACTTTGTAGTTGTACATGATTAATCGTCTACATTTATGAGAGGACCCATCTTACTCGCATTCTTTTTACAATCTAAATCGCTTGTCTTTAGTGACCATTTCACACATGTAAGGTTTTCCTTTTTCTTATGTAGAAATGCTTTTGTACAAAGACAAACTTTGGTTTATGTATCCTTTCCATTGTGTGTAAGCATTTAGATGGATAAGGTTATTGTTGTGAGCATTTAAAATATTCAAAAGAGTACCTTTCATTATTCAGTCCAACTATGCAACGATTACTAGTCTCTTTAGAGATTATTAAATTAAACAAAAGTCAGAGATACTGATTATTGCCTTAAAAATATTATATTATAAACTCAACATTAATACTAAGACATGGTGTAAAATGTAATGTGGACACAACCAATTCCAGCTCAATCTAATCCCATTTATTTTAATTTTAATGATCACGACTACACATGTCTCCATAGACTATTCAATCAAATAAACAAAAAACCTTTACTAATTCAAAGACAGATATGGTAGGAAAGACAAAAGAATGTCGGATCCTCCTGAAGCTTATTGCTCGAGGGAGATTTCTAAGTCTTTTCTTGGTTTCTGTTAATTTTCTCTCGAACCAGGTTGTCTCTGCTTTGTTCGAGTTGTGGCCTTGTGGGGTCAAAAGTTATCTGTAATGGCGACATTGTCTGATGGATTATTTGATGACATGAGCGTGTTGGGAGTGATCGGATATGTACTTGAGCAAACCAGGTTCATCTTTCTCGTGCCGATTCTGAAACGTCTTGTGAATCTCTGTCAGGTTGTTTCGGTGTTGTTGTTCGTAGATGCAGCTTATATGGCTATAGTTGTAGCCATTGTCAAATTACTTGGACGAACACCACAGAAAGTTCTCAAATGGGAAAGCTTCAAGAGCGATGATATCGAGCTAGCTCCCTCCAGCAATCATCCCATGGTTCTCATTCAAATCCCAATCTTCAACGAGAAAGAGGTGACTTGAATTCGAAACAAAAACAGAGCACTCTGTTCTAAAAAACAGAGAACTCTGTTTCACAAGTGGCATGTTTTCGTTACAGGTATGCCAACTTTCTATAGGAGCAGCTTGTAAGCTATCATGGCCACTGGATCGGATGATCATTCAAGTGCTTGACGATTCAACCGAAGAAGAAAGTCAGGTCCTTTCCTTTAACCCCTCTTGAGTTCATTTGAATGTGCTTTGATCCTATGTTTCAGCCTTAGTTATTACGATATCTATAAAGAAATGCTTTTTTGAAAGAAAATAGAAACTGGTGAGATTGGAGTGTAAGAAATGGGAGAGCGAAGGTATAACCATAAAGTCGGAAGTTAGAGGCGGTTTTAGAGAGGGTTTCAAAGCAGGAGCTCTCACTGCAGGAATGAAGCATAGTTACGTGGATGAATACAAGTGCGAGTTTGTTGTTATATTTGATGCTGATTTTCAGCCTGAACCTGATTTTCTTGAACGTACTGTTCCTTTCCTTGTCCATAACCCTGAGATAGCTCTTGTACAAGCCGGCTGGAAATATGGTTAGATCTTACTTCTTCACGTCCGAGTTAGCTAAAGACCTGGTGTAGTCGATTTGTTAAATCGATTATGTTTGTGTGTGCGTGACAGGGAATGCTGATGAGTGTTGTATGACAAGAATACAAGAGATGTCTCTTAACTACCATTTTGCAGTGGAGCAAAAGTCTGGATCCTCCATACTTGGTTTCTTTGGATTCAATGGTGAAACATCCATAAACATGCTCTTTGTGTGTCTTGTATTATATGATCTTGATTTGAGTTACTAAAAGAACATCGTTGACTTTAGGTACTGCTGGTGTGTGGAGAATTAAAGCTTTGAATGAGGCTGAAGGATGGAAAGACCGCACGATAGTCGAGGACATGGATTTAGCTGTTAGAGCTTATCTACGCGGCTCGAAGTTTGTGTATGTCGACGATGTTAAGGTTTGTTATCAACTGAATGCAATGATTCAACTTGTACTGAAGTGATCTGACTAAACTTTGGGAGTTTTATTTAAGGTGAAAAACGAGCTTCCGAGCTCATTTCAAGCATACCGGTTTCAGCAACATCGTTGGTCTTGCGGTCCAGCGAACCTTTTCAAGAAAATTGCAATGGAGATCATCAAAAACCAGGTAGATAGATTACATAAATCCCCAAATCTAATTCCTTTCGGAACACAAATATAGTTCAATGACCTTTATCTTTTTTTGTGTGACATGTTTGAAACAGAATGTGTCTTTATGGAAGAAGGTGTATTTGATATACAACTTCTTCTTTTTGAGGAAGATTGTTGTACACATCTTCACATTCGTTTTCTACTGCGTGATTTTGCCAGCTACCGTTATATTCCCGGAGATCGAAGTCCCTAAATGGACAACTATCTACATTCCAGCTACCATCACTATCCTAAACGCTATTGCAACACCTAAATCATTTTACCTCATACTCTATTGGATCTTATTTGAAAACGTAATGGCGATGCATAGGAGTATAGGAACTCTCATTGGATTGCTAGAGACTAGTAGAGTTAAAGAATGGATTGTTACACAAAAACTAGGAGAGAGTAACAATCTCAGGGAAAACCTCATTCTTCCTGATCACTATAGCTTCCCCGAGAGGTTTGAACTTTTTCCCCGAATAGATTTATCGTGCGAAATGGCTAATCAATCAATGATATGATTTCGAATTTGTGCAGACTTCGATGGCGAGAGATAATGGTTGGAATGTATCTCTTCATATGTGGATACTATGATTTTGTGTTTGGGAGGACATACCTTTACGTGTATCTTTTCTTGCAGTCCATTGCCTTCTTTGTTGTTGGAGTTGGCTACGTTGGAATGCCGGTTCCTAGTACGCCGGTTCAGACTTCCGAGTAACCACTGACATATCTAACTTCTTTCTTCTTCTTCTCCTACACATTCATTCTTTCAAAAGGTTCGATTGTATAGTGATTAAAAGATGTGGTTTTGTGATCATGTTACTGTTTTAATGGAAGAATCCTTTGTAACGATCTAACATTCAAAAATCTTAATAGTCCAACAAAATAGCAAGAGATTGAAACATAATGACCTTTATATTTATTTTCCCGGTTGGTGGACAAAAAAAACGACC
>JGI26506J51651_1000018_pt1 | contig 15837 bp, 17 predicted proteins | sample AraCvinosormetaG_FD_51651 | JGI IMG/M metagenome (IMG submission 51651) | reverse complement strand
GTACTAAACACGTTATGTTTGATCGTTTATAATAATTTCGGCATATATTAAACTTGTTAAAGTGTATGTTTAATCTCTGTAATTTATGTTTCTTTTGGTGAAATTATCTTTCCCTTGCGCGGGTAAAAAACTCATAGCTGTATTAAATAAAACAAACTCTAGTTGTATTAAATAAAGCGACTAGGTGACGTGTCGAGGCCTGCGCGACTGCGTTTGCCACGTCTCCGCCGCCTCCGCCGATTCTTTTTCCCTAACTAAATTTGCCGATGTTGTCACTCATCACCGAAGAATGGCCGCCGCAACTAGCATCAGGAAGCTCCCATCTCTCTCCGGCCTCCGTCACCGCCGTAATCCACTGGAAGATAATCCCTACTTCCACCCCTCCAATGGCTTCTACATCACTCCCTCTGACGTCATCCTCGCCCAGGTCGCCTACGACCTCTCCGCCCAATCCCAATCATGCGTGGCCTACCACAGGGCTGGGCCTCGCCGTGAGATCATGTACGAGCCATCAGCTGTCAAGGCGGCGATCGTTACGTGCGGTGGGCTGTGCCCTGGCATGAACACAGTCATAAGAGAACTCGTGGTGGGTCTTTGGGAGCTGTACGGTGTGAGAGAGATATATGGGATACCAGCTGGTTACAGAGGCTTTTATTCCATGGAAGCCGTCAAGTTAGATCCCAAGGCGGTTCATGATTGGCACAAGAAGGGTGGCACTGTCCTCGCCACTTCTCGAGGTGGCTTCCATCTCCAAAAGATCGTCGATGCCATCCATCTCAACGGTTATAACCAGGTCTCTTCCTGATTCATTTTTACTTGTTCTGTAACATTATCATAGGGAAGTTCAAAGTTGATGTTTCCTCTTTTGCCCTCGTCAGGTGTATATAATAGGAGGAGACGGCACAATGCGTGGGGCTGTTGAGATCTTCAAGGAAATTAGCCTCAGGAAACTGGAGGTGGGAATCACAGGTATTCCCAAAACCGTGGACAACGATGTCGGCATCATTGATAGATCATTTGGCTTTCAAACGGCTGTAGAGATGGCTCAGGAGGCTATATCTGCTGCTCACGTGGAGGCCGAGAGCGCAGTCAATGGCATTGGACTTGTGAAGCTTATGGGCAGAAGTACTGGTCACATTGCTCTACATGCCACTCTTAGCAGCCGTGATGTGGACTGTTGTTTGATCCCTGAGATGGACTTCTACCTTGAAGGCAAAGGTGGGCTCTTTGAGTTTTTGGAGAAGAGACTGAAAGAACGTGGGCATGCTGTTCTTGTTGTGGCTGAAGGGGCAGGTCAAGAGATGATCCCAAGAAATGAATCACAGAAACAAGAGAGGGATGAATCTGGCAACGCAGTTTTCTTGGATGTGGGAGTCTGGTTTAAGTCAGTCCTCAAGGCCTGGTGGGAGCGAGAGCATCCAGACGAGCTCTTCACTGTCAAGTATATCGATCCGACTTACATGATAAGAGCTGTACCTGCAAATGCTACGGATAACTTGTATTGTACACTCTTGGCCCACTCGGCTATCCATGGAGTCATGGCTGGTTACACAGGGTTCGTCCCTGGCCCGATCAATGGGAACTATACTTATATCCCCTTAGAGGAGGTGGCACAGACTAAGAACGAAGTAAACACCAGTGACCACAAGTGGGCGTGGGTGCGCTCAGTCACAAACCAGCCTGATTTTGAAACGAACGTTAAGGGCTAATCACCCTAAGAACGAGCGTGAAGCGAAAATCTTGTAAGCAAGTAATAATCTTATTATGTATACAATGAAACTATCAAGGCAATCTTATGTCCTTATCTAAATAACAGTAATTGTCATTAAGGGAACAATGCTTGATTTCTAGGAAAAAAAAGGTTGAAACAAAGTATGTGATCCTTGAACCTATTTATCCTAATAAGCACATTAGTACATATTATTCCATGGCTCATGCTTGTTGCTGAACCGTTTTCTTAAGCACATAAGAGAGAGTGGTTGAGCAGGAGCTTGAGCTCTGCATTGTATTAATACAGATCGTGCCACTGGGTTTACATTAACCATCTACAATCATCATCAATTCTTTTTAGAAAGAAAAATAAAAGAACCAGAAATCTGGCGAGTGCAAACAAGAAACTGAATCTCTGTGGCCTAAGACGTATAGTCCCCACTACCTGTCTCTACTTATATGATGCTTATGTTCTGACCCTGTTCCTTTCCACACTATCTTCTTAGGATCTGTACTGGATCTGGTTTTCTCTTCTCCTCTTTTGCATCCCTCTTCAAGCACGTTCTTAGCTTTCCCTGTAGAAGCTGGACCTAGGTGAAGCTTGTGCATCATGCTATGTTCATCAGTGGGTGTCTCTTTACCTCTTGTGAAGAGTTCTTGGCTCTCTGATCGACTTGATGCTCCCTTGGAACTGCTCTCTTGGTCGAAGAAGAGTGCTTGGACGACCGTTCTTAATGGCATCCTCTCATTTTTCACAGCGTGTGCACGTACTTGTGCAGACAATTTCTGGCAGTCAAGACTTCTGCATAGTCGTTTTTTCTCTTCTTTGCTTATCTCGGGATGCACCTGCCATGTTACAAATGTTTTATCAGTTTCAAGTACTGTATGCAAAATGTATGATTTCTGAAAGTAGGTTGGTGAGACTCTCAACCATAGCTAGTTGCCCTTGAGCAGGCCAGAGCATCTGATACCTTGAGAAATATGTTGATCGCTTTGTAAAGTCTGTCATGGCTCTGGCGTGCAATGTCGGGCACTGCCTCAGAAAGAGACACAAATTTGGAAACTGGCATATGGACATCTTTTGCGACTGCCTGAAGATAGGAGTCAATAAGCTTTGCCACCTTCCTGATTGAATGCAGCAATTGAGTGTTGTTACTAGAAAGATGCGCAGAAGACTGTCTTCTCCAGAGCATTAAAAAACTCTCAAGAACTGTAGCAACCAAGTCGGTATCATAGCGATGGAGATGAGAGGATGAGTGTGAAGGCAACAAGAGGTCTTCAAGAGTTGCCTCCTCGAGTTGCAGACTAGATTTTCTAATCAACTCAGTCTTTGTTGTGAGAGATGCTCTCACATAACTCGCTATGCTAACAAGTCTCAGCAGAAAACCCTCAGAAACCGACCCTTTATCTGCAGGAATCATATTCACAACTGTGTTAACAAGACGCCGATGCCTTTCCAGTGCTGCTTCGTTTTCTTTAACTGAGAAACCTGAATGGCTGTTTGATTTGAAGTATGGTAACCAACGGCAAGTGTAGACATGCAAAGCTTCACCAATGAGCTGAGGTGGCAACGTGAAGGTTGACCTGGCTGCTGTGATGACACAGCGGAATAAGTCCAAGTCGAGGTCTGATATGTCTTCCGTCCACCAGTCTCTTGGAACAGAGTGGTGCTGTCTCTTCGCGTAGCCTGGTCTGGTGTATGTATGAGACCAGGAGACCTCTGAAGTTGGAGTGAGGATCTTCTCCACAATTGAATCTATACACTTTCTGACGATTCCAAGATTTTCACACCATTCTGGCAATTTGGTAGTGGACTGCAAAGTGACAATGGAGTCCTTCCAGCCTTGGAGAATGCAGGAGTGGAAAAAAGCTTCAAGCTTTGGTAACAGATTTCCCTTGTCAACGGAATCAGACATCCGAAGAAACTTGGAGGCACAGAGAGCATTCACAAGGTTATGAGCACTGAGGTTGATTGTGATATCATAGCAGAACTTAGCACACAACTCAAAAGCATCGGCTCCACCAGGTATGTCATTCAGCTCTATGGTAACACTATCAGACTCCTCTGAATCAGTGCAAAGCCTTCGCAACAGCCCACATTTTGGAACAAGACAAGACTGCAGACAAAGATGGAAACCACTATTAACATACATATATGTGTGTGCTGCTATGATAAGAGAAGTCAATCGAGATATATACCCTGTGGAGATGATAAGTGGTGTTGTTGATTCTAATAACAAGATCGTTAGGTGTGTCTGTTATCAAAATCCTGCAGTGTAAAAATTTTGTCAGAGAAATGGGATTTGGGAAATTTAGAGGCAAAGAGATCAAGGAACAACCTTGAAGCCTCTTGAGTGTAGAAAGTGTCAGGCTTTGTTCCGATTTTCATGAACTTCATCCTAGACTTCTCTGCGTTCAAGAGGAATATATATATACATATGATGAGAAAGTGATCAAATCTTTAGGTAAAAGTGGGAAAGACACAGGAAGATAATTACATATTGATGAAGCTGAAATTTTATTATATGTATTCATAAATGATACAATCACACCTGTAGTCTGTTTATGATACAATTCTGAAAACCAAAAGAGAGAGAAAAAAAAAACGAAAAAGATAAAGCAAAAGGATGATTGATTTTACCATGAAAACTGGTGTGCTCAAAGGTTGATATGAGGGAGGAAGAAGAAGAAGAAGGAGAAGGGAGAAAGAGAGAGAGAGAGAGAGAGAGAGAGAGAGAGATGTGAAAGTGGTAATGATCAAATTGACATAAAGTGTTAGTGAAATTAAATCCCAAGAGAGACAGAGAGTTGAATGGCAACAAGGGTCCCGGCCTCGTCACTTGTTGCTCCCCGCATGGACTCGAGTCTCCAAATGGTGTCTGATATGTATTTCCTTCATACTTGTTTGGTTTGAAAATCAAAGCCAGAAAAGTTGGCTCACTAACATATTTGTCATAGGTGCCAAGGTAGTGTTTAAGAGAGTTACGCAGCATAGCTAGTAGCTATAAGTTGGAGTCAGTGACTCCTCTATGGTCTCGTTGGGAGATAAGGTGAAAATTAAGAGAAGAGAAAAGATGAATGGAGGTAGATTGTGTGGTATTAAAGGGTTGAGGTCGTAAAGTATATCATGAAAGTATCCACAACCAAAATAAATAAAAAGCCAGACACAAGTGTCCTTCATGCATTCCATCTTTTGCATAAGGAAAACAACTTCTCACCAAACAGAAAGAAAGTGAGAAACAAAAGTGGGTCTTCCACCTTTCCCTACTATAATTTATTACAAGCGAGTTTACTCTTATGATAAATACAATGGACCACACTAGGAAGAGTAGGAGTTGGATATAGGCTTAACTCAAAAGAGAGTTTTAATTTGGTTGCAGCACATTCAGCTTCTCTCTTCTTTATATTAACTGTCACAAAGCAAATCCCAAAGCAAAGATGCATTGATCCCCAAATCATATCTTAAAGCATCAGAGGCAGATTACCATTTTTACAAGTGTTTTACTTGTTGTCCATTTCTCCCCATGGAATCTCTGTTTTTGTGGGGGCGAGGGAAGTCAACCCACATCATTAGTGTGCTGTTTTAATAATGCAAAAAGGCAAAAGTGAAAAAGAATGAGAGGAGAGGTATTTGAGTACAAATGCCCTCTTCTGATGGAATTGGTCTGCCTTGAGGAGAGAATCTGTAAGTCAGTAGTGGTCTAATCAAATGCACTCCATTTGCATTGGCCCTACTCTCTACTCTCCACACTATTTGTAATGACTATCTATGTAATGTATCTCCTGTTAAGACCCACAACTAGAATGACCACTGACCAGGCTCAGGCTCATATCAAATTTCAGGGTTCTTACTTATAACACAAGACAATGGGCCTGGGCTTAAAGCTGCTCTCTTTTCTTGCTGCAGCCATTGGATAGACAAAGAGGAAACAACATACCAATGCCTTTGGAATGGAATGTAGGCATTAGAGAAGAAGAAGAGTTACTTAAAGGAATCTCAGTGTTCAAAATCAGTTAGTCACCAAACAGATCGTCGTTATCATCTTCTTCACCAACCCCTCCACATTCAGTTTCAGCTGCTGGTTGACTCACAGAAGCCCATGACGTACCAACAGCCTTGGCAAGTGAGTCACCACCGTAAAGGTCATCGTAAATCCCTGTTTTTGGACCCCGTTTCAACATATTCATAGCTTCCTGGAGTCGATCTGTTACACCTCCTCTTGTTCCTCCTGTAAAGGCTTTCTCTTCCTTCACTTTGCCTTTGGGTATGAGTGTCACTTGCACCAGTGATTCATATTTCCCAACGAGGCTTCCTTCTTTGACATTTATAGGACCAGGCTCTGTTTCCACGTCTGCTCCATCAGACATGCCAACAATCTCAGCCAGCTCTCCTCCTAGTTGATCCCTGAAGCTCACTCTCACTTTCTTCATCCTCTTAGCCACTCCCGCTTCTGATCCGGTCTTCTCTTTCCTTTTCCCTAAAATACCACCAGATTCTCCATTGCTTAAACCATATCGATTCAGCAAGGTATTGTAAGCAACAACAGCTTCCTCATCAGAAGCATCAGGAGGTGGAGGAAGCTTAATCTCAGCTGGAGGTGGAGGGCGAGAAAAGAGAGCCTCACTGTTCTTTCTCAGAAGGTAGATTCTTGTGGAGGCAGCAAATCGTAAGGATTGACCCACTTCAAGCTCTACAGGAGTATCTTTAGTCAACCTCTCATTTGCAACAAACGTACCATGAGCTGATCCCAAGTCAATCACAAAGATGCTACAAAAAATAAAAAAGACTCATGTCAACAGTGGCCAAAGCTGTGATGAGAGAATTGAGTAGCGATGACAAACCTGCCATTCTTGTGAGGAACAACGGCGGCATGCTGGCGGGAAACAGACTGATGATCAAGCACAAAATCACAAGTCTGATGTTGTCTCCCGAAGATGTGCCTTCGTCTATCTAGATGAATCCGATCAAGGATCTGGCCGTCTTTCACAACTTCCAGAGAGTAGACACCGGCACGAGGCTCAATCGCCCAATCAGGGGGATGCCAGTTTGATTGCCCAGCTCCAATCTGAGTTTTTTGCCCCGACAATGCCTCCGGAGACAGATGTTGTTGTACCACCGGAGGAGGATTTGCTGATACAGAGAAGGGTTCCGAAGTTTGGGACTTCTTAAACCTGTCAAGACCAGATCTTCCATACATTCTCGAATCTAAATCTAAAAAGCAGCAATCTTTCTTTCTTTACCAGTCGACGTATTCACATGATCCCCCTCAAGTAACCAGACTCAGTCTAGGGTTTCTCCTTTCTTCAGTTCTGTCCAAAGATCGAACATCTACTGAGAACATAAATTTGCAGCTTCAGTCCCTATACTTTATGTATTCTTCTAAACGTACCCCTATGTTTTTTTTATGGATCAGTGAATTTCATATCCTAACAAATCAACTAGGTCAAGATAGTAAGGCTTTTCACGGAAATGCTTTGAGAATCCTGTGGATGTGATTACGAAGTAGAATCCCATCGTTGATGGCAACCATACCAACCTGTAACATTGTGTTAGAGTACTACTCTAGTGGACTGCAGCGTGAGAAAATTATGAAAAACTTACCTGAGGAACTCTGAACCAGCAAGGTTGAACTTGAACACGGCGGGTGACAGAGTTAAACTGAATATACAATAAACTACACAAGTCAAAACGTACTGTCAGAGTCATTCGAAATCACATTCACGTAATTCCGGTTCGACTCTCTTTTCGTCTTCACTGGGCTAATATTCATGCTACTCTGGTTCGATAATCGGCTTGACTTTGGGCTGGATATCTATTTATGTTGTATTGCTCTTTGGCAAATTTGATTAAAGTCTAAAGTCTCCTATAGACCTATGTCAACTGTCACTTGCTTTACATAAACAGCGACAAAAAGGAATACGAAAAGTAGTTGTTTCATTGTTTCGTTGTCATTCCTCTTGTTGATATATATGTTGCAATAATAACATCGGTCGTGCCTATTGGAACTCCTTTTACCGTGACATATACAATTTCATGTAATGATCATCTCGTCAGATTATAAACGTATAATATTGCCCTCACAACAGACTCTAATTCTAAGGATTGATGTTGCATTCTCTGAGATAAACGTGCTCATAGTCTACATGCTTTGACCAGAAGCCTCTGTATCTTGGAATCCCAATCTCTAGCCATGGTTTGAGGTTGCCATTATAGTGTATCACGGCTGCCCTCTCAATATCCCTTTGGTTCACACTCGGGTTGTATCCAAGGCCTAGTATGTGCCATTTCCGGTCTAGCGGATATGTTCGTCTCCAAAATGTGATGAGACCAGGCGGCAACGTCCCTAGCTTCCACAATTCTCGGTCTTGATTCTGCAGTTTAAAATCGTTCGTGTATATGATTAGCAAACATTCTTGAAATCAAAACAGATGCGACCTAGCATATATATATTTTCTGCATACCAGATCCTGCCATCGATGATAAACTTCTGTGATGTTTTGCCTCTTCCATTCATCCAGATCAAAGACATTCATACCATATGCCCAACCACAAGCTCGAGGGTCAAAGTTCTTGGAAATGAGTGGATTTGAGAAGTTCAGATAACGGTCAAAGCGATGAAAGCTTTCCCCACAAGTCTCTACAGCACCGTTAACATTACCTTTCAGATCAACTGACCAAAGACCAGAAAGGTCCTTCTGCACAACTATATCATCATCCAAGAAGAGCACTTTGCTGAGCTTGGGAAAGATCTCAGGCAAGTAAAAACGAAGATGATTAAGGATCGATAAGTATTTTGGATTCCGGAACTTCAAGTTGGTGTCTGAATTTGTATGGTGGGCTCTGAAGTAATAATCTATCATCGATCTAGAACTAAGCTGTTTGAGAACGGGACTGTAGCTTGAATTCAGCCATGTAAATTCTTCAACATTCTGAACCTGGATGGTGGCTTTGCCAGGTGGATTGTCCAGGAACCACATCCTCATTGCCGCATAATTGAGTCTGTCTGTGACGATGTGGAAGACATGCTTTGAGGGATGCTGCCAATAAACCATTAAGACCGTAAGTTTAACAGAAAGAAACACAGTTACATGTTCAAACAAAAGAAGAAAGTTAATTCTTACCTTTGCATTGGTTATGGTAGAGTTAACAACAACTGACGTAGCCAAAACATTATCAGAGAAAAGGGCATAGTGATACAGCTGAGTATCTTTTAGTTTCTCCTGATTTGGAAATTGTTGTTCAGATGAATTTAAAGCATAATAGTCTGTAGTGAGGCGCAGAGGAAGGCAGTGAAGTCCTTTAGGAATGGTCTTAGCAGTCAATTGAGTCAAAAACATGGTTTGCTTCTTATGGACCCGTAGCTGCTCATCTGCGGAGTGGAGCATAGCACGTAGCTTCTTGACCACTATAGAACAGTCATCTTGGATCTGCTTGCCTTTGGCCAGTGTTTGCTCCATTGCTTTTAGCTTTTCTATAGCACTGGGGTTCAAAACAATGGCAGAGAAATATCAGTTAAAGAGGAAGAAACATATATTTCAAGAGGTGAGAAACACTTACGTCTTTGGCAGATCCGAATCCTTGGAGGCATCTGCAAGTGCCCGTTGAACTTCTTTAATACGGAGTCGAAGCTCTCTGACAAAATGAGCATTGGCCTTTGCAGATGGAAGGGAAAGATAAACCTTTGCCCTAATAAGCTGATCTTTAAGATGCCTCACTTGAGCATCAGGCATCAACACGTTTCCAGTATCTTTCTTAGCTCCAAAAGCATTAGGCTCTGGTTGCTCATCAACTTTTTCAGAGGTTTGTTGGGTCAATTGAACATGCATATTTTCCTACAAGGATCCAAATATATACTATTACCAAGCATCAAATTCAAATCTGGAGCCAATCAACTTAGGGAATATCCAATCTGATTCTCCGGAAAACACGTACCCTATTAATATGCGAGTCTGAGGCTGCATCATGAGTGACTTGTTTGATGGAAATGTCAGTATGAGAGTGAGTATCATCGTCGGTGGCGGAAAGAACTCGAGCAGACAATTGGTCTGAGAATGTTAAAAAAAATAATAATCTAGTCAAGTAAGGAAGACATCAGAGAGAGGCGAGAGAGAATTGAAGTTACCTAGCCGCCGTGAATTCTTATCGGAATAGACAGCACCGACGAGTCCTCCTCTGAGCACAGCGGGAGTTTCCTAAAGATGGATGTGAAGAAGAAAGTGAAGAAACGAGCTAAGATCAGAGTGAGGCGAATCAACAAGTAACTGGAAAAAGAAAAGGTACCCGAGGAAGAAGATTCAAACGATTCCCATCGGAATTGAAAGTCTGAAAAGGAAACACACAATGTGACGCAATGGAAGGGAAGATCAAAAGAGAGAGAGAGATAGAGGGAAGAAGATACGGACCAAGGCGGTTACGTCCTCGAGGAAATCGCGTTTAGCTACAGAACGAAACAAAGAAGATGATAAGAAGCAAATTTCAAATCGGAGAATTGAGAAAGAGAGAGAGAACTACTGACAAAAGGGGGTCTTGAAGGAGGCAGCGGGATCGGTGTAGAGAAGGATAGGAGAAACGACGGTGAAGAGCATGAAGAAAAGAACAAGATTGCGAAGCTTCACCATCATCGTCGTCGTCAGATCAAGAGAGAGACCGAGCCATTAAATCTTTCTTTTTCTTGTTTCTAGTGTGTGAGTGAAAAACCAATTGCTGCTAGCTGGATGATGATGGTGGTCGTTGAGGATAAGACGCTTTTACCCTTCACAGCCATTATTTATAAATAAACTCTAGTTGTTGTATTAAATTAAGCGACAAGGTGACGTGTCGAGGCCTGCGCTTGAAGCTTTATTTTCTTGCCTTTGGAATGGAATGTAGGCATTAGAGAAGAAGAAGAGTTGCTTAAATCTCAGTGTTATAAAATCAATGTATGTATCGAGTTATCTTCTTCTGTTGGTGAATATTATGTATGTAGTCACAGGCATCAACCAACAAGAATCTCAAATTCATATAACTGATGAAAGAAGAAGATCATAGTCATGAAACAAATACAATTGTAACACAAGAATAAAAGTGAGGCAGGTTTATTATTCCCCCTGAAAATCAGAGCACTTAACAGAATTACACAAATCACCAACCAAGAATCAAAGACATAACAGGAAATTTTTGAGGGCTGAGACTTATGTTTGTCTGTCTCTACTACTTCTGCCTCTTGTAGATCTTAGCCAAGAAGGATTTTAGCACTGCTTGGATTGCTTTACTTTGGTGTCCCTCAATCGCTCCAGTCAGCTTCTCGTAGCTTTTGCTCTCATACTCCATGAAAACTCCCTATCATGTTCAGATCAAACCATGTCCAATTAGCAAAAATGTTAGTTGTGTATTACAACATCATATCTCTGAGGTTCGCTACAAACCTCAAGATCCAGCTCTTTGTAGAGATCCTTCACTTTAGCAACGTTCGATGGGTCGGGTTTACCATAGTTCTCCTAGTAAATCAGAACAAAACATGTTTCAGGTTCCAAACAGGATACAAACCTTTTTGATAAAGATGATATGGTTCTTACATATAATATCTTAGTTTGTTCTTCGCTGCAGCGTTCTAATGCCTTAACCACCAACCAAGAGCATTTGAAATCTTCTATATCTGTTCCTATCTGCATTATAAAAAACCAATATGCTGAACCAAGTGAATACATTCACATCAGCCTGAGAAACCAAGTGTTAGCACGAGTGAAACCTTGCCAAGCGTCTCGGGATCAGCAAAACAATCCAGATAATCATCCTACACAAAAGAATGATTATCAACATCCCAACACTACCTATCATATAGCTCCTCATGAATACTTAACAGCAATCTACCTGCACTTGGAAGTAGATTCCCATGTCAACAAGAACATTCTTCACATCAATATGGTTTTCCAAATTTTCGCCCGCCATAAGCAACGCACAAGCAACCTGAATAGAAAAACACGGCTTGTCACGGGATCTACAATTGCAATGATGGAGACAAAAGGAATAACATGATTGTTTTTGACCCCAAATATGACTAGGGAAGAAGAGAATCCATACTCACAGGGAGATAAAATGAGTAATAAGCCGTTTTGTACTGGACAATACGACGGTGGCTGCAAGTTGAAAACCATTGCATCAGGTCTGAATACTGCCTTTCATCTAATCAACCATCAGAAGAAACCATATCTAAAATTTAGACAATGCCCACAGTTGACTCACATTGACAATGAGTACTTGGCCAAATCCTTTTCTCCTTCAAAGGTGGTGATCAAATCTATCATCTGGCCACAAGCTGTTTGCAACTCAACCTAGACAGCAAATGGAATAATAGACTGAGGATAAAATATCAAAAGTGGAAAAGAGAATAGTAGATCTGCCAAAACAGATTACCTCATTAAACAAATCAACAAGGTCAACATAGTAAGGCTTATCACGGAAATGCTTTTTGAGAATCCTGTGGATGTGATTGCGAAGTAGAATCCCATCATTGATGGCAACCATACCAACCTGTAACATTGTGTTAGAATAGTCTAGTGGACTGCAGCGTGAGAAAAAATATGAAAACTTTACCTGAGGAACTCTGAACCAGCAAGGTTGACCACGGCGAGTGACAGAGTTATCCATAATATCATCAAGCACAAGGAAATAAGCTTGGAGCTGCAAAGATAATGAATATGATGAGTGATAGCGACATAAAGAGAGAGAGAGGAGAGTATCTATTACTAATAGAGATTGAAAGGATAAGTCTTTATCATTGGTATACCCATTCAATGCACCAACCGAGAGCACAAGAGAGGAAAACCTCTTGCTCAGTCAAATCATTGCCTTGCTTCAAAAGTTTGAAACTGTCAACAACAGAGAGACCCCGATTGAGTTTCCCTGGAGAAGAAGAAGTAAGTGTGAGAAAAAAAAAAAGGAGATCGATGAAAAGCGAGAGAGAGAGAGAGAAAGAGGCTGTTGTAGACAAGTCTGACCTCCACGTACATTGTAGTCCAGCATCTGCAAAGAAAGAGAGAATCAGCCAGCATTCGAAGGATATATATGTGGGATCTGACTGATGAGAGAGAGATACCCGATCAACCCAGAGACGAGATTCATTGGTGAATTCGAAGGAAGGGTCATGAAGAAGGTCAGACTTGAGAACAGAATAAACGTTGAGAAAGGTTGACTTGAGATCGGTCTCCATTGAAGAGCTTTGGATACGACGACGATAGAGACTCCCACCAAGACTTCTCAGATGCAAATGATGTGAAGGTATTGCCTTTTTTATTGTCTTGCCCAGATTCCTACAACAACAACTCACACTCATATTCCTCCTTCTTCTCCCGAAAACGCCCCTCCTGTTTCTTCCTTATTTACTACTTTTGCCATCGTCATCCCCAACACAATCGGACTGACTTTCTCTCCCAGTTGTACATTTGTCATGTCAAGCCAAAGAAACAGATAATAAACTCTGTTTTTTTATAGTACAACATGTGCTTCAACATTAGTAAAATAGGCCTTCCTAATTGGGCTCACCAATCACAATGTGGCCTCTTTCAATGGAACGGTGTCGTTTTGGACGTGCCAATTGTGCTCTACCAGAGTGATCTATTCCCAGAAGAAGAAGAAGAAGACACTCCTCCAATGGCGCCTCAGCTTCTCTCCTCCAGTAACTTCAAATCTCTCTTTGACTCTGTCGATACGTTCCTCTTCGACTGCGATGGTAGATTCTACTTTCTTCCATTCGATTGTTATCCTCTTTAGTTACTACTCTGATGATGGATGATGATTCGATTCAGGTGTTATATGGAAGGGTGAAACGCTCATCGATGGCGTCTCCCAAACTCTCGACCTTATCCGTTCTAAGGTGCTTTCCCTTTTCCCCACTCTCTATTCCTTTTCAGTCTCTCTCTCTCTGATCTTTTGCGATTTTCAGGGTAAAAATGTTGTCTTTGTGACCAACAATTCCGTAAAATCGAGGAGGCAATACGCTGAAAAGTTCCGATCTTTGGGTGTCACTTCTGTTACTCAGGTAAACTTTGAGTTCTCCTTCTTCGTATTACTTGTGATTACCATAAAAACTAAAACAAAAATGTGATTCCTTTGGAAGGATGAGATCTTCTCTTCGTCATTTGCGGCAGCTATGTACCTCAAAGTCAACAACTTCCCTAAGGAAAAGAAGGTTCTTCTTCGACTGACACATTGGCTTATGTCTCTCTATCGTCATCTTTTTCTCACTTTTTTTTCCTTTCGTGTTTGCTTTTGTAGGTTTATGTGATTGGTGGAGAGGGTGTTCTTGAGGAGCTGCAGATTGCCGGTTTTACAGGTCTTGGTGGTCCTGTAAGTAGTCTTCCTTTTGTTATATGTTTTGATCAGGTCATGTTTTGGTCACTCTGAGGACTCATATCATTGTACAAGATGTTTGATACTTACTGCTCCAGTGTGTTTAAACCAACCAAAATTGTATAATTTGAATTCCTCTGTCTATCTGAAGCAGTATTTGCTTCCATGCAGGAAGATGGTGAAAAGAAGGCACAATGGAAATCAAACTCTCTCTTTGAACATGATAAAAGTGTAATGGGCCATAAGACTTTGATTCCTTCTCCAATCTTGCGTTTTTCTTATTCTCTTTTGCTCTAGGTTCTAATGTTGTATATTTCTTCATGACTTCCTGTGACAGGTGGGAGCAGTTGTAGTTGGACTAGACCCCAACATTAACTACTATAAGCTTCAGTAAGATGGATTACTATTGCATGCAAGTCGGTTGCCTTAATTGAGTTTCTGAGAGTTTTGGCTAACACAATAACGGAAATGGCAGGTACGGGACTCTCTGTGTACGCGAGAATCCGGGATGTCTCTTCATTGCGACCAACCGTGATGCAGTAGGACATATGACGGATCTGCAAGAGTGGCCTGGTATGGTCACTAGACTCTTAGGCCTCATTGCCCAGAATAGCTGCTTGGTTGTCACAGCATCAAATTCTTACTGGTAATTCTAGGTGCTGGGTGTATGGTTGCTGCCATGTGTGGATCGACTGAAAGAGAACCAATAGTTGTTGGGAAACCATCTACTTTCATGATGGACTTTCTGCTACAAAAGTATGTGCACATGAAAGCCTGTCTCAGTTCATAGTGTGCATTATACAGGATAGAGTGATAAAGAGGTGTATTTCTTGTGTTGCAGATTTGGGACGGAAACGTCAAGAATGTGCATGGTAGGTGATAGGCTAGATACTGATATCTTGTTTGGGCAGAATGCTGGATGCAAAACTCTCCTCGTCCTAACAGGTCATTATCATTAACTGTTTGATACTCTTTTGAGTTTTTGAAAGCCAATACAAGTCGATATCTGGACAGTGTTGGGGTGAACTGACAGTGATTGGGTATGTCAAAACAGGGGTGACAAGTGAATCTAATCTACTAGATAAGGGCAACACGATAGAACCAGACTATTACACAAGCACAGTCTCTGATATCATAAAACTGATGGAGTCCCCCTAGTAAGTAAGGGCATCATCATTCATCATCTTGCTTTACACTCTGGAACAGTGATTTATGTCCTGTTGCAAGATGAAATTTTTCTGATTCTTTGTCTTGGTTAGTAATCTGATGAAGCATCAGAAAACATGATTTCATTTTGTTATGTTGCTGAATAAAGGATTTGAGAAGTCGATGAAGAGTTGAAAGATTGGTAATAAGCAAATAGTAAGATTATCATGGGGAAAGTCCAAAAGCACAGGCTGGTTCCATTGTTTATTACTAGTATTAGCCTTTATAGCCCTGCTTGGTCCAGAAACATGTGATGCGTATTGATAATAGAAACTAAAAATGTAAATCGAGGAACACAGATCTCTCGACTTGAGTTAATAAAAAAAAGGTTCCAATCCAAACGGCATGTGATGTGATTGTCAGCGAATATTCCGCTCCCTGCAAGTGATGATGAAACTCATCTTCACTTTGGATGTTTCTGCTGTGTCTTTGCAAAGGAACATAATGAGGGAAGAGAGTACAAATCAAATGCTTGTCCTAATATTTGCTTTTAGCATGCCTTGTTCTCTCTTTCTTCTCAAAGCCATTGATGCTTTACTAACACAGATGTCTAGTTTGTCTGCACCGTGAAATTAAAACATAATCTATCATCA
>JGI26506J51651_1000017_pt1 | contig 15846 bp, 19 predicted proteins | sample AraCvinosormetaG_FD_51651 | JGI IMG/M metagenome (IMG submission 51651) | reverse complement strand
TAAGCTGGTGTTATCTAGTATATAATAAATTAAAGTTATCTCTATATACAAGGTGACATGTATCTTCTTTTATGTGAGCTCAAATTTAATATATTGATGAATAAATAAAAATATTTTGGAGCTTGATTCATGTGGACGCTTGCTTGTACTTAGTAGCTGGTCAGGATCAACAATTGTGTCTCTAGAGGTCTCTACAGAGAATGCCTGACCATCAATCATAGGTGGTTACCTCATCTTGTCCATGTAAAAAGTCATAATAACATCACACATATGCAAAGCAATTTGGTTGTACTTCACGTCTATCTGAGCACCAGCAGTAGCTAAGAATGATCTTCCCATAATAAGGGAATCTGGAGGTTCTTCTTCATATTCAAAAACCACGAAGTCGGTTGGAATCAAGCATTTTGCAATTTTCAGTAGAACATCTTCTAAGATACCTTCAGGGATTCTCTTTGAGCGATCACCTAGGAGAAGAGTAATCCTAGTAGCCTTGAAATATGTCATTCCAAGTCTTACAACAATAGAATGAGTCATCAAATTGATACAAGAGCCAAGATCACAAAGAGAACTAGGAAACCTGTCAGGTGAGATTGAGCAATCAAGTACAAAGCGTCGTGGGTCGGGTAGCTTCTCTGGAATCCTCCTTGGAATTATGTCATTGACTTGTTCTGAGACAACCACTGTCTTTGTCTGTCATCTTTCTTCTTTGGAACTTCATTATAACTACACTTGGAAGCGATGATGACACCTCCCACTTGCCCGGAAAGCCATCCCTCCCGCTAAGCCAAATCCTTCCCACGAACTTGGTCATATCCTGATATCAACGAAAGATAAGATTGTTGTGGTTTACACTAAGCGATCATGCACATGCTATGATGCTCCCCATGTTTCACCCCCAGACATATCACATATCGTTAGAACAAAATATCATAAGTAGGATGCGTTAACCAAATTCCCTAGCCCCTCATAGATCGTTCAATCTCACGCCGGTACAGTTATGCCTCACCATGGTCATTAGACCAGTTGTTTTCTCGGCCTCCGCCGGATTCATCGATCCGGGAGTTACCAAAGGTTTGATCTCCAAGGCATCCACTATCTCTTTCCGTCGCTTGTACCCTTCGAAAGAATAGTGTTTCTCTTCCAATTTCTCTCTTAAGTTTTGGTGAAAGTTTTGGTGTATAGTGTTGTGTCCACAAGCTTTGCCGAATGGGTTGTATTTATAAGAGGAAGGGCAAAAACTGCCCAAGCGAAATGGCGTCTCTAGGTCCTTCTGGATCCTTCCCGACGCATCCTTCCCATCCACACATGTGGCGCGTTCTTATGGCCGGGTAACTGTCGGGTAACCGCCTGAGTAATTCTTCGGGATAACCGCATGGGTAAGCTAGCGGAGCTAGCAGACACTCCCATGAGCTGGCCGAGCTTCCTCGGAGCTGGCCGAGCTTCCTCAGAGCTGTCCGAGCTTCCTCGGAGCTGGCAGTGCTTTCTCGAAGCTGGACGAGCTTCCCGCGAGCTGTCCTAGCTTCCCCTTTAGCTTCCCGCGAGCTGTCCAGTCTGAGCTACTCATATTTTTTTACGACCTGACTCCCTTTTTCTGGACCTTGGGACGATTATAACACATTCTTTGCCCAACTCTCTTTATTTCTCGTCCCGGGTCCTTCCTCTGGATCCTAGTTTGGATTGGGATGTTACAAATCTGCCCCACCTGAGAAGGATTCGTCCCTAAATCTGGACCAAGTTTATCCTCGTCCGATAGAGCTTCGTACCATCTTGGGAAGTCGGCCATCATCCGTTGTTTTGTATCCCAAGTGGACTTTTCCTCCTTGTGCCTTTCTCAATCCTATCAATTATCTTTATCGGCAGGGCTCGGGAGGCAGTTTTGAAAGGCCCCGATCCAGACCCTATTGACGATCGCGGCGTTACAAGGTTTAGTAAGAAGACATCTATATCCGTCAAAGTTCCGAGACATGGAATACGTCATGGAAGGCGTACATTTCCTATGGCAATGGCAATTTATATGCCACTTCTCCCACCCATTCCGAAATCACGAATGGCTCTATGTACCTTGGGTCAACTTCCCTTTCCTCGATGTTCTAGCACGTCCTTTGAACTTGATCATCTTTAGGTACACTCGGTCCCCGACCGTGTACTCTATTTCTTTTCTTCTTTTATCCGAATAACTCTTTTGTCGTTCTTGTGGTTCTTTAATTTTAAACATAAGAACCTTGATCTAGTTCTTTGTCTCATCCACTAAGTCCGCCCCAATCATGCTTTGCTCTCCTACTTGTGTCCAACACATTGGTGTGCGGCATGGTCAGCCGTATAAAGCTTCATATGGAGACATCCCTATACTCACTTGGAAACTGTTGTTGTAGACATTCCTCCAACGTCCGTATAGTCTTTTCCGACTGCTTGTCCGTTTGCTGGTGATAGGTCCTACTCATGTTGATTCTTGTTCCCAAAGCTTTTTGGAATGCCTTCCAAAAATGGGAAGTGAATCGTGAGTCTCCAACGGGTACTATGCTCACCGGTACACCGTGAAATCTTACAATCTCATCAATGTACTCATCGGCTATAGCTTTCACTCCATCCATTTTCTTGATTGCAATGAGATGGGCTGACTTGGTTAGTCTATTGACTTTCACCCATATTGCGTCCTTCTTTGCCCGTGTAGTGGGCAGCCCAGTTACAAAGTCCATTGTAATGTGGTCCCATTTCCATTTGGGCATTGACATCGTTTGTAACAAGCCACTCAGACTTGTTGTTCGGCTTTTACCGACTTTCAGGTCGGGCACTAGGATATCCATTCCGCTATATCTCTTTTCATGCCTTTGTATTGGTAGTACCTCTTGATGTTCCGGTGCATCTTGTTCATCCCTAGGTGAATTGAGAATTTGAATTGGTGAGCTTCTCGAAGAATATCTTCCTTGAGTTCTTTGTCGTCTAGTACTCTTACTTATCCATTGACCACGATTGTCCCGTTTTTCGATGTTTCGTACTCAGTTTTCTCATTCGGTGGTACCTTCTTCAAGTTCTCATCCTTCCCTTGACCTATACAGATTCGCGTTAGTAAGTCGGCCTTGTCTACCACACTTAACCCTAACGGTTTCATATCTACTTCCAAGGCATTGAGACTCATCGCACTGATTGTTTCGATCAATTTCTCTTTGTTCTTTTTGTGGTTACCTATGCCCTTCTTCGGCTTAGAGAGTCGGCCAAAGTGTTTGCCTTTCATGGATGGTAAACTATGTTAATATCGTAAGCTGTCACAAGTTTCATCCATCTCCTTTGTAGAGGTTCAATTCCGGCTGTGTGAATATATAGTTAAGACTCTTGTGGTCGGTGATTATTTGCATGTTAGATCCATAGAGATATGATCTCCATATCTGAAGTGCGAAAATCAAGGCTGCCATCTCCAAGTCGTGAGTTGGGTAATTGCCCTCATGCTTCCGCAAGTACCGACAGGCATAGGCGATCACCTTCTCTTTTTGCATAAGTACACAACCCAGCCTTTTTATTGAAGCATCCGTATATACTCCATAGCGCTCGTCGGCTTCCGGCAAAACAAGAACCGGTGCACTTGTACGCATATCCTTTAACTTGGGGAAACTTTTTTCGCATTCCTCGAACAAAGTGAATTTTGCTTCTTTCCGAGTTAACTTGGTCATGGCTTGGGCTATTGTTGCGAATCCATTCACAAAATTCTTGTAATAGTATGTCAACCCTAGGAAACTCCTTACTTTGGTCGCATTTTTTGGGGTCGGCGATTCTCTAATAGTCCTTATCTTTTATGGATCTATTGAGACGCCTTCCTTGTAGACTATATGCCCTAGGAACCATATGCTTCTTTGCCAAAAGCTGCATTTGCTTATCTTGGCGAAGAGCTTCTGCTCCCACAGACTCGTTAACACTGCCCTTACGTGTTCCTCATGGGTTTCCTAGTCATGTAACTGGATCATCTCTACCAAAACGCTACACCGTCGTGTAGACACTCGGCCAGGATAGCTAGCCCCATCTCTTCAAGTCCTTCGCATTACATGGCGATCAATTAATAGCGTTACAAGACCCCATCATAGCACGGTTCCCTACAAACGTCAGACATATCACGATCTTGGTATGCTTATGGTCTTTGCCTCCTACCACAAGCACCACGTACAAAGACCCAAGAATTCAAGACTTTATGAAACATATGGTTAATCTAACAAATAAAATCATTAATATCTCAAAACAACCTCCCATCCATAACTGTAGCATAAGAATCTAAAAGATCACATATGCAACCAATATCCATCCTTCATGTCATAAATCATCAGTTATATGATTCACGAAATCAATCAATGAATGTAAAAGTGTATGATCATGCAACCAAACCATATCCGGAACACTCAGAAACCATATCCGATGGGGCAAACTTTGCCCGTGACACACCCGTGTTGCCCATCATTGCCCATATAGTTATTTCTTTTACCCATTGAGTGTTTATCACCTTTTGGGTACGTATGGTCAATCAGCCATGTTTTCGGGGTAACTTTCTCTCATTCAGTCTTTTGCATGTTCCCGATGCCCTTATGCGGGTCACTACATTCTCCCCCTTTAATAGAATTCATCTTGAATTCCAAAAGGATTGGATGGTCCGGCTTCATCTTCTTCATTTTCTGTTCAGAAAACTGTGGATACTTTGCATGGAACGTCTCTTCATCTTCCCATGTAGTAACCCTACGATTTTGCTTTCCCCAAAATACATGAATTTGTAGAATCCTTATATTCTTCAGTTCCCGCATTCGAGATTGACTCCTATCACCATGCTTGAATTGGTAGTTTGCGTAGTAAACCTACTTGCACTTGATGTTCCACCTTCACACTTTGGCATGAATCACATTGGATTACCCACTTTGCCACTGATCTCTTCATTCCAGGCTAATGATAATACCTCCTTATGTCCTTGTACATTTTTGTACTTCCTTGATGAATGCTTAATAAAGAAGTATGTGCTGCCCTCAAAATTTCTTACCGTAATCCTTTACGGGCATGCAATGTAATCCTCCCATTGAGTAGTAAAGTGGCGTCATCAGCTAGATGATAACCACTAGCATTCGGACCATTTAATGTCTTTAATTTCTCCACGATTTCTTGCAACTTTTCATCTTGCACATGTTCCTCTCGAATTCGGTGAAGTAGGCTTGCTTGAGTCACAGCTTGCAAACCCAAGGGCTTACTAGATTCACCTTTTAGAGTTAACATACTTACTTTCTTGAACTCATCGGTTAGTGACTCTAGATCTTTCTCAACATCTACTTCCGTTTTTCGGCAACTTAAGGCGTTTGCCACCACATTAGCCTTCCCCGGATGATACTAAATCTTCATATCATAATTGGTGATGAATTCCATCCATCTCCGTTGCCGTAGATTCAAATCTGGCTGCGTGAATAAGTACTTAAGACTTTGGTTGTTCGTAAACATGTGTATTGTTTTCCCGTATAGGTATGATCTCCGTGTCTTCAATGGGAATACTACAGCAGCCATCTCTAAATCGTGAGTAGGATAGTTCTCCTCATGTCGTCTTAATTGCCGTGATGCATAGGCAATCACCTTTCCTTCTTGCATAAGGACACATCCCAAGCCAACACTTGAGTTGTCGGTATAAAGAGCATATGGTTTATTTGGCTCCCGCACTGCTAGAATTGGAGCGGCTGTCAATGTAGTACCCCGCGCATTGATCCCGGGCAAGAAAGAAGGGCAAGAGAAAAAGAAGAGAGAATGGTGCGAGAATGAGAAGAGGGGCCGAGTATTTATAACCCGCAGAAGCCAGAGTAGAGCCCAAGTCTTGAAACTTGAAGCCAAATCCATTTGGGCGAAGCCAACTTGGTGACCAAGTTTCGTCCCAAGCCATCCGAGCCAACTTAGAGCCGAATCCACCTGGGCGAGCCAACTTGGTGAGCAAGTTTCGTCCTAGAGCCAACTTGGTGACCAAGTTTTATCTCCCTTCCCTTACACAAGTCCTCACTCTATAAATAGAACCCAACCCTCGCTTAGTTAACCCTTAGAAGCCTTCGCACCAAAGCTCTGCCCAAACCAAGAGAGAAAGAGAGTTTGTCCGAGCCTTTTAACCCGTGAGAGAGAGAGTTCGTCCGAGTCTTTTAACCCGTGAGAGAGAGTTCGTCCGAGTCTTTTAACCCAAGAGAGAGTTAGAGATCGCCGAGCCTCAGCATAGTCTGAGAGAGTTTCCGAGTAGAAACCATCGGTCAAGTTAGGAAGGTTCATCGGTGATTGTGAGTTCCGGTTTTTGTTTTGCATGTTTGATTTTCGTTTCTTCTTGCATGTTCTCTATTCTCTCTTTTCTTTGCTTTGTGGTTGTTATTGTTGAGGTTGTTTATTCGAATAGCTAGGACAGTTGAGACCGAAGCACCATATCCTATAGGAGTGGTTGTGTTAGCTTAGCACCATTCATTCGAGAGGGATGGTTGCGTTGTCAAGACACTACTCGCTAGTATTCAGTAGACTTAGTAAGAGGACTCTATGTTCATGCGCGTTGAAAACGAACCGCACGTTTCATATTGTCGATTGGAAGGTCGTAGTGTGTGGAACTTGGGAGTATCCAAGTTAACTCCATAAGCATACTACGGTCATGTGGGATGTATCTGACCTTACCTTGTGATTTCGTTCTTTCGTGGGGTGTGCTTGACGAGATGCAAGTGACCCCAAGGGGTTCGAAGGACCCGGAGAGACTGGGTTAGCTACCCAAGGGTCGGTGTCGTTTACACGACGGTGTAGCCAAGGTGATGTTCCGGTTATATGCCTTTGTGGTTATAACTCGGGTGTTCACGATTTGTGGAGGCATGAAGTGCATCCGGGCCCTAATTAAAACTTTAAGAAACGTTTTGTTCTTGTTGTGTTTGTGTGGTTTACTACCTTCTCTATGTACTATGATTATTTATGTTATGCATGTGGGGATTATGGGTGGGGATTAGACTAACGTTTCTTTGGGGAACCCGAGCTCATTGAGTAATGCTAGATTACTCATGACTCTACTTGTTTTGAAGGTAACCTTTGAGGGGATTAGAGGGAGTGGTGAACACTAGGGAACCCGGAGTAGTTTTTCAATGTCCTTTTGTAAAAGTTAAAGTATGTATTTTAGAATCGTGTACTTTTGGGCCTCATGCCTTGGCCATAAAAACGATGTTTATGTTGTGGTTTTTCCTTGTATTTTCATAACTCTTTGGTAATGAAATCGGTATTTATTTTAAAGTATACGTGTTTCAACTGATAAGACTTAGTCCGAGTCGACACAACACTTGGGTCAAGTGAGGGTTGGCAAGCCTAAATGGATCCCAAGTGGGGAAATAGGCAACCTTGAGTGGGCTAAGGGTCGGAATGTGTTTCCGAACCTCGGCTACTCTATGGGAACTCATTTCCATTGTGACGTCCCAGACTGGCCGAGTTCTATTACGGAACGGGGGCGTTACAACAGGTGGTATCAAAGCATGGTTTGGTGCTTTTTAGGATCCGGTTTTTCAAATGTTTTATCGAGTAAATGGTCGCAAAAGGCACTTAGGATAATCCGGGTCGTTCCTATTAGGATAGAGGGGGGGGAATATTAGAAACCTAAGATCGTTGTTGGATTGGATGCAGATGTCAAGGCAGGGGTCGGACGAGAACCAGTCGAGAGATGTGTTGTCTAGTCGTGGAAACTTTGCGCAGTATCCGGATTCGGATAACTGGATACCGAGTGAGAGTGGTGAGATTACCGGAGATTATGTTCACTTGGAGCCGTATGGATTACCTGAATGGGATACCCCCGATTCCACACCCAAGCACTCGTCGCCTGGATCGATATTTTTTGATACATCGAACGAGAGTTATTGCGTCTCGATCGCATAACCCCGTACAATCCCCATCGCTTGAGCAAAATCAAGGAAATCCTATTCCCGAAACTCAGAACCAAGGAGCCCCCGAAACGCAGCACACCCTGGATATTTTTCAGAGTCTATTGGGTCACATGATTCAAACACAACAACACCAGCAGCAGATCCAAGAAAGCCAGCGAGAGGAATCACCATCCGCAAAGTTCTTGAAGCTCGTGATGATGATGAGAGACTTAGGAATTCGCGTGTTTAAAGGAGAGCAAAACACGGTCGTGGCAGACAAGTGGCTAAGAGACCTTGAGAGGAATTTTGAAATTTTTCGATGTCTTGACAACTTCAAGAGACAGATCGCGGTTACGTTTTGGACGAGGACGCACGAATTTGGTGGGAGAGCGTCACTGCCAGGGACCAAGACCAGATGATATCGTGGGAAGCTTTTAGAAGAGAATTCGAGAAAAAGTACTTTCCACCAGAGGCCCGTGATCGATTGGAGCAGCAGTTCATGAACTTAGCACAAGAGACAAGGAGTGTCCGATCATACGAGCAAGCTTTCACGCGAATAAGAAGATACTTATATAACGGACAAGACGATGAAGCATTGATGGTGCGTAGGTTCTTGAGAGGACTCAGGCCAGAGATATGGGGCCGACTACAAGCAGTCACATATAGTAGTGTCAATGAGCTAACTGAACATGCAGTGAATGTCGAGGAGGGTATTGAGTTGGAGAAGAGTGTGAACAAAGAAAGTGATCGATCGGGAGGAAGGAAGGCTAACAACGTAGAGACCAGAAACAACGCTCCTAAATTCACACTGAATCAGGAGAGAGACAATGATAAAGGACGGACGAGAACGTGCTATAACAATGATAGAAGGAGAAATGATGTTGATCCAAGGGCATGTTACACATGTGGAAAGTTGGGACATTTCGCACGATCATGTCCTGTGGTTACCCAACCGACGCCAGCGTATATCACATGTTATTTCCGCTGTGAAGAAGGGCATCGTTCCAATGTATGTCCGAGTAAGAAGACAGGCCAAGGTAATCCAAAGGCTTATTGTTATTCGTGTGGAAGTCAAGACCACTACTCTCACACGTGTCCGAGTAAACCCCGGGGACCAGACAATCAACACAACTCACGACCCCCACCAGCATCAGGAGCGAGAGGACCCCTGACAAAATTAGAGACGACGATTGCTAACGCGTACGCGTTAGACTTAGAATCGACAGAAACCCCATGACCTTTTAAAGGCCCCGTAACAGGTTTGTATGGGTTCTAACTCTCTTTTAAAAGTAGTTTTTAGATTTTGTGTATGATTTGTGAGAATGTTTTTGCCGGTGTGTGAATGCATTGCCAGGAACGGTGAGTATTGGTGGTGTACCCACATATGTGTTATTTGACTCGGGAGCCACCAATAGCTTCATTACACCTGAGGTGGTCGCAAAATTCACCACAATTTTTGAGGAAAAGGAAGTTAACATCCTTATCCATACCGCGAGTGACCAACCACCCCTTCAAACCCGTAGAATCCTATTAGGAGTACCCGTAGTAATCCTTCGGACAACTCTACCCGCAAACCTTTTGATTATGCCCATGGGGAAGTTTGAGGTGATTTTGGGAATGGATTGGTTATCTGGATACCATGCTCGGATAGATTGTACTAGAAGTAGAGTGGTATTTGAGTTAGGAGACCAAACCAAGATAGTTTATACCGGAGTGAGCCCGAGTGTTGGGGCAGTTTTTGAATCAGCCCTTCGTGCCGAAAATATGCTAGTCCAAGGAAAAGCATATTTAGTAACCCTTATCGCGGTTGGTGGAGATAGAGAAGAAGAAATGAAAGTTGAAGACATCCCAACCGTAGGACAATTCGCGGGTGTGTTTAAAGCATTAGAAGGCTTGCCGCCTCCCAGAGCAATCCTTTTGCCATTAACCTTGAAGTTCGAGCTGTCCCAATTGCGAAGTCCCTTACCGAATGGCGCCTGCAGAGTTAGCAGAATTGAAACAGCAGCTAGGAGATCTTCTTGAGAAAGGATTTATACGCATGAGTTCATCACCATGGTGAGACCCGGTGTTGTTTGTGAAGAAGAAGGATGGAAGCATGCGGTTGTGTATCGACTACCGTGGCATTAACAATATTACTATCAAGGATAAGTACTCGCTTCCAAGGATCGACGAACTCTTGGATCAACTGAGAGGAGCTAGTTGGTTTTCAAAGATAGATCTTGCATCCGGATATCATCAGATTCTCATTGCCGAAGGAGATATAACAAAGACGGCATTTCAGACTCGATATGGACAATACGAGTTCGTGGTCATGCCCTTTGGTCTAACTAGCGCCCCTACCGCATTCATGAGATTGATGAACGAAGTACTTCATGACTACTTGGATAAGTTTGTCATCATATTCATTGACGATATCCTCGTTTACTCGCGAAGTCAAGAGGAACACCACTACCATTTACAAAAGGTTCTAGAAAGACTCAGAGAACAACGACTCTTTGCGAAGTTCAGTAAGTGCAAGTTTTGGCAAAGAGAAATCGGATTTCTAGGCCATCGTGTTTCGGAACAAGGAGTCACCGCAGACCCTGAGAAGATCGCAGCCATCCATGAATGGCCACAGCCAACCAATGCAACGGAGGTTAGAAGTTTCTTAGGATTGGCCGGATACTATCGAAAGTTTGTGAAAGGATTCTCTTCCATCACCAAACCCTTGACGCGCCTCACGAGTAAAAGCGTGCCATTCGCTTGGAGTACGGAAGCCGAGGAAGCATTTAGGAAACTGAAAGAGGCTTTAACTACCACACCAATCTTAACCTTACCTCCCGGTAAGCCTTACACCATATACACAGATGCCTTTAGAGTCGGGTTAGGCTTTGTATTAATGTAAGATGGGAAAGTGATCGCCTATGCGTCTCGACAACTTCGAAAGCACGAAGAGAACTATCCGACTCATGACCTAGAGATGGCAGCCGTAGTGTTCGCTCTACGAATCTGCAGGTCATATTTATATGGCGAGACGGTCCAAGTGTTTACTGACCATCAGAGTCTCAAGTACTTGTTCACCCAACCTGACCTAAACCTGCGACAACGAAGATGGATGGAGTTCATTGCCGATTATGATCTTCAAATCCAATATCACCCTGGGAAAGCCAACGTGGTGGCCGACGCCTTGAGCCGCCGACGAACCGAGTTAGATGCAGACAAAGAGCTGAATCTGCTTCTGGAAGAATTCAAGCAGATAAATATTTTTACCGTTGATGGAGAATCACCAATAGCCGCTTGGACTTCAAACCATTTCACAATCAAACATGTTGCAGCGGATACGAGAAGAACAACAACAAGACGAGAAGTTACAAGAGATAGTTGCGGAGCTGAAAACGCTAGACGGACCCAACTCTAGTGGTTATCACATGGCGAATGATGGTACCTTGCTACTCAACGGGAGAATTATGGTACCCGATCGAGGAAACTTACGACAACAGATCCTCCGAATGGCCCACTCGTCTACACTGAGTATTCACCCTAGCAGCACCAAAATGTATAAAGACTTACGCCGCTATATTCATTGGCCAGGAATGAAGAAATCGATAGCTAAATGGGTAAGTCAGTGTGATTCCTGTCAACGAATAAACATTGATCCTCAGGTTCCAGCCGGACTGCTTCAAAGCTTCCCAGTTCCAACATGGAAATGGGAATCGATCTCTATGGACTTCATCAGACATATCACGATCTTGGTATGCTTATGATCTTTGCCTCCTACCACAAGCTGCACATACAATGACCCAAGAGTTCAAGATTTTATTAAACATATTGTTAATCTAAATCTAACACATAGAATCATCAATATCTCAACACAACCTCCCAACCTTACACTTTAACATAAGAATCTAAAAGATCACATATGCAACCAATATCCATCATTCATGCCAAAAATCATCACTTATCTGACTCACAAAATCAATCAATAAATGTAAACGTGTATGATCATGCAACCAAACCATATCTAGAACTCACTCAGTAACCAATAGAACGCTTGCGATGATTCGGGCAGAATTCCTCGACAATAGGACCTTTCTCACGATTCTCGGTCAGACGGTCACTTCGAAACTCGGCAGCCTCACGGTTTCCCTCCCTTTTTCTCTAAAAATTCTTTGGATCGAATTGGGTTTATATAGGGATGGCAAGGGTGAGTCAGCATGTACACGTCTCATCTGCCCATGATGAAACACATGCCATGACACGCATGCCGCCTTAACGGAATGGCGACACTTGGGCGATGAAACTTTGCCCGTGGCATGCCCGTGTTGCCCAATCTTGCCCATCTTTGCCCAAATAGATATTTCCTTTCCCCGTTGATGGTTTATTATCTTTTGGGCATGAATGATCAATCAGCCGTGTTTTTAGGGCAACTTTCTCTCATATGGTCTTTTGCCCGTTCTCGGTGCCCTTATGCGGGTCACTACAGTGACAGTCCACCTTTGCTTTAAACTTGCCTAACCAATCAGCAGTATGATGATTAAGTCATAGCCTGCCTGCCCGCAACATTCACTGCGGTAGGATACATTTTTGGTTCCTTATGGAACTTCCCTTTTCTCACAAAACTCTGCGTAGCCCCATAGTCAAATATGTAGGGTCCCCATACATCGTCTCAATGTTGAGTACCCTACCCCCAAACATGATATGCATTGTTTATATTTGACTAGGATGGCTTATTGACTTACCAGTGATCAAATTGAAGTTACCGGCCCCGCCAGTTTCCTTTGTTAACTCATACACGCAGTGTAATGCCTCAGACCAAGACTAGGACTAGGCCGAGGAATTTTCGTTAAAGATTTAGCAGGCCATACAATCGGAGCATTCGAAAGAAGTCCTTACGGGACGAGTATTGTTTCGTCCGACCAACGATCTCGCAGTTTTGGGGATACTTGTGAGCAAGTGGTCGGGGAACCGGATGGGTGAGTCAAGAGGAACATGGACTAGACTGACTGAGATTAATGTGTTGATGTGTTGAGGGAATGGATCATGTAGATTATGCTTGATGATATGGGCTTGTAACTGATCGGGCCTAGTGTATAGCCGAGAGTGTTGCTTTTGTGTAAGCAGGTAAGAAGAACGAGTGGCCTATAATGATGAAGATGAGATTTTGGATAAGTATGGTGAAATCAAATAGAGATGAGATTTTGGATAAGTATGGTTATGGATAGGAACAATAATGGATAGGGACGAAAGTGGATAAAGATGAAGTATGGATAGGGACGTGAGTGGATAAGGATGAGGTACAAATAAGAACGAGTGTGGATAAGTATGAAATTTTGGATAAGTATGGAAGCAAATAAGGATCAACTTGTGGATAAGTTCATTCATGTCTATCCGTTCCATACAAATAAGATCGTCCAAGTTTATCCGTGTATGGATAATAATTCAAGTCTGTCTGCAGGTTTTGGATAAAGTTACAAATAAGCTCGGTTGAGCCTATCTCGCCACCTGGTGCTTCCCAAACCGTCCTACCACCCCTATAAATAGTCATTCTGCCTTATTCTTCTTCATTCACACCGAAACGCCAAAATCTCTCTAAAAAGTCCATGAGCGAGTGTTGACTAGTTCTTCTTCAGGTACGACTAGTTCATCCCGAGGAGCTCTAATGTCGAGGCTCTACCAAGTAGATTAGTTAGGCGATCGAAGGCTTATTTTGGATTAGGATTAGATCGAGTCTAAACCGTTCAGCCGAATCAAGGTAAGTTTCTAGTTATTCTTGATTGCGTGTTGCATGTGGTTCCATTTAGTTGACGTACTCATGGTAACCAGCTTGATTGTTTATTTTATTGATTTCTTGAGATTATGCTTTCAATATTGTTATACTTCCGCATACTACTTGTTATTTTGGGTTTTGGGTTAGGGAATTATTGCCTGTTAGAGGGAGCTAGGAGTTACTGGGCGAGTAGCGCTCATCCCCCACTCTCTTTTGTAGGTAACCTTTGTTGTAAACCTTAGTTTAAGCATGGTTTAGTTTTGTGTTGCCTTGGTAGATGGTATTTTTGTATTTTATGTACGACTGAATTAAGTTTTGGCTTTTGTACCAAAATCCTATACTTGTATTTGGTAATGTATTTTAATACATTCTATATGAATAAGAAATTGGTTTTTCTTAAAGATCTTGTGTATCCTCTCAGTAGTCTAGTCCGGACTAATCCCAACTCGCGGTCGCGGTATGGGTTGCAAAGCCTTTAAGTCTCGTGGTCGCGAGGAGCGGTCTTCTATGGTCGGGCCTGGCCTTGGGTGATCTTTAGTCGGATTTGTGTGCTGGCGGTTGCCAACCATACGTGGTTCTTCCGAAATTGTTCTTAGTTTTAGGATGGTTCGGGGGTGTTACACGCGGGGTGCCATGGCAACTCTTTTGGCCTGTCCGGATGGCTCACTCCCTACCCGATTTCCCTTTTCACCAACTGACCCCTCCGCTTGTAGCTGCGGGCATTCCCTTATGTAATGCCCCGTCTGACTACAGCGGTAGCACAACTTTTGGTGATCTGGTATCACTCTTGTCTGCATTTATCCTGTCCCCGAGCAATGTTGGGTACTGTGACTCATACTTCCACACCTCTCACATGCCCCCTTTCCATCCCAGCATTCGCTTTTATCGTCGAGTTGGTAGAATTATCTTGTCTTTTCATTTTTTGGATTATCACCCGTCTTTGGGCGGATCCTATACTCCTTATCGAGGTTTGCCTCGATCAATGTCGCCATTTCAACCAGTTCTTAGACAATGTTGAAGGTACTGACCGAGCAATGGGTCCTTAAGTCTACCCTATGGCCTCGGAGAAATCAACAAACTTGCGCTACTTTGTCCTCGAGTTCTCTTCCCACATAACGTCTTGGTTTGTTGAATTCCTCTTCCGATTTGCAGACCGTACGGCAACCCTGGACAAGATCCAAGAAGTAACTCTCAACAGGTTCCATGCCTCGGATGGGAAGAACTTCCTGTTGAACTCGTCCTCAAAGCCGTTGAAGGTTTTGATACGCTCACCTTTGAATTTATTTACTATAAGCCACTAGTTATGCGCATCACCTTCCAAGAAATGGACACTGTACTTCTTGTAATCCTTCAGGGAGAGAGTGGACCAAAAGTTCCGTACTAAACGTGCCCTCCACTCGTTCCCCTCAATTTGATTTGAACTACCCAAGAAGTGCTTCGTCCCAAGTTGTGAGATAAGTTCCAACAGGCTTAGGTAGTCCACTTTACGAACCGCCTGAATCGGTGTATCAATTTCGATCACTTCTGTCAAGTTCCCCACTATGTTCCCAGAATTGGTCACCGTCTGCTGAGTCTTTCCATCCAGAACTTTGGCTGGAGTTCCGCTGGTAGGACAGTTTGGGTAAGAACGGCCAGTTGTGCCATCACGGTTTTCATCGCATCCCACATTTCCCCGATGGAAGGAATTCCGGTAGGGTTTTCCTTGCCTTTTTTCTGCCTCATCATTCCCATCCTTGATCTCTTCCAAGTTTCCTCCCTGATCTCTGTTTCCATTATCCGCGGTCTAACAATCACGGATTTTAGAGTCAGGGTGCCCTTGGTTCTGTTTCCTCCTCCTAGGGCACTTCTTTGGCCTTTGAGGAAGTCTCATGGGTTATATTGACCCTCTCGGTTTGACTTGTTCCTGCTGCTTCCTTATCCTTTTTTCGCTTTCTCATTTTGCTTTTTCTCATGTGAAAGTTCCAAGTTAGTCAACAATATCGACCTACTGAAACTTAACAAGCAAACAAAACCTATTCGCAAAGTGCTGTCTGGCGAGTGGTGTTTTCCCCTTAACCCAAACGATCCTAGGAGCAAGCATGCTTTATTATCAACTTGAAAAGTCCCATCCTAGACCATAAAACCGATGAGGTTGTTTCCATCCAGAAATAACTTAACTATTCAATTATTAAAATGCTCGATAAATGCTCAAGGTTGTTTCCATAAATGCATGATTCATCGGGGATGCTGCCTCTGCAA
>JGI26506J51651_1000015_pt1 | contig 16377 bp, 14 predicted proteins | sample AraCvinosormetaG_FD_51651 | JGI IMG/M metagenome (IMG submission 51651) | reverse complement strand
GATGCAATTAGGGTTTAGGGTTTAGGACAGCATATGCTCACAGATATGAAATGTCTGGATATTTGAAACATTCACTAATGAGTCTCCAAAATCTAATCTTTTTACTTTTGGTTCAATTGGGTTTGTTTTGCTAGCTTTTATGTAACTGAGTTCTATATTAATGGTGTGGCAGGTTCAAGCAGCTGATTCTCTTTTGAAACTTGTATCAGAGCTGAAGCAAACCGCGATTTTTTCAGGATTTGCATCATTAAACGATCATGTAGAACAAAGAATTGCAGAGTTTGATCAAGAGGCCGAGAAGACGAATCGATTGTTGGCTAGAATTGCTGATGATGCATCTGCTAGTCTTAAAGAGCTTGAGTCTCACTATTACTCTTCTGCTCAGAGATCGACTCTAGACTAAATCCAAGAATCTAGCATTTGTAGGTTTTTCTTCTAATTCCTATAGCCAAATATTTTAGGCTACTTTGTCTGTGAACAAAATTTGATATGAATGAGCATTTAATTTTGAAGCTACTTTTAATCCAAAACCTTTACTTCCTTCCACCATCCCCACTTTCTTTGGATTTCATAAAAAAATACTTGTCTCCAGTCATTGTTACCTTATTTTTCACCTTAATTCTTAATTCCAAGATTTCTCTTTTGTTCCCAAAAAAACAATGTACGACGTGCACACCTATCTTGGTAGACAATGAAGATTTTGTTATGTTCGTGATAACAAGTATGTCGGAATTTAAATGATTAAAGATAGTCAACTCAAAATTGTTGCTTTAAGACAAGATATTTGTTTTCATATCCTCTACGTGGAAAACAGGCCACTCTTGATCAAGCTTTACTCAGCCGGCGATGTTATTGAAACCCGGAAATAAGCTTGTCTCGCCGGAGGTAATTTCTTCTTAAAGAAAGTGCTAGGATACCTATTGAGATAAGGATTAGGAATAGATTTGTGATTAAGTTTATGATTATCTATATTCTACTTCTCTTGAACCGTGTATATATGTGTTTCGGTGATGTAACCTAATAACACGAGAGTTTTCTTCAATTCGTTCTACTTTGACAGAAACGTGTAAAGTTCATAATCCCATTGTCTTTTGTTCATGTGCAGACGAGTCATCATCGTGACTCTGCCTCAAACTCATCAAACCATAAATGTCAACAACAAAAACCGCGTAAAGATAAGCAGAAGCAAGTTGAGCAAAACACAAAGAAGATTGAAGAACATCAAATAAAATCAGAGTCGACTCTGTTAATCAGCAATCACAACGTTAACATGAGCTCCCAAAGCAACAACAGCGAAAGCACATCCACTAATAATTCCTCTAAGCCTCACACGGGAGGAGATATTAGGTGGGACGCAGTGAATTCCTTGAAATCTAGAGGAATCAAGCTTGGAATCAGCGATTTTCGTGTTTTGAAACGGCTAGGCTACGGAGATATCGGAAGTGTTTATCTTGTTGAACTCAAAGGGGCAAATCCAACGACGTATTTCGCGATGAAAGTGATGGATAAGGCTTCTCTTGTGAGCAGGAACAAGCTGTTGAGAGCTCAGACTGAAAGAGAGATCTTGTCTCAGCTTGATCATCCTTTCTTGCCTACTCTTTACTCTCACTTCGAAACTGATAAATTCTATTGCTTGGTCATGGAGTTTTGCAGTGGTGGCAATCTCTATTCCTTGAGACAGAAGCAACCCAACAAGTGTTTCACAGAAGACGCTGCAAGGTTAGTATACAAACAGAGTCTTTAGAAACAGAGGAAAAGTACATCTTAAGGGTTTGTTTTTTTTGGCTTATAGGTTCTTTGCATCAGAAGTGTTATTAGCATTAGAGTACTTACATATGCTCGGAATCGTATACCGAGATTTAAAGCCAGAGAACGTTCTGGTTCGGGACGACGGTCACATTATGCTCTCCGATTTCGATTTATCCCTCAGATGTTCGGTCAACCCAACACTTGTCAAATCTTTCAACGGCAGTGGAACCACCGGAATCATTGACGACAATGCGGCGGTCCAAGGATGTTACCAACCATCCGCATTCTTCCCACGAATGCTCCAATCCTCGAAGAAAAACCGTAAATCCAAATCCGATTTCGATGGATCGTTACCAGAACTCATGGCAGAGCCGACAAACGTGAAATCAATGTCTTTTGTCGGAACACACGAGTATTTAGCGCCGGAGATTATCAAAAACGAAGGTCACGGAAGCGCCGTCGATTGGTGGACGTTCGGGATATTCATCTACGAGCTTCTTCATGGAGCAACGCCATTTAAAGGACAAGGAAACAAAGCCACGCTTTATAATGTAATCGGACAACCTCTTAGATTCCCGGAATATTCTCAGGTTAGCTCGACGGCGAAGGATTTGATCAAAGGTTTATTGGTAAAAGAGCCGCAAAACAGAATTGCGTATAAGCGAGGCGCGACGGAGATCAAGCAACATCCATTTTTTGAAGGTGTTAATTGGGCGTTGATTCGTGGAGAAACACCGCCGCATTTGCCGGAACCGGTGGATTTCTCGTGTTATGTGAAGAAGGAGAAGGAGTCTTTGCCGCCGCCGGCAACGGAAAAGAAGAGCAAGATGTTCGATGAAGCTAATAAGAGCGGTAGTGATCCTGATTACATTGTTTTTGAATATTTTTAGCCATAATCACCATTATATAGTTGTAACACGAAACGTCGTCGTGCTTTTTCTTTTTCTTTGAGATATTACTGTTGGGCCGAAGATAAAGCCCAATATGATTCTGTAAGGAAAGTTTTTTAGACCCAAGTGTAAGAAAACATTTTATTTTCCATTAAGAGCAGATCGAAACTTTGTTTAAAAAACTCAGCAATGGCGGCTGGGTTCTTTCAAGCAGAGATGTCAATTTTATCCTCTACGTTGGCGCGCTCATTCTCGATTCCCATCCGCCAAACTGTAATGAGCTTCGATTTTCGAATTGTAATGCAACGAAACCCTTTACCCAGAATTCGACGTTCTTGTGTTGCTGCTTTTAGCTCGTCTCCTTCGCATTCACGAGATTTTCCAATTCGAGGTGAAATTATTTGACATTCAGCTATGCAAGACTGGTTTTAGAAAGGAATCGAGTTAGATACGGAGCTTCCGGATCTTAATTAGCGTTTATGTGCGTAAAGTTCAGTTTTTTTACTTTTTTCCTCGTTTCAGGACTAGAGGATGTTTTTGCTGGTTATCTATTTGGGAGGAAGAAGGCAACAGAAGTAGCTCATGTGTGAGTACTGTAAACCCAAAACTTGAATTAGAACAAAAAAATGACTTCTTTTACGTTTTCACATTTAAAGCTTTTAGACTTTATGTATCTCAATAGCTTAACCTTGGAGCTTACTGTCTCTTGATTAAAGAAAATTGAAGCTTTGGATCTTAGTATTATGGAGAATGTTGATGCTGTTATGGAGAATGTTGATGCTTTAAAGCTACGTAAAAACTTGCTTACGATATCACTGCTGATTATCTTTTCAGTGTATGGGAGCAGGTAATCCAAAAGGGGGATACGGTCATTGATGCTACGTGTGGAAACGGGAACGATACTTTAGCAATGTTGAAGATGGTTATGAATGATTCTGTTGGTTGTGGTGGTTATGTCTATGCTATGGACATTCAAAAAGATGCCATTGAAAGCACTTCATCTTTGCTCGATCAAGCCGTTGGTTCAAAAGAGGTTAGATGATTACCAGAGCTTGCTTTTCTATAGCAGTGTGGTTCTTACTAATATCGAGCCTTGTTCTATTTCTGCTGAAGAAATACAGAAGGAATGCGTCAAACTTTTTAACCTCTGTCATAGTAAAATGGGAGAGATTGTCCCTGAAAACGCCCGAGTGAGGTACAGTGTAAATTCATTGACTCGATGCCACATTGTTGATAAACCCCTGGCAAAAATTTCCTCACTTTGCACACTGCTTTAGGTTTTCACTAATCTTCATATGATGATCTCAGGATGGTTGCATTCAATCTGGGGTATCTTCCAGGAGGCAACAAGTCGATAATCACTGTCTCGGATACAACATTATCGGCATTGAAAGCTGCTGAGAGAATCTTAATGCCCGGTGGCCTCATCAGTTTGGTGGTTTACATTGGCCATCCTGGTGGAAGGTAATAAAAAAATGCTAGCAAAATTTCTCTGATTATCTAATGAGATATGAACTTTCCTAACATACTTTGCTCCATGTTTCTTGTTGTTGTGAATTGATTCGGTCTTCAGAGAAGAGTTAGAAGTGGTTGAAGCTTTTGGGTCGGGTTTACCGGTCAGTGATTGGATCTGCTGCAAATTCCAAATGTTGAACCGACCGTTAGCTCCAGTTCTTGTTTTCATGTTCAAGAGAGAAAACTGAAAAGTGATTTATTTTGATCCACCAGAAGCTTTGTCTGCATCTGCCAAACCATTCACTTGTACATGATATATGTTCTTTTAGCTTAATCTGAGAGATTATATGGTTACTATTGTATATCCAATCTATATTACCTTTGTTGATGACAGTTTTCAAAATCTGTTTATAGGCGGAGGAGAAGAGGTTTATGAAAAAAGTAAATTGATAACATAAATAAAAAACGACCACGGTGGGACTCGAACCCACAATCTCCCGCTCCGGAGGCGAGCGCCTTATCCATTAGGCCACGCGGTCCTTTTGGTAGTCAACTACAATTACATCTATTTATCTTAATCACAATCCGTGTAATCTAGTAAATGATGTGCAACACAGAATTGTCAATTGTGTAACATACAACAAGAACATAAGACTTTTTATCAATCTCCACAAAGATGAGACCAAACTCAAGAATCCTGAATACTGATGTATAATACTAATACAACCCTCCCAGCAATTGGTTAAAGTTTAACACAGAAATGGATTGAACCAAGCTAAGCTTATAAATATATATCCACTGGCTTGTGATCTTGTAGCTTTTTCTTGGACTTTCTTATGAAGAAGAACCCACTATGGGCAAGTTTGGTGCGGTTGCCCATTCAGTCCAAGACCCATCATAGATTGCCACATCAGTTTTTCCCAGACGATAAAGTCCCTGACCAGTAAAATAAAGAGGAATCAGTCTTTAGTTTTTATCATATGATCACAGTAAATGAATGAATTCTAGATCATCATTTAGTTACCAATGCCAAAATACAAGCTGTTACACCGGTTCCACATGAGGCCGTGATCGGACTGTCCAGAGATATGTCTGCAGATAAACGGATAAGTAGTTGCATAAAACAACTACTTGAGACTTCATTTTGTTTTACCTTCCTGTTCAAACTGCTTCTTCAGCTCCTCTGCTGGTAACAGTGTTTGAGAGGAATCAAACATCTACATAAGAATATGTTATCATATATCTGGTTTCAAAGAGCAGATATAACGGTAAGCCCTTCAAGTTAGACGGTGGCTTACTAGGGGAAAAGGGACACACTTGCTACCGGGTATATGACCACTCGGTAAACCCTTCCAAGGTTCTGGAGCAATACCGTCAAATCTGTGAAACAGAGTAAATTCTATATCAGATCCTATGAGCGGAATCAACTTAAAACCATTAGCATATTATAGTGAAATTACAATCCAGAACAAGCAATAATTTTGGCATGATACCTAGCCTTTGAACGCGCATCAATGTGCTGATAAGTCTTATCCTCGATGTTTTCCTTCACCTGTCAATTATCCAGTTAGCTCCCCTAGTTTACTAGCAACTATGTATAAACTTCATTTAGGAAACGGTAACCTGATCAAGTGCCAATACAAGATGTGGCCGGAACTTCGTCTGAAAAGTTATTGGGCTAATCTGTTCAAATGGCAAAGATGTGAATAAACCATATGTAGCAGGTAAACCAACTAAATATGCAATTTTCAGATACATCAGATTGGCAAAAACTTTTCGATGAATGAATCAACTTACTGTTTGTCCTTGATAGATCTTCTCTATAGCCTCAGTTGCTGCACTGGCTTTCAAAATGGCATCATTTGAAACACTGGATTCAACGTCATAGCCTGAAGCACGCCATTTCGGCAAGCCTCCATCAAGTACCCATACTTTGTCATGTCCAAAGACTCTAAACATCCTGTTTTAACAAAAGGAGGACTCATCGATTTGATAATACCAGAGAAAACATATTGACGAATGATAAAAAGGCTAATGGACATGAGATTCATAACTCACCACCATACACGAGCTGCACTAAAGAGCCCCATTCCATCATACACAACCACTCCATCGTTGTTCTCGATTCCAAGAGCAGAACAACCAGCAGCAAAAGCTTCCTCAGATGGTAGCATGTGTCGTAACTGCACATGTAATTCAAATAATATACAATACTTTTTGGTTGTTGCGCATACAGACACATAGAAGCTCACAGCCAGAAGGCTTGCCAAAGCTATTAATGGGAATCTCTGAACAGAAAAGAGTCCAGATTTTTGCGTCAAAGAAACAACAATATGTTCAAATGGCTGCAATGAAGAATAGTTACTGATAATATTTCATTTATACATATAAGCGATGGCAGTGTAAACTGTAAAGTCAATAAGTTAGAAATAAACAACACAATAACATCTTCTCAAGAAAAAAGACAGTGATTCTCACATTTGTTTTTCGATCTGCTATTCCATTCAAATCAAAGAAGAGAGCACCTGGAATATGAGCAACCTGTAGACGAGGACAACATACAAGTCAATCAACATTCAGTCGTGTAGTGACCCTGATGAAAAGTTTCATAGCGCTCATTCAGAACAAAGGCTTATAGCTTATTTACGTAGTTATTTACAAAAGTGTAAATCTTCTCACTTGATACTCTTGGATTGGATTTCTTTGCTCATGTGTCATGTACCATGAGGCATCCAAAACCTGACCATGAAACAAACAAGTTACATAAGAATCATGGCAGAAAAAGGCTACAATCTCAACAAGTGCAAACTATAAGCATTCTGAGACGAAAATAAACACAGCAAGAACGTCAGGTTACCTTTATATCAGCATCTCCAAGATTAGAGTGGAGCCAATCAACAGACACAACAGGTTCATTGGTAGATATGGGTGCGTAATTAGCTTTTGCCTCAGATCCAGAAGAAGCCATGACTCGACCAAAGTGAGTAGATTTAGAAGCTGGATAGGCAGAGCGTAACTGTGAGCTGAATGCTCTCTTCTGCAAGTAATCATTTACAATCTCGGAATTACAAAACAGAAGATATAAAAAAATCGAAACTTTGAACACAATTCAGTAGAGTGAATTATACAAGAGAAAGTTAAACTCAGATTTGAATCATGTGACTCAGATATTATCGGATATCTACACACAGCTAACTATAACTCCCAATGTGAAACCTTTCTAAACTCGAAAGCCCACTACTAGTAGTACCCAAATTATACAAACAATTTAAACAGTAACTAGAAGTGAATATCTAAGCTCAGAGAAGGTCGAAATCGAATTAAGAAACAACTTAAATTCAAAAAGGTTGCGCAATTACGAGTCTTGTGATGAGGAACAGCAGATAGAGAGGGATTAATCTGGCAGTGACCAGAAACCAATAAAGTTGTTGAGAAAAGTGTCGAAGCCAAATCACCTCAAAATACCATGTACAGAACAAATTGCTGAGTTAAAGCCGCCAAATTTTGCTACTTCCAGATTCTCTGAGCTCGCAACTTTTTCAAGCTTCTTCGTTCTCAACGATGCTGCTTCTGCCACCTAGATGATTAATAGATTATCACTGATCACTAGTGATCAGGATAAGTGACGCGACTAACGCATGTTTAATTATATAAAATTCACGTTTGCCTTCTCTTTGATATAATTCGCGTTCGCGTTCTCTTTATTAAAAATCGCGTTTCTGATAAAACGCAGTCGTTTGGTTTTACTTCCCTTTTCTTCTTCCAGAAAAGAATTCGTAAAATCTCACTTCAACCTTCTCTTCTCTGCAAGAAACCTAAAAGCCTATTTATTTCACCTCTCTCTCTCTCTCTCTGCAACTAATCACTTGTTCGATCTCGAAGCTGAAGCTAAAGGTAAGCTATTCTCTTCACAGCGCTAGTTCTTTTCCGAAGATTCGTGTCGATCTCAAAAATCCCATTCTATCAAATTGTTTTTAAGACTCTAATGATTTAACCAAACCAAAACCTGAATCGTTTGATCCCGGTGACGTTGAAACCCTGAATTCCGGGGAAATTGATCCTACTCGTTTGTGTTGTTCACAGCTTTCGCTAATTTGCTTAAGGAGCTATGGGAGATAGTCAGTACTCGTTTTCTCTCACCACTTTCAGGTACGAACTTGGTTAATCATATGAGTATTTTGGTTAGTTTTTGCTGCGACTAATTTGTTGTACTGTGTCTGAAACAGCCCATCTGGTAAGCTGGTGCAGATAGAACATGCCCTTACAGCTGTTGGATCTGGCCAAACATCTTTAGGGATTAAAGGTTTGTCAATGTCATGATGAAATTGTTTATAGATCAATGAAAAATTTGTAGATTTCTTCTGATAACTTGGTTTCTTACTGCAGCTTCTAATGGAGTTGTCATTGCAACTGAAAAGAAGTTGCCTTCTATTCTGGTTGATGAAGCATCTGTAAGTTGATAATCAACAAGAATATTCGTATCATTACCATATAGCCATGCTCTGTGATGCTTTCTTCGATTGTGTAATTTAGTCAACATCTCTGACATTAGTTTTCTCTTTTGCCTGTTTCAGGTTCAAAAAATTCAGCATTTGACTCCTAATATTGGAGTTGTTTACAGGTTTGCTCATCATTTATTTTAAGTTTTTAGTTGTTTTTGTTTTTGATGTTATAGCTTAAGGACTAACTTTTTCTGCATTTTCTTCTATGAAGTGGCATGGGTCCTGATTTTCGAGTTCTTGTTAGGAAGAGTAGGAAACAGGCTGAGCAATATCTTCGTCTGTACAAAGTAATCCTTTCTCTCTCTTTTCTCAAATTTGCTTGAAATACTTGCTAATGTGATATGGTTTCACCTAAGGAAGCTTTATTGTTACAGGAACCCATCCCTGTTACCCAACTTGTAAGGGAAACCGCTACTGTTATGCAAGAGTTTACTCAATCGGGGTGAGTGCTATATTTAACTGTAAATTCAACCTCATCTGTCATATTTTTACTTCCTCCCATAGTCCTAATATGTTTGAATTGAACTGAACTATTTCTTCAGCAAAAGTAACTGTCGAGTGGTAGCTTTTCACTTGCAATTTGAGATTTGAAAATTGACTTGGCGTAAATTTTGTTGCTTTAGCAAATTTGTACCCATTGTAAATCCTGTTTCTAATTTGTATTACTTCTCTGAAATAATTTTGCTTTAGCAAATTTGTACCCATTGTATATCCTGTTTCTAATTTTGGTTACTGTCTCTTGTTTATAGAGGTGTTAGGCCTTTCGGGGTTTCCTTGCTGGTGGCTGGATATGATGACAAGGGTCCACAATTGTATCAGGTTTTTCCTCCTTAGGATATGTGTTAGTTGATTGAGCACAATCGAGTCTCCCAATCTTCTTAGCTCAATTTCCATTCTTTTCAGCGCTGAAATACTAAACTTTAGCAAAACTTGTAGCAGAGTATTTACCTTTCTGTTCTATCATGTTACAATAGTTACCACCTTATGTTTCTGTCTAAACTGAATTACCATCTCATCTTGAGAATATAACCTGAGAATTAAAACTTTGCTTTTGAATTTCCTTACTCGGGGTTTAATTCAAATCATTTTGTTTTTGCACTAGGTGGATCCATCTGGCTCTTATTTCTCCTGGAAAGCTTCAGCCATGGGGAAGAACGTTTCTAATGCAAAAACCTTCCTTGAGAAAAGGTAATACTGTTTACAATTTGTTGATATCCAAAGATATATAACCAGTATACTGATTTTGAAAATTTTCTTTTACTACTCAAATTTCGATAATATAGGCTCCTGTCATAACAATATGAAACCACTCTTCGTCGCTGACAAACCTTAACCAATTACGATTTCCTTGCAGGTACACAGAAGACATGGAACTTGACGATGCCATTCACACAGCGATACTGACATTGAAAGAAGGGTAAGTACAAATCTACATTATTATTAGAAAGTAGTTCGCCTGATAATCAGAGTTCACTTCATATTCATAGATCACACTCTCAGTGTGACTGATAGATTACCAAACCCATAGCACTGTCTTTTATAATGAAAGCACAGGGTTTTAAAACGTTTGTATTCTTGTGGTAAACCTTAAGCTGTTTCTGATGATGGTGTACACACACACACACACATACATACATGTGTAACTTTAGTCTTCATACACTGTGCCGAAAAGCCTTCACCTCATTTGTCTTTTGTTTTTTGTTTGTGATAGCTTTGAGGGAGAGATCTCAAGCAAAAATATTGAAATTGGCAAAATCGGTGCTGACAAAGTTTTCAGGTACCCTTTTTCTTTGAAACAAAGAATCTTTTTTGCTGCTGATGATGTTTGAATAGAATGTTGTTGATACTCAATTGGTTTTTTGGGATTAATGCAGGGTACTAACACCAGCAGAGATCGATGATTACCTTGCTGAAGTCGAGTAACTCCCAGCATAGTCTAGCAACAAAGTTTAAGACCGGAATTTCGTGGCATTTACAGTCTTAAAGAGTTGTTTTTTCTGTAAAACTTTGGATCTTTAAATAGTTTGTTGCTGAACACAAGCTGAGTGTCTCTCAATAACTAATGAAATCTGTTTCTTTTTTTCTCACTCAGTGAAGGTTTCAGAGAAATCTTATAGTAGTCTCGTCTTATCAGTCTTTAAATTGGTCGCATGTCCACTCACCTCCAATCGAGAAATTGCAAATTCTAAAACCAATTTTATTTAATTCTTTACAACACAATAAAATCATGGAGTAATGTCCCAAAACTGTTGAAACCCAGAACCTTTACCAAACAATCCTATAATGAAAACTTTGTCAGCTAGCTACTGTACAGACTTCTCTTCTTTCACCAGTAATCCTTACAAGAACACAAACCTCTCTCAAAATGGTGAAACCGATACTGATCTCTCAACACGATTCTACGTCCGATGACTCTACTAACAAACTTATAAACAGAGTGACAATCACTGCATATGCGAAGGTTTTTAAAGATTCTAACCGTAGAACCTTCAGGAGTACTCATCAGTGCATAAGCAAGAGCGAGTCTTTCGCTGTGGTTCCAAAGATTGTGCTCTTTTTGTTCTTCATCTGTGTCTTGCAAAGCCTGACTAGTATCTGCGACATACCCAGATTCTTTGATCAGCTTCTTGATGTCTTCTAGCTTTGCGTATATCTCCATTGTTTGTGGATGAGTTCTGTCTCCAATACCAAACGAACTCACTTTGTCTTTTAGTTTCACCCAACTGCAAGCTTGTTTCTTCTTGATGTTCTTGAAACCCATTTGCTTTCTCACATTCTCTACATCTTCCCATCTACCTGTAGTTGCGAACATATTTGAGGACAAGACATAAACAGAATCATCCTCTGGTTCTAGCTTCGAGAGATTTTCCGCTGCTTTTCTTCCGCGGTCTAAATTCCCGTGGATTTTGCAGGAAGCTAACAAACTACGCCACACGAGGTCGTTTGGTTTCATTGGCATCTTAGATATAAAGGTTTCAGCTTCAGCTAACCTCCCTGATCTTCCAAGAAGATCAATTACACAGATGCAATGTTCAATCGCCGGTTCTAATCCAAAATCTCTAGCAATCATGTCGTAATACGCAAGGCCTTTGTCTACTAATCCCCCGTGGCTGCATGCTGTAAGAAGAGAGACAAATGTGACATGGCCCGGCTTGATTCCCATTTCAAGCATCTCATGGAAAGTCGCACAAACTTCCTCGAAATACCCGTGTCTTCCCAAAGCTGATATTAGTATGTTCCATGAGGGGAGTGATCGATTGACTGATGGAGGAAGCATTTTCACCACTTCACCTATTTCCCCGCATTTGCTATACATGTCTGCAGCAGCGTTAAAGATAAAAGAATCATGTTCAAACCCGAGTTTTACAGCTAAGCCATGAAGTTGTTGGCCTTCCTCTAGGACGGCTAGCTTCGCAGCGGCAGAAAGTCCCTCAGAGAAACTAAACTGGTCTAGACTCACCCCAAAGCTTCTCATCTTTGATACAAGTTTTAGCACCTCTTCTCCATGACCGTGGTGAGCATTTGCCGCAAGCATAGCATTCCACGTGATGATATTCCTATTATCTAATCCGTTAAATAGGTCCTGACTCGAGCTTAAATCACCACATTTGGCGTACATAGTGATAAGCGAATTTTTCACGTGTTCATCTGATTCAAACCCAGCAGAAACTATATAGGCGTGTAATGGTTTCCCCCGTTCAAGTAAATCACCCGGCAATAAGCAAGCACTAAGAACACTTACCACTGTGATATAATTTGAAGAAACACCTTCCACTCGCATAGTTTGAAAAGCCGCCAGGGCCTTGTCGGGATCTTCGTCCTCAGCATAGCCACCAATAAGAGCATTCCAAGCTACTACATCTCGTCTAGGCATCTGTAATAGTACCCGTCTCGATTCGCTCATCTCACCTATCTTTCCGTACATGGAAACCAATGCATTACCAATAATCTGATTGTAAAATAAACCGCTGACCACTACAAGTCCATGAAGGATCCTACCCTTCTCAAAAAAATCAGGAGTAAAGCAGGCAGCCAATGCGCTTGTAAAAGTCACATAGTTCACTGATTTTCCGGAACTTATCATTGAACAAAGAAGTCCTAAAGCATCTAAGCTCCTCCCATCGTTGACAAAAGAAGCCATCAAGGAGTTCCATGAGATCAAATCTTTAGTGGGCATTTGTTTGAACACTAAATTTGCCTCTACTGATCTTCCAGCGCCTGCATACATTCTCAAAAGAGTATTGCACACACAAACAACCGAATCAAACCCCATTTTAACCACTAAACCATGAATTCCTCTACCCCATTTTTGGTGATCTACATGACCCAAAACTGATAACAGAGTAGACACAGTGGTGGAGTTCACTTCATCATGAAAACGACGCATCAAACTGAAAATCCTAAATGATTCCTCGATATGACCATTTTGTGCATATGCCGCAGCAATCGAATTCCATGAAATTGTGTCACGTTCAGACATTTGATCAAAAATATAATTTGCATAGTCTACATTTCCCATACTACCTAACATGGATATGAGCGAATTCTCCACTGCCAGCTTACTCTCCAGTCCCGATTTGACAACCTGTCCGATAATTTGACGACCCAAAGATTCATCTTTAAGCAATCCGCAGGAACTGATTACCAAAGACATGGAATTTTCGTTACACCCAACTCCTTCTCCTCTCATACCTTTATAGATATCAATTACTTCCTCTGGCTCACCCTTATCCGAGTAACCAACCATCAGTGAAGTCCAAGACACCACGTTTCGGTCAGGCATCTCCTCAAAAACCTTCCTTGAACACGAAACCAATCCATAAACCCCATAGAGATGCAAGATAGCAGTACTAACGTAAACATCAGATAACAAACCAGACTTAGCCACAAAGCCGTGAACTTGAACCCCTTCTCTGAACATAGAACCAGACCGACCACAAGCTGTTACTAAACTAGCAATCACAAAGCTACTTGGCTTAATACCAAGATCACACATCTTCCGAAAAAATTCCATTCCTTCCAAATACAATCCAACACGGACTATCCCCGACATCATGGTATTCCAAGAGACTTCGTTTCTCACAGGCATTATATCGAACAGGTGGCGCGCAGGTTTGACTCGGCCAAACTTGGTGTACATGTTAATCAAAGTGTTGGTGTGCAACACACTCAGACGAACTAATCCCTTGACACAAAGCGCATGCACAGCTCTCCCCGTAGTCTCTATAGTGATTTGAGAGAAACCAATTTGATCGAAACAAGATATTTCCGGGTTCCAATGGTCTGAGAGCGAGAAACATCCACTCAATCTGGTAACTTTTTTTCCTTCCACTCTTTTCAAACATTGCAATGTCGAGATTCGTCGCGTCTTGAACTGGCGGGAGACAGATCCACTGAGCAAACGAGAATCGCCGCCCTGAAAAAACAGGACTTTGCGTCGCCAGCTGGCCAGCTCTAATTCGTCGGTGTTCAACGGTGGTTCCCGGAAAGATCAACGATTTGAAACCAACCTAGAAAGCAAAAAAGACTGCTCTTTTAAATCAAAAACCAAAATAACCGGAAAGGCGTACCAGAAACCGGAATCACTGGACTATATAAAACCGTTTTGTACCGGATCTTAAAAACAATAATTGCAATATAAACCCTGTATTATTATTTTATTACTTATTTTACCCCAAGTGTTTTCTCCTACACCATTTGAACCCTCTGCAAGTCTCACAGTGTTTCTAGGTCTCGCAACGACAAATGGACGAAGAAAGATTGGAAAATTGATCGGATTTTTTCGGGTAAGTTCTCTGAATCGTTTGTATTCTACTTCACCTTCCACATGGTTGAGAACTCAGATGTAGCGTAAGTGAATCTAATATCTACAGAAACAAACAAAAGCAAAACAAAAAAAAATGATTCCTTTGAAATTCAGCATTTGCAATTGAAACTGTGTGAATGATTCAATCGATGTATTCATCAGAATCTGTGAAAGCTAAAACATTTTCGTTCTTCAAGTTTTACTCTCTTGGCTGAAGATATATCTATTTTGGAAGAGAAGTCTATGTTTGTTCTTATGTAGAAACTGTTAGGTGATGAATCAATTTTCATCTGTCAGCTTTCCAAATCTAGGTGGTTGTTACTTGTTAGCTTGTGATAACTTGATTTCACTACAAAGCAATCATTTGCAAAATACAATCTTTCAACTCTGTAATATCTACATTTTGTCTACAATTCGACGTTTCTTCGTTGTTGCTACTACATGCGCCTATCTGATCTTGCTTATATACTAATAATGCCAATAAGTTAGCTAATAATTCCATTTTCAAGGTGAAAATGACTTGCTTTATGGCTTCATTAATGTATGAGGAGCTCGTAACTCTCCAAGAGTGATGATGAATGTTCATCTTCTGTTCCCTGTTTATGCTGTTGTTGTTGTTGTTGGTTATCGTTTTCTTCTAACCCGAGTTCGCTTTCCAGGTGCTTAAACCATTTATCAACTTCATCTTCTTCAGACTCTTGAAGAGCTCTGTTCTCTGGTTGTTGGAATGAGTCTGAACCATCTATGAAACTCCAAATGTCAGGATCTAAATCAAAAGGCATCTCCAGCAGCTCTGGTTTGTCTACCTCTTGTAACATCCCCGTAAACTCGCTATAAGTTAGAATGTGCTCAAACATTTGACTTATCTGTGCATCATCGTCTTTGCTTGAAATGTTGGAACCAGCAAAAGACATTGAAGCATTTGGAGATGACTCTTGAGAGTTCTCTTCTTCATTCAAAGAACCTTTTGAACCCGCTTCATCGGCATTAAGGTTAGTTTCCGAGCTCAATCTTTTCTTGAGATGTGTATGCCACACATTCTTGATCTCATTGTCTGTTCTTCCAGGCAGCTTAGAAGCAATCTTCGACCACCTGAATCCAAAATGCAGAAAAGCTATTGTCAAAATCAAAACTTTGAGCCCACAACAAGACATTAACAAGATAACACATACTTGTTACCAAAGCTCTGGTGAAGTTTGATGATGGTGTCTTCTTCCTCTGCACTGAAATTGCCACGTTTCACATCAGGTCTGAGGTAATTAATCCATCGCAGACGACAACTCTTGCCACACCTCAACAATCCTTCATTGCATGCATAGATAGAATCAGAACCAGAAGACTAGAAAAGCTAAAGAAAGAGGCTTTTAAAGATCATAGACATACCAGCTTGCTTTGGGAGAGATCTCCAATTCTCATGACCATTCTTGTGAATGAAAGAGATGAGTTTCAAGTCTTCATCATGGCTCCATGGTCCTCTCTTCACTTTGGTTTTGTCACAACATGGTGCTCTTCCTTTGCCCATATTCTCTCTCTCCTCTCTCACAGACACACACTTTTGAGATTCCCTCTTACCAAATCCAATTGCTTTTATGTGTATTTATACATGAGAAGTGGTGTGTGTGATCCTGACATTGAGAAACATGTTATAAACCACAGACATTGACAAATGTCACATCAGATTTGTTGAGGTTAAAAACTTGTCTATATTGTGGATGAGTATCTGGCAAAATTCACATCTTTTTTATAATTGTATAGTTCGCATTTCTATATGTCATTAATAAACTATTATGAAAATGTAATCAACTAAACACAGATGAAACATGTTTGAAACTTAGATACTGAGTCTCATATTTTTTATTCAATCATGAAACCTATAAAGATTGCCTCTGACCAATCTATAAGTTGAATCCATCTTTATGATGTCAAAAGAAAGGAAAAAAAAAAATACCTGTTCCTGTGATTAGTGCTGTTATCC
>JGI26506J51651_1000013_pt1 | contig 16682 bp, 13 predicted proteins | sample AraCvinosormetaG_FD_51651 | JGI IMG/M metagenome (IMG submission 51651) | reverse complement strand
TCCTAATACTCCTTTTCTTTCTCAGGTATGTAAACATCTATAACTTAGACGACTATACTGTTGTGTTTTGTTTTCTAGGGTTTTTTAAAACAATTTCTTGCTGGATTTATCAGCTCCGGTGCCTTGTTGTTGTTGTTTTAGAGATCAAAATTGACTCTTTAACTTTCGGGTTCTTTATTCTTGCATTTTTAGGGTTTGCATGTTCCCTGAGTTTTGGTTTTAAGGACTTAGGCCTTTCATGTTGTTGTTTTAGTGATAGAGGTGGCTGATGTTTCTTCTAGGGTTGTGCATAACAAGGATTTAGCAATAAAGTTTACATTTTTACTTTGGATTCCTTGCAGGTTTGGTGTGCTCATGGCTGAAATGGAGGTTCCGGTGTTGTGTTACTGGAACGGTCGCATTGAGTATGGTAGTAATGGGGTATACTATGACAGATCAACTCCCAGAATGATCAAAGTTAAGCGAAAGACTGAGTTAAGCATATTGTTGGATCAGCTGTATCTTCTTACTGGATTAGATGTAGATGATCGGAGATCAAAGGTTAGAATTTTCGGTAGGTTTCCTTCAGTTTATCAACAACAATCAATGCTTCAGTTTCTACTTTTGCCTGTGGTGAACGACTCTAGTTTGGAGACAATGCTTGAAGTTCCAAGCAAACATCCTTCTATTAAAAATGTGGAACTGTATTTGGAAGTGAAATCTGATGGGGTTGTTGAGTCTGCTGCTTGTTCGCCGTTGATGGCCAATCCTGGTAATTCCTCGAAAAGACAGAGGATGGATGTACCTCTTAAGTTAGAGAAAGGTAACAGTAACGGGTGGATTGAAGATGAAGATGAAGAAGATGTTGATATAGGAAACGGTGGAGATGGTGACATGACAGATAAAAATCCAGGTTCAGATGCGGTGGCGCAAGTGGTTAATGTGACAGAGGGTAACAACATCTCCCATAAGGATTTGAATAAAGATTCCAATTCTGGTGTTTCGAAACCGTGTCTTTCTAGTTTGTGGCTTGATGATCATGACTTGCGAGTTGGATTGTGCTTCAGAGATGGTGATGAGCTGAAGAGAGCGGTGGACTGGTGTTCCATTAGAGGAGAGACAAAGTGTGTTGTAACAGAGGTGGGGAAGGACGAGTGTATGTTTAAGTGCGTCAGATGGAAATGCAAGTGGTCACTTGGGGCTGCTAGAATGGAAAAGCATGGACTTTTTGAGATAATCAAGTATACTGGTCCACATACTTGTTGTCTCACTGACCCAGAAGATTTCAAATCAGAATTTGAAACAGATGAGATTGAACGTGTGGTCAGGGATAATCCCACGCTCTCAATTGGAGAGTTGAAGAAGTGGTGGAAAGAAAAATTTAGCTATGAGCTGAAAACTGAAGATATGAAGGCAGCAAAAATTGAAGTTATCAAGAGAGTCTTTGGAGATTGGGATCAAGTTTTTGAAGATTTGCCCAAATTAATGGCTGCCTTTCATTCATCTAATGGACTCCTTGTGGACTGGAAGTTTGATCTTTTTCCTAATCCTAAGTTTGCATCCTTCTGCGGCGTGTTTTGGGCATTTTCACAGTCTATTGAAGGGTTTAAACACTGTAGACCTCTAATCATAGTGGACACCCAAGACTTGAAAGGTAAGTACCCTATGAAGTTGCTGATTGCCTCCGGGGTAGATGCAGCCAACAAATATTTTCCGCTTGCCTTTGCGGTTACTAAAGATGTTTCTACCGATATATGGCGTTGGTTTCTCACTGGAATCAGAGAGAAGGTTACACAAAGGAAAGACCTTTGCCTCATCTCCAGTCCCCACCCGGACATCGTCGCTGTTGTTAATGAACCGAGGTCTCAATGGCAAGAACCCTGGGCTTATCACAGGTTCTGTCTGAATCGTTTTTGCGCTCGATTTGGTGCCGTTTTCTCAGACTACACCCTGAAGGATCTTGTGAGCCAGGCTGGATCCACGAGTCAGAAGGAAAAATTTGATTCCTACATGAAGGATATTGAAAAGAAGAATATAAAAGCTCGGAAATGGTTAGACCAGTTCCCTCAAAGTAAGTGGACTCTGGCTCATGACAGTGGTCGGAGATATGGAATTATGAAGATAGACGCCACATTGTGTTACACAAAATCTCTGTTTGCAGTTTTTAGAGTCTATCAATTGGCTGATCATGTATTAACAGGCTACGTGCTGCTTATGTTTGATGAGCTGAGACACTCTTTTGAAGAGTTGTTTGATGAAAGCCGTGCTTCTCTTAACTGCGGCGATGTGTACACGAAACCTGTCATGGACACGCTTGAAGAGTTCGAGACATCTTATGTTACTTACGTTGTAATGCCTATAGACAACAATGCGTTTAAAGTCACAACACCGTCAACTAATAATGAATGGATCGTTCAGCTGAGTGACTGCACCTGCACATGTGGGGAGTTTCAAAGATGCAAGTTCCCATGTTTACACGCTCTAGCCGTCTACAAGAAGCTGGAAATCAACCCTTTGCAGTATGTAGATGACTGTTACNCTCTTGAACGGCATTGCAAAACTTATGCCGCCACATTTTCTCCTGTTCCAGAGCTATCAGCTTGGCCGGAAGCTTCTGGAGTTCCGACATTGTTCCCTCCCATCATTCCGCCACCTCCACCTACCGTAGCAGGTAAATCCCAAAGGATTACCACTCCTAAAACTACTAAGAAGAAGAGTTAAAAGTTTTAGATGGATTTGAGTCGAACAGAACCCGAGCATTTTGGTGGATTATGCTAACTGATCAGCGGTTACGTACTCTCGGGAAGTAGGATTAGTTCGGTTATATATTGTAGTGATGTAACAGAGACATAATGTTTTGCTGCTTTTGTATGTGTCTAGTTTGTTCATGAGAAGTTTCGGTGATTCTCTGAACCGATGTGTAAACCAAGCTAAACCGGATCAGGAACTTAAAATATCACCGTCTTTCTTCGTCTTTTCGATCTCTTTCCCAATTTGATAAGTATCTTTGATTTTCTTTTGCTCTTAATTCTTATCCACGCCTCTGCAAATATATAGTATATCCAGTGTAAGAGTAGATCAAAGTTTGATATAATTGGTAGATATCCTACAGTTGTTCAAGCAATCATCCTTCTATATTCAATGGGGAGCTGTATTTGGAAGTGAAGAAGCTGAAGATCAACCCTTTACAGTATGTAGATGACTGTTACACTTGTGAACGGTATAACAAAACGTATGCTGCCACATTTTCTCCTGTTCCAGAGTTATCAGCTTGGCCGGAAGCTTCTGGAGTTCCGAGATTGTTTCCTCCGGTCATTCCACCGCCTCCGCTTACAACTAATTTATCAGGTAAGTTCAAATGCAAAACTACTCATTGCACTATTCAAGTTGACACCTACTAGTTCTATTGTAAAATCATTTGTCTCTAATCTCAAATAATCGATCTGAAAAAAATGAATCTAGCAAAAAAAGGATACACTCAATACGAAAAAAACCCAAGCTTAACTGATATTGGACCTATTGGCACATACCAGTCTTCTAAATCATTGGGACATGTAAGTTAAACTTAGGCGGGAATGGAATTATTTTAAAATTGTAGTTTTTGTACAAACATTAATGGGCTGTCTTCTTTCGGCCCAATTATACTTTTTTTTTCCTACTGTAATATGTTTCAAAATGCTATATTTGTGAGTTTCCATGTCAGATGAAATTCTTGTAGCTCTCTCTTCACATCACCGGAGAAATTCTTGAGAGGAGAGTGAGATTACTTCCATTTCTGAAAAATCCGAGCTTGATTGCGACACCCAGCTGGTAAATCTCCCTTCTTTTTTCAGGTACTTGGAACTTTACTACAGTCTTAGTTTGAGTATCATTGTTTAGGGTTTATGTTTCACAAATGGGTTTATCTGCTTCTGTCTCTAAAAAGCTTTAGCCTTTGTTTTTAGATATGGAGTTTTCTAGTGTTTTGTATGTTATGAGTTTAGGCCCAAAAAGTTTACATTTTTCTTTGATTCTACTTCAGGACTGTTGTGCTCATGGCGATGGAAACCTTGAGAGAACATGTTATGTTGCTGTGTTATACGAATGCTTGTATTAAGTATGGTCCTGATGGCGTATACTATGAAGGATCTAGTCCTAAAAAGATCAGAGTTAAGCGCAATACTGAGTTTAACACACTGTTGAATGGGCTTTATCCAATTTTTGGATTAGCTAAGCAAAGATCAAAGAATTCAATCTTTGGTAGGTACCCTGCAGTTCTTTCACCGGATCTGTTTACGTATTTACATTTTCCGGTGGTGAACGACTCTAAATTTGAAAACTATGCTTGAGGTTCCAAGCAATTATCCTTCTATTAAACTTGTGGAGTTGTATTTGGAAGTGAAATCGACATCTGAAGGAGTTATTGATCCTGCTGCTTGTTCATCGCCATTAGAAAATCTTGGTAGTTCCTTGAAAAGACAGAGGACCCAACAGTCCCAAGAAGCAACTGGTTATTTGACACATTCATCTGTTAAATTAGAGAGGGTTAATGGTTTAAAGGTTCAGGGAGTGGATAACAGTAACGGGTGGATTGAAGACGAGGCAGATGCTGCATTGGGAAATGGTAGCACTCATGGAGATTTAGATAGAGAAATGACAAATAAAAATTCGGGTTCGGATGGGGTGGAGCAGGTTGTTACTTTGACAGCAAATAACGCTGAGTCAAGTACTTCAAATCCATGGCCTCTGTCCAGTTTGTGGGTTGATGATCATGAATTGCCTGTAGGGTTGTGTTTTAAAGACAGGGATGAGCTGAAGAAGACGGTGGACTGGTGCTCTCTTAGAGGGCGGCAAAAGTGTGTAGTAAGAGAGACCGAGAAGGACAAGTATACGTTTGAATGCATCAGATGGAAATGCAAGTGGTTGCTTCAGGCAGCTAGAATTGAAGAGCACGGACTTGTTGAGATAACCAAGTGTAATACTCAACATACTTGTTGTCCTATAGGGCCAGATAATTTTGACGTGGAATTTGCAGCAGAGGAGATTGAATGTCTGATCAGGGTACAGCCCGCACTAACGATTGAAGAGTTGAAAAATTGGTGGTTTGAAAAATTTGGCGACATGCTTGCAGCTTCAGAGATGCAAGCAGCAAAACAACAAGTGATAAAAAAAGTCTTTGGAGATTGGGATCAAAGTTTCAGAGTATTACCCAAACTAATGGCTGCGTTTCACTCATCTAATGGGCTAGTTGTGGACTGGCAATACAAGCTTTTTCCAAATCCTGAATTTGCTTCCTTTCGTAGTGTGTTTTGGGCGTTTCCACAGTCCATTGAAGGGTTTCAACACTGTAGACCTCTGATCGTAGTGGACACCAAAGACTTGAAGGGTAAGTACCCTATGAAATTGATGATTGCCTCAGGAGTCGAAGCTGACGATTGCTATTTCCCACTTGCATTTGCGTTTACCACAGAAGTATCCTCAGATACCTGGCGTTGGTTTCTCACTGGAATCAGGGAGAAGGTAACACAAAGGAAAGACATTTGCCTCATCTCCAGACCCCAACCTGAAATACTTAATGTTATTAACGAACCAGGGTCTCAGTGGCAAGAACCCTGGGCTTATCACATGTTCTGTCTGGATGATATATGCACCCAATTTCACTATGTTTTTCAAGACAACTACCTGAAGAACCTTGTGTATGAGGCTGGATCCACGAGTGAGAAGGAAGAATTTGATTCCTATATGAATGAGATCGAAAAGAAGAACTTAGAAGCGCGGAAATGGTTAGACCAATTTCCTCAATATCAGTGGGCTCAAGCTCATGACAGTGGTCGGAGATACAGAGTTATGACGATCGATGCATAAAATTTGTTTGCATTTTGTGAAAGTTTTCAGTCTCTTGGTTTGCCAGTGACAGCTACCGCACTGCTTCTGTTTGATGAGATAAGATTTTTTTTTACTCCGGTCTTTGTGATAGCAGTGGTAGGGTTAACCGCGGAGATATGTACACCAAACCCGTCATGGACCAGCTCGAAAAGCTAATGACAGATTCCATCCCTCACGTTGTAATGCCATTAGAGAAAGGTCTGTTTCAAGTCACAGAACCATTACAGGAGGATGAATGGATCGTTCAGCTGAGTGAATGGTCCTGTACGTGTGGGGAGTTTCAGTTGAAGAAGTTTCCATGTCTGCACGCTCTAGCAGTCTGCGAGAAGCTGAAAATCAACCCTTTGCAGTATGTAGACGACTGTTACTCTCTTGACCGATTATACAAAACTTATGCTGCCACTTTTTCTCCTGTCCCGGAAGTAGCAGCTTGGCCAGAAGCTTCTGGAGTTCCGACATTGTTTCCACCGGTCATTCTGCCGCCACCTAACGTATCAGGTAAGTCCCAATGCAAAACTACTCCTCGCACTAGCAAGACGAAAAGCTGAACCTGTTAGATGGATTTGGTACGAAACTGAGTCAATTCTAAAGAGGTTTTTGTATGGATTGTGCTAACTGATTGGTGATTATGTAGTATCTTTTGACTTTCGGCAAGTATGTTTAAACCGGTTCGGGTAATATATCGTAGTGTCGTGACAAAAACATGTATTGCTGCTTTTGTTTGTGAAAATCAACGTGAGTTTTGCATTTTGCTGTGCCCTGAACTAACAGTCGATTAATCCTGAATTTGCTTTGACTTGGTTAATAGTCTTAATAAACCAAGAATCATGACTGAAAACTGAACTAAAATCGGTATAGACATTACTAGTTGCATTGCATTATGTTTCTACTTTCAAGATTAACTTAGTATTTACTATGGCATGGATACAATTCAATACGAAAGATAGCTTTAGTTAAGACTAGGATTCAGAACAATCTGAATACTTAATAAACGATGGTTCCTTAGATTCATAAACATGAAGAATTATAGTGTCATCATCAATTTTGATATATCTTTCTTCATCTTTTTATGTTTCTGACGCCATGTGTTTATCTGTCTTTGTTTGATCTAGTAAATGACAAAGCCAAGGTGCCTCCTAGTGATGAAGAGTTGAGAAATGCAATTGTTGATATCTTGAAAGTTGTGGACTCGATAACGGTTAGGATTCAAACCTCAAAATTTTTATGTGCGTTTAGAAGATAAATTGATCTATAAGTCTCTAATAATAGCTTTGTTATTTCCTGACAGACCGCGATTGCTGACGTCCTCAAGCGACTTGGTATGAGTTAAGATCAGATCGTTTTATTAAACTGGTTTTACAGCTGAGAAGTTCGAAATCGACCTCACCCCAAGAAAGTCATCTATAAAGACGATGATCCAAAATGAGCTCAGTTCATAAGAAGACAAGAACGAGGATAAGTTAGTAAGTAAGAAGAAACTTAGGATTTAACATGAAGCATCTCCTTAGGATTTATTCATGCCCACTTTAAGAAGTCCTGAAAGTTAGAGAACTAGACTTAGGAAACAAACAGGTTCAGGTTTATTTGTATGTGAAAATTCAGTCTGGTTAAAACCAAGCTAAACGGGTTACCCATTACTGATGAACGGGTTAACGGGTTTATTATTGATGAACATATAGTTGGGCCTTGTTATTTTGGCCCAACTGTTTTTTATTTTTAAGTCGTTTTGTCTTCCTCATACCGCCGGAGAAACCCTAACGTCAGAGAAAAGGGTTTGCATCCCCAAAGTTTACATTTTTACTTTTGAACTCCGTGCAGGTTTGTTGTGCTCATGTCTGAAGTAAATGTTCCGGTGTTCTGTTGCTGGAACGGTTGCATCAAGGATGGCACTAATGGCATATACTATGAAGGGTCCAATTACAGAATGACCACTGTGAAGGGAAAGACTAAGTTTAACGAATTGCTGGATCATCTGTACCAAGTTACTGGGTTAGATAGGAAGAGATCAAAGTTTGGTATAATCGGTAGATATCCTACAGATATTCAAGCGTTTAGGGTTAAGTATAAACCTCTTCCCGTGGTGGACGACACTAGTTTGGAGACTATGCTTGAGATTACAACCAAACATCCTTATATTAAAGACATTGACCTGTATTTGGAAGTGGAATCGACATCCGTTGGAGTTATTGATCCTGCTACTTGTTCATCGCCTTCAGACATTCTTGGTGGTTCTTCGAAAAGACAGAAGACCGATATACATGTTAAGTTAGAGAGGGAGACGGATAGAAACTCAGAATCAAATGGCGTGGTGCACTTGGTTGATAGCAGCACTTTGAATTAAAGATTCCATTTCTGGTCATGTTTCAAAACCGTGTATGTCTAGTTTGTGGCTTGACGATCATGACTTGCGAGTAGGATTGTGCTTTAAAGATGGCGATGAGCTGAAGAAGGCAGTGGACTGGTGTTCCCTTAAAGCTCAGCAAAAGTGTGTAGTACGAGAGACTGCAAAGGACGAGTATATCTTTGAGTGCATCAGATGGAAATGCAAGTGGTCACTTGGAGCCGCTAGAATGAAAAAGCACGGACTTGTCGAGATAATCAAGTATACTGGTCCACATACTTGTCATCCCATTGTTCCAGAAGATTTCAAATCAGAGTTTGAAACAGATGAGATTGAACGTGCGGTCAGGTATAAGCCCACACAAACAATTGCAGAGTTGAAGAAGTGGTGGAAAAAAAAAATTGGCTATGAGCTTGAAACTTCTGATGTGCGGTTAGCGAAAGAGAAAGCTATCAAAAGAGTTTTTGGAGATTGGGATCAAAGTTTTGAAGATTTGCCCAAGTTAATGTCTGCCCTTTGTTCATCTAATGGACTCCTTGTGGATTGGAAGTTTGATCTTTTTCCTAATCCTAATTTTGCATCCTTCTGTGGTGTGTTTTGGGCGTTCCCACAGTCTATAGAAGGGTTTCAACACTGTAGACCTCTGATCGTAGTGGACACCAAAAACTTGAACTGTGAGTACCAATTGAAATTGATGATTGCCTCAGGAGTAGATGCAGCCAACAAATATTTTCCACTTGCCTTTGCGGTTACTAAAGAAGTTTCTACTGATATTTGGCGTTGGTTTCTCACTGGAATCAGAGAGAAGGTTACACAAAGGAAAGGCCTTTGCCTCATTTCCAGTCCCCACCCCGACATAATTGCTGTTGTCAACGAATCTGGGTCTCAGTGGCAAGAACCTTGGGCTTATCACAGGTTCTGTCTGAATCATTTTTACTCCCAATTCTCTCGTGTTTTTCCAAGCTTCTGCATGGGGGCTCGCATTAGGCGGGCTGGGTCCACGAGTCAGAAGGATGAGTTTGTTTCCTACATGAATGACATCAAAGAGAAGAACCCAGAAGCTCGGAAATGGTTAGACCAATTCCCTCCAAATCAGTGGGCTCTGGCTCATGACAATGGTCGGAGATATGGAATCATGGAGATAAATACAAAAGCTTTGTTTGCGGTTTGTAACGCATTTGAGCTGGCTGGCCATGTAGTGACAGGTTCCGTGCTTCTTCTATTTGATGAACTGAGATCCAAGTTTGACAAGTCTTTTAGTTGTAGCCGAAGTTCTCTTAACTGCGGCGATGTGTACACCGAGCCTGTCATGGACAAGCTTGAAGAATTCAGGACAACTTTCGTTACTTACAGTTACATTGTAACACCCTTAGACAATAACGCCTTTCAGGTTGCAACAGCGTTAGATAAGGGTGAATGTATTGTTCAGCTGAGCGACTGCAGCTGCACATGCGGGGATTTTCAGCGTTACAAATTCCCATGTCTACACGCTCTAGCCGTCTGCAAGAAGTTGAAATTCAACCCTTTGCAGTATGTAGACGACTGTTACACTCTTGAACGGTTAAAAACAACGTACGCCGCCATTTTCTCTCATGTTCCGAAAATGTCAGCTTGGTCGGAAGCTTCTGGAGTTCCGAGATTGCTTCCTCCTGTCATTCCACCATCACCACCTCCAACTTACGTATCAGGTACCAAATGCAGAACTACTCCTCTCGCTACTGAGAAGAAGAGCTGAAAGATGGATTTGAGTTTGCACCGAGCCGGGCATCTTATGACTTTAGGGAAGTAGGATTAATCTGGTTTCAGTTGTTAAACAAGCTACAAATATTCACGGGCTTTCTTCCGTCGGCCCAATTGATTTTTATTTTATTTTTTTCGAAAAGCTATTTTCTCATTTCTCTGTAGACTGTAGTAGTTGTCTTCATCAGTGACCTGACCTGTAACAGTAACATCACCGGAGAAATCGTTAGCGAAGGTGAAATTATTTCCATTTCTGAAAGATCTAAGCTTTTCTCTGCGACACCCATTTCCAAATTCCCTGTTTTTCTTCTTTCCAGTCACATAGAACTTTACAAGTCTTAGTTTTGAGTATCACTGTTTAGGGTTTATGTTTTTGAATGGGTTTATCTGCTTCTATAGCTAGAAAGCTTTCTCCTTTTAGAGCTGTACATTACCGTTGATATTGAGCTTTATAGGGTTTTTCATTTTAGGAATCTATGCCTAAATTTTTTACATTTTTTCTTTGAATTCACTGCAGATTTGTTGTGCTCATGGCGATTGAAACAGTCAGAGAAAAGGTTATGGTGTTGTGTCACTTGAATGGTTATATTAAGTATGGTGCTGATGGCGTATACTATGAAGGATCCATTCTTAAAAAGATCACAATTATGCGAAAGACTGCCTTAAGCAGATTGTTGGATAGGCTTTATCAATTGTTTGGATTAGATAAGTAGAAATCAGAGTTCAAAATCTTCGGTAAGTACCCTGTAGATGTTTCACCGGATCTCTTTACGTATGTACATTTTCCCGTGTTGAACGACTCTAGTTTGGAGACTATGCTTGAGGTTCCAAGGAATCATCCTTCTGTAAACAATTTGGAATTCTATTTGGAAGCTAAACCAACTTCTGATGCTGTCGTTGTTCCTGTTACTTGTTCATCGCCACTGGAAAGTCCTGATAGTTCCTCAAAAAGACAGAGGATCACACAACAAGAAATAGTGGATAATAATTCAGGCTCAGCTGGCATCTTGGTTAAAGTTGTCAATTCTGGTGCTTTAAAACCCTGTCTTCTGCCTAGACTGTGGATTGATGACGATCATGACATGCATTTAGGACTGTGTTTTAAAGATAGAGATGAGTTAAAGAAGGCAGTGGATTGGTGGTGCATTAGAAGGCGGCGAAATTGTATAGTAAGAGAGACCGAGAAGGAAATGTACACGTTTGAGTGCGTAAGATGGAAATGCAAGTGGTCACTACGGGCAGCAAGAATGGAAGAACACGGACTTGTTGAGATAACCAAATATACTGGCCCACATACTTGTAGTCATGAGTATCCAAATGATTTTGAGTCAGAGTTTGCAGCAGATGAGATTGAACGTGTTGTCAGGATACAGCCCACACTCTCAATTGCAGAGTTGAAGAAATGGTGGAAAGAAAAAACTGGCTATGAGCTTCAAACTTCCAAGATGCGGGATGGGAAACTGGAAGTAATCAAAAGAGTATTTGGAGATGAGGATCAAAGTTTCAGAGTCATGCCCAAGTTAATGTCTGCATTTCACTCATCTAATGGGCTTCTCGTGGACTGGCAATATGATCTTTTTCCTAATCCTGATTTTGCATCCTTCCGTGGCGTGTTTTGGTCATTTTCACAGTCTATCGAAGGGTTTCAACACTGTAGACCTTTGATCGTCGTGGACACTAAAAGTTTGAACGGTAAGTACCAATTGAAACTGATGATTGCCTCAAGAGTAGATGCAGCCAACAAATTTTTTCCCCTTGCCTTTGCGGTTACTAAAGAAGTGTCTACTGATAGTTGGCGTTGGTTTTTCACTGAAATCAGAGAGAAGGTTACGCAAAGGAAAGACCTTTGCCTCATCTCCAGTCCGCTCCGGGACATAGTCGCTGTTGTTAATGAACCAGGGTCTCTGTGGCAAGAACCATGGGCTCATCACAAGTTCTGTCTGAATCATTTGCGCTCTCAATTCCTTGGCGTTTTTCGAGACTACAACCTGGAGAGTCTTGTGGAGCAGGCTGGATCCACGAATCAGAAGGAAGAATTTGATTCCTACATGAATGACATCAAAGAGAAGAACCCAGAAGCTTGGAAATGGTTAGATCAAATCCCAAGACATAAGTGGGCATTGGCTCATGACAGTGGTCTGAGATATGGAATCATAGAGATAGATAGAGAAGCTCTATTTGCAGTTTGTAGAGGCTTTCCTTATTGTACAGTTGCAATGACAGGGGGTGTGATGCTTATGTTTGATGAGTTGAGATCCTCTTTTGATAAGTCTCTTAGTTCTATTTATAGCTCTCTTAACCGCGGTGTTGTGTACACAGAACCTTTCATGGACAAGCTTGAAGAGTTCATGACAGATTCCATTCCTTACGTTATAACGCCGTTAGAGAGAGATTCATTTAAGGTCTCAGAGTCCTCAGAAAAGGAGGAATGGATTGTCCAGTTAAATGTCTCAACCTGCACGTGTGGGAAGTTCCAAAGTTACAAGTTCCCATGTCTGCACGCTCTAGCAGTCTTTGAGAAGCTCAAAATCAACCCTTTGCAGTATGTAGACGGTTGAACAATATTGCAAAACTTACGCTGCTACATTTTCTCCTGTTCCGGACGTTGCAGCTTGGCCGGAAGATTGCAGAGTTCCAACACTGTTTCCTCCTAGTCAGCATCTTAGTCCTAACACATAACTAGTAAGAAGAAGAGCTGGAAGTTAGATGGATTTGTGTCAAACCAAACCGAGCATTTTGGTTGATTATACTAGTGACTATGTAGTATCTTTTGACTTTAGGAAAGTAGGATAAGTCAGGTTCCGGTTATATAACGGAGACGTTATGTTTATGCTTGTTCATAAGCACTTTTTGGTGATCCCCTAAAAACCGATATGAAAACTAAGCTAAACTGGATTAGAAATGTGACGTCTTCTTCTTCTTCTTCTTTACGATCTCTTTCCCAATCTTATTGTAGCTTTCTTTTACTCTTACTCTCGCATCCATGCCTCTCTCGTAATATACAAATAGTATGTGTATGTGTGTTTTTAGCTTGTTTAATCAAGTTTCTTATCTGCAAAGGCTTAATGTGGACAAAAATCATCCTGCAAAAACTAGTTCTTTTCTACAACTGGTACTTACCAATTTTCTAATTCTAATGCATATATTGATTCTTAAAAACAAAATATTAAATCATTGGGACATTGAAAGTTAATTTTTGGCGGGAATGAAATTGAATGTTTTGCTAGTTTATAAACGGGCTCAAAACGGGCTTTCTTCTTTCGGCCCAATTGTACTTTATCTTATTTTTGTTCGAATAGGTGTGACATTTATGGCATATGAAAAAGTTAGGTAGTGTCTTCGTCATCGGTGACAAGTGGCTTCGTCACCGGAGAAGTCCTCAGCGACAGGCGAAATTAGTTGAAGTTCTTGCAAAATCCAAGCTTCTCTGCCACACCCGATCTGAAATTCTCCAGTTTTGAGTTACGTAGATCTTTACAAGTCTTAGTATTGAGTATCACTGTTTATTGTTTAGAGTTTATGTGTTTTGAATGGATTTATCTGCTTCTGTCGCCAAAAAGCTTTAGCCTTTATTTTTAGACATGGAGTTCTCCATGGTTTCGTATGTTAAGAATTATGAGTTTAGGCCAAAATATTTTACATTTTTCTTAGAATTCACTGCAGGACTGTTATGGTCATGGCGATGGAAACCTTGAGAGAAAGGTTCTACCAAGTATGGTCCTGATGGTGTTTACTATGAAGGATCCACTCCTAAAACGGTCAAGGTTAGGCAAAAGACTGCGTTAAGTACATTGTTGAATGGTCTTTATCCAATTTTTGGATTGCAGCTGCAGAAATCAGTGTTCAATATATTTTGGTAGGTATCCTGTAGTTGTTTCACCGGATCTCTTTATCTATCTACTTCTTTATGTAGTGAACGACACTAGTTTGGAGACTATGCTTGAAGTTCCAAGTTATCATCCTTCTATAAGAAATGTGGAGTTGTATTTGGAAGTGAAATCGACATCTGATAATGTTACTGATCATGCTGCTTGTTCATCCGTAATAGAATATCCCGCTAGTTCCTCGAATACACAGAGGACGCAACAACCCCAAGAAGCTACTGATTATGTGTCACATGCATCTGTGAAAGTAGAGAGAGATAATGGTTTAGAGGTTCAGGGAGTGGGTAACAGTAACGGGTGGATTGAAGACGAGGAAAATTCTGACTTCGGAAATGGTAGCACTCTTGGAGGTGGGGATGGAGAAATAACGGATAAAAACTCGGGTTCAGATGATGCACACAAGGTTTGAATGTGCCAGGCTTAGAGGTATTACCGTATGCGTGCTTATTAAGTAAAGGTGTTGTTGATTCGAGTGCTTCAAAACAGTGTACTTTGTCTAGTTTGTGGATTGATGATCATGAATTGCGTGTAGGGTTGTGTTTTAAAGATAGGGATGAGCTGAAGAAGGCGGTGGACTGGTGTTCCATTAGAGGGCAGCAAAAGTGTGTAGTACAAGAGATTGAGAAGGACGAGTATACGTTTAAATGCATCAGATGGAAATGCAATTGGTCGCGTCGGGCAGATTGAATAGAAGAACATGGACTTGTTAAGATAACTAAGTGTAGTTGGTCCACATACTTGTTGTTCTATTAAGCCGGAAAACTTCAACTTGTAATTTGCAGCAGAAGAGATTGAGTGTCTGATCAGGGTACAACCCACTCTAACAGCAGAGTTGAAAAGTTTGGTGACATGCTTAAAACTTCAAAGCTGCGGGCAGCAGAACAGGAAGTAATCAAAGATCAGAGTTTCAGAGTATTGCCTAAACTAATTGGCTGCATTTCACTCATCTAATGGGCTACTTGTGGACTGCAATATGAGCTTTTCCCTAATCCTGAATTTGCATCCTTCGGTGGCGCGTTTTGGGCGTTTCCACAGTCCATTGAAGGGTTTCAACACTGTAGACCTCTGATCATAGTGGATTCAAAAGACTTGAACGGCAAGTACCCTATGAAATTGATGATTTCCTCAGGACTCGACGCTGATGATTGCTTTTTCCCGCTTGCCTTTCCGCTTACCAAAGAAGTGTCCACTGATAGTTGGCGTTGGTTTCTCACTAATATCAGAGAGAAGGTAACACAAAGGAAAGACGTTTGCCTCGTCTCCAGTCCTCACCCGGACATAGTTGCTGTTATTAACGAACCCGGATCACTGTGGCAAGAACCTTGGGTCTATCACAGGTTCTGTCTGGATTGTTTTTGCTTACAATTCCATGATATTTTTGGAGACTACAACCTGGTGAGCCTTGTGAAGCAGGCTGGATCCACAAGTCAGAAGGAAGAATTTGATTCCTACATAAGGACATCAAAAAGAAGGACTCAGAAGCTCGGAAATGGTTAGCCCAATTCCCTCAAAATCAGTGGGCTCTGGCTCATGACCAGTGGTCGGAGATATGGAGTCATGACGATAGAAACAGAAGATTTGAGGGCAATTTGTGAAAGCTTTCAGTCTCTTGGTCTATCAGTGACAGCGAACGCACCTGCACATGTGGGAAGTTTCAATCGAAGAAGTTTCCATGTATGCACCCAGAAATGGTGCAAAGGATTGTTAACTTGTGTCATTCACAAATGTTGGATGCAATGGAGCTGACTAGGAGAATGCACCTTACACGCCCACTCAGTGTTCTCTTATCTCTAGACCTGAAACTAACTTGCTGTGTAATTCGAGTTACAAAAGGTTAAAGGAAGAATTAGGAAGATACATATAACATGAATGTTGCCAGAAGTTCAGGGAACTTGAATATTCTTTTGGTTCTTGGTGGAAAATATCCAACAGATGAACAATTTGACATTATTTCACACTTTGATTCTAGCAACTCTGTAACACCATCATGGGTTATTGTTGATGTACATAAATATATATTACAAATCTGTATACCATTGGTTCAAATTGTTACAACATTTGTTTGAAGCACACCTGCAGCTATAATACACAGGATGCAAAACGAAGAGCGAAACTATATGACGCCAACGATAGACATAAACAGTTACAGTCATCATGAAAACAGAATTATATGGTACAGCAAAAATTACACTAAGAGGCAAGAGTCTCACCGACGACGATGAGAGAGTTTACGGTTAGACCTCTTTCCACCGGTTGATTTCGATGTGGAAGAAGTCGAATCTGTCAGGGACGAATTTCCTAATTCCAAATTGTCCTCACTAAAGGCCTTCTTTAGTGTCTCTTGTATTTCCATGTACCTTTGCTTCTTTTGTAGTCGTTTCTCAGCAGTGTCGTCTTCTCCGCAAGCCAGTTGAGTCAAGTCCTCACAGTTCATAATCTGGTCGAGCACTGCCGAACAGCGCGGAAAGTGTCGTTTCCCGAGTTCCACTGATGATATGAAAACAAGGTCAGACAGCACGTGACAAAACCATTTTTAAAGACATATTTAGATTTGTTCTCTGTGATAAGCAGTCGATGAAGTGTGTGAGAATCCATACCGGTTTTAGAAAGCGCTTTTAGTCTACTTTGATGCTCTTCTAGGATTCTGAAAGGTGCTATCTTTACACCCGGTGATGTTCTCTTCGTACCAGTGAGACGGTCAGGCTCGAGGCTAGTCACTATGAACTCACATGTTCCCTTCATTTCGGCGATCTCCATTGCAGCTTGTGCTTCCGTTGGAAAGAGACGTTGAGCGAGTGCAACTAAACAGTGGACGACACAAAGTATAGTTATCATTACTTCACTCAGTTTCCTAATAGAGAGCACATTAAATT
>JGI26506J51651_1000012_pt1 | contig 17019 bp, 17 predicted proteins | sample AraCvinosormetaG_FD_51651 | JGI IMG/M metagenome (IMG submission 51651) | reverse complement strand
ATAAATAACTCATCACAATTCTACTATATATTGAAAACGAATCAACTATAATAGAATCACAAAACGAGTATTATTGAAAAATTATGAGGGTACTACTGAATAATTGGAAGTCATAGGTGATACAAGAAGAAATGGTACAGCAAGAAAACATAATGGTCATATTAGTCATGACAAAAAACACTTGGGTTTAAGCTTTTTGTTATGACTTGCAAGGACACTCAACAATAGCCACGCGAAAGAAAAATAATCCAAAAGAAAAAAAAAAGAGTTGAAGAGAGAATCTGAGACAAGAAGAGCTAATACACATCCACTTCAATAATTCATTCACCATTGTCAAACGGTGACAGCTTTCTACAACTTCAGCTTGATCACGACTTACACATCATGCTTCACTGCAAATTCAAATAAACAAACAGAGTGAAGAAGAATCAGTTAGCTCGCAAAAAAACAAAAAAAACAAAGACAATTAGAATGTCATGGATACTTTTTCATTCCAAGATTTTCAGATAAAAAACCAAAGAATTTTACCTGCTGTTGCTGCTGGTATCCACCAGGCTGCTGGTAGTTTCCATAGCCGCCCCCAGCATAACCACCGTAGTAGGCGTTAGGGTCCTGAGGAGGAGGTGCATATCCGTATGCTTCATATCCTTGAGGAGGATACCCATAGTATCCTCCACCACCACCATACTGGGCTTGATCAGGTTGAGTCTGTGAAATTCGTGGATCAACAAGTTATCAGATCACATAACGTATATGAAAGCGTAGTAAGCTTGGTGCATTGTCTAACAGATACAAACCTGTTTGTTGGAAGGACTGCGACCCCATGAAAGACGAATGCTTTGTCCCCCAAGTTGTGTTCCGTTCAACACAGAGAGTGCTTGCTCAGCACATGCCCTGAAGCATACAGACAGATTAAATATGTGAAAAAACATTCTCAAAATAAGTAAAGATGAAGTTCGTCTCCAAGTTCACATTTACCTATTGGCGTATTGAACAAATCCGCAACGTTTTCCTGCGGGTATTTTCACATGAACTAGTTCACCAAATTGACCAAAAACTGACTTCAAATCATCTTCTGTTACACTTTGATCCACAGCTCCAACAAAAATCTGGAATAGAGAACATAACGCTTCAATTTCAACAATATATCCCACAGAGAAAAAGGCTTAGGCAACGTCAAAGAAAAAAAGGCTTAGGGAAACCAAAACAAGTTACGCACTGTTGTGTTAGTTGGATCACTTTCTCCTGAATTTCCTTGAGTGTTCTGATATGAAGCTGCAATAAAACAGTCAAGAGAAGGTAAGGAAAAAACCCTCAAACATCTATTTATTTAATTAAGCTGACAGTGCAAGGACACAGACACTAACACAAACGCACACACACGACAATAGCAGTAGCAGAACTTATCCAAATCAAGACCCAAAATTATCAACATATAAAGCAAATGCCATACATAGGTTACAGCTCGAAGATAAAGGTAAAGTGATTCTGAAGTTAGTTGCTAATTAATACAAAAAAGCACATTAAAGATATACTAGGGGAAGTGCCTGCAAGATCCAACTTCGAGAAATTAGAGAATCGGACCAAAATTCTCTAGGGTATCACAAGTAACCTAAATTCCTTCCAAGGTCTGACAGTCTTACCATTGTAATCAACTTTTCCGAAAGACGAGATGTAACACTAAAAAAGGTTGCAAGTATAAATTTAGAGGCACAACGTAACTGAAAGAAGGAAAAAAATTGCAGCACTAATTACTGGAAAAAGATGAATTGAGAGGTATGAAAAAGATATCAAAACACTCTTTAAGGATTCAAACTGGACAAAATAAAGCGAAGAGTAATGAACTATGTAACATGAAAAGAAATAAAAGGTAGGGCTAAAAATTAAAAGGAAAGACTTATGCTTGATAAGTAAGAAACTGGAAAATAATTTGCAAATGGAGTAAAAGCTTTGTAATTAACTTCTTCTGAAAACATAACCAACTGACCTAAATGAGGCCACGCAAGGTGGAATCATTTTCAGCTGTAATCAGTTCCAGGCCCCCGAAAGAGAGCCTCTTGTTCTCCTGCTTAAAGACAACATGAGTTTTTTCTTATAAGTTTTAGGATGTTTTGCGATATTAAATTCTTTGAAGAGCTGAAAGGCAAGAAGCGGGAGAAAAGGGTAGACAGATTCTCCAGTAATCAGAAAGATAGCAGTAAAGGAATACCCCAAAGAAAAGACAATCAACTAACATAGACAGTGTAAGACAAAGTGAGTCATATCATCACTCAACTTATTCATAAGTGATCAGATATCAGGCTCCTTAATATCAAAACATACCTGGTTGCATTATAAGAGGCTTCTTGTTGGCAGCAGGACCAGTACGCATAGGCCTTGATGAGCAGTATTGACCATTCATTTCAGTCATGGCACGAATCTGCTCACTTTCATCCGCAAACCTGACAAATCCATAACCCTTGGACCGTCCAGTAGTCCTATCATTCACAACTTTAGCTCCCTTGACAGAGGAATACACAGCTTTAAACGTTTCAGTAAGCATGTGGTCGGTAACATCAGGTGCCAAGTCTCCAACAAAAACTGTGTGCTCAGGCCCTTCAGCCTGGCGTCTCTCTCCAGCTCCAAGCTGAGCCCAGTTCAATCTGAAGGCCTGCTCACTGCTCGGCATCGGAGCACCATTGTAAGTCTGTAAATTCCTCTCAGCTGTAGCATGGTTCACAAACTCAATAAAGCCATAACCTTCTGAATATCCGTTCTGTTTATTGCGAATAACTTTAGCTGCTGTAGCCTGCAACCACAAAGGATGAAACTTTCAATACTTGTAGAAGAAAAACGAGAGACTAAAAACAGAAATCAACAGGATTTTCAAAATTACCTCGCCAGTAAGACCAAAGACGTTCATGAGATAGTTCTCATCCATCCATGGCTGCAAGTCACCGATCCACAGGGACCGGATCTCACCAGCTGATCCTGGATTCTGAGATCCACCACCACCATACTGCTGCTGCTGTGGTTGACCAGAAGACGGTGCAGACTGCTGATTCCATCCTGCAGGCGGCTGACCTTGTTGTTGCTGCTGGTGCTGCATCATCCACGACTGCTGCTGCTGGAGGTAAGCTTGTTGGTCGGAAGGAATCTGCCCTGGCCCTGTTGCAGCACCGTTGGAAGCTGGAGGTGGCTGCTGCATCATGACGACGATAACCTAGCAAAAGGTACGACTGTCGTAGATGCAATTAAAGGGTTGAGCTCGAGGACGAAAGGGCAAAAGAGAGAGAGAGAAAGATTCGCTGTCGCTGTTTCTTTTTTATAGTCAAAAGTTGGTTCTAATATGGCCCAATATAAAAGTTTGAGCTCGGCCCATTATAAGAGCACTCGAACAACCCGGTTAAGTAAGTCTAGGGTTGACCAAAAAAATCTATATGAACCGGTCGGGATTGGTTTGGGATTGAGATGCCTAATTTCGAACTCTCAGCGTCGCCGATATGTTTTGTCCTGTTAAACCCTAAAACTAAAACCCCGCGAAGAGAGAAGAGCTCTCTGTAGTGTTCTTTTGATGGCGGAATCAATATCATCAGACTTGGAAGATCAAGGTACGATAAGAGCTTGACATGTGCAGACTCTTTTAGCAATATCTGTTTGGTTTTTTCCAATAAAAAAAAAACTAACCATTATAATTTTTTGGAATTAATTGTTGGAATTTTTGAGTCAATTAATTAAATTTTAGCTGAAATTTGTCTGGCTTTACCTTTGAATGAAGACTTGTATCACTTATTTGTAATTGCCTTGAAAGTTTTTGTCTTTGAGTAGCTTTTAATTCTCTTGAACAGTGTGGACTGGTGGAGAAGTAGTTTCTTACTATCTGATTGAATACTTTGTTTGATATATCAGGAATGGTGGTGGACGGAGGGAATAGAGATGTTGAGGTAGGAAAAATCCCAGTGATGGCTTTCAGACCATCCCACGAAGCTAAGCTTAGAGAATTGTTGCATAATATTTGCTTACATGAGATTAAGCTATGCTCTGATGCTGCAAAAGAATTTGTTAAGTTACTGAAGGGAGAAACCGGTGGCGATTTGTTGCGTCTTTATTTCCAGAGCTCACCAAACTTTGCTGAGCTTCTTGAGGCATGGAAGCTTCGACATGAAAAACAAGGATTGTCCTATATATTCTCGCTTATCCAGACGATTTTGAGTCATCCAGAGGGAAAAGATAGATCAACTGATATTGGAAGAGCTATTGACCAGTTTGGTAGGTTACTTGTTGAAGAAAAATTGGATGATATTTACAAAGAATTGAACAGCAAAGAGGGAAAACAACAGTCTGCTGCACTTTCATTGTTAGCTTCGATTGTTAGACGTGGTCCAGGAATGGCATCAGAGATAGCTAAGAAGTTTGATTTTAAGGGTTTTGCAAAACTAGCAGAGTATAATACGCAAGGGACTGAAGAGGTTAAGAAACACTCAACAAGGAAGGCATTTGTTGGATTTGCAATATCATTCCTTGAAGTTGGGAAGCCTGGATTGTTAAGCTCAGTGTTAAATAAGAAGGAAATGTACTCGAAAGTCCTGCCAGGCCTTGGGAAAGATGATGACGACACTGTGGCTTCTGTCTTGTCTACGTTAAAGGATAAGATCCTTGTTGAAGAATCATTAATTTCTCCTGGTCTAAGGAGTGTTCTTTTTGGAATTGTGACGCTAAAGCATCTAGCCAGCATTTCAGCAAGAGAGGATGCTGGGATTGTGAATGAGTTGGCCCATGATGTTCTTGTTAAAGTTTGCACAGACCCCTCTAATGGATTGATGCCAGATGCAAAGAGAAAGTTGAGAGGCAATTCTGACAGACTACTAATGCTCATGAAGGGGTTGAGAGCAGCAGAAATTGGTTATCACAGGGATTTGCTTCTAGCCATTGTTAGGGGTAGACCGTCGTTAGCTTCAGATTTCTTGGACGAGTTTCCATACAATGTGGAAGATTTTTCATCACCATCCTGGTTAGTCTTCTTCAGAGTACGAAAGTGTATCTATCTTTATTTTACTGCGTCTACCGTCCAATTTCTGCTGTTTTGTCATTCTAGTAACTGAAGTCATTGCAGGTTTTCTTCTATTTCCTTGGCAGCAAATTTGGTATCGTCAGTAAGAACTTCATGTTCTTTTGACTTTCTCAATCCAGATCAACGTGCTACACCTCCTTCTGGTGGCTCAGATGTTCAGACTATCATGAAATGCATATGCCCCCGACCATTTAGCCGGTCACTGATCACTAAAGGGATGCTACATTCTGATTTTCTTGTGAAACATGGGACCTTGAGATTTCTCTTGGAGACGCTGAGGCTGTTGGATTCGTTTCTTACTGCTTGGAACCTTTGTTCATCTCATAGATGCTCGGTTGAGCAAATTCAGATTTCTCTTGAGCGGAACGTCATGGGTGAAGTGAGCAGTTTTTTTCCAGATTCCCAGGTGTTATTGATTGTACTGAAGTCTCTGGACGGTTCTAGTGGAACTCAAAAGCTGTCATTGAAGAGAGAAGCAGAGTTGGATAGTGGATTAGTAGGAAGAAAAAAACGCATTAAGCGATCGGAGAAGGATGTTTTGGAAGAAGAGGCTGTTGATATTGTCATTGGTGGGGTAGGTTCTGATAAAGATATCTTTTTGGCTGAGGATAATATGGATGCTCATATGACAGATCAGGAAGATGCTGAAAAAGAATATCTTGGGATTGTTTCAGATATTTGGATTTCAGAGCTTTGTTCTAAGCCTATTGATTCGGTCGAAGAAGCAGAGATGTGTTTTCACATAAAGCTTCTGGATGCCCTCAAGATTTATGTGGTACGTTGATTTTTCTTATTGTTATTTTCGTTTGTGTTGTTGGAAAAAAAGCCGAACCTTCACAAAAAAGTTATTAGTTTAAATATCTAGCTTAATGATTATAGCTAGTGACAGGATGTCTTATTGTTTTGCACTGTCCTTTAAAATTTTCCTTGTCAAATATTAGTTTTGAAGTCCTTGCAATGTATACCAATTGAAGTTTGATTTTTGAGTTGTAGTGGTTTGTCCAGTTGAGTTGACAGCTAGAGAACTGGAAACGTTCATGCGTTGCTTACCCAGTTTTGGTCAAATGTCTCGTTTCTTGTGTCACGTTTCTATAGTTTATTTATTATTGTAAAGATGTCTATGCATTATTGGTCGCTTAGACGCTCCTCATCTGTACTTGATGAGTTCTGGTTTTAAGCTACATGTTTCATCTTTGCAGCGTGCTGTACCTAATGAGCTTGAAGGATCGTTTGATGTCTTCATGAAATTTCTGAGCAATTCTTTCGGTATGCCAGTTGAACTGCAGAGGGCTCTCTTGTCTTTGCTAAGTGAGTACATCAGTTGGACGCCAAAGTCTCAAAGTGACAGAGGTCCTACAAGAATTCCACCACTTATGCACAAGCATTTGCGTGTGTTCATTAATTTGTTACTTTTTTCACCACACAACGGGGTGAAGGATCTAGCGTACAATTTAGCAGTGGCAGCTATGAACAGTACTGGTGCATTTGAAAACAACCCAAGTGAAATTGGTGCATGGTTCTTGTTTCTACCATGTTTTGAAAAGATTAAATTACCTCTTGAGCTTCAGGAGGCTGTACAGAGCATGTCATCAGTTGTCGTGTCCTTTTTATGTGATGCAGTTTCGACTGTTGGAAATAATTTATTCAAGCACTGGGACATTGTCAGAAGTAGCTTGTCCCATTTAAAAGGTATAGGTATTTTTGTGCCCTCGAGATCAATGGTTTGGTATAAAATTGATGAAAACTTGGTGGTTATCAAACACGATTCAATTAATGTCATGCAAGTTTTATCCTAGTTACTTGTCCTGTGGACTTGTTATAGACCTAGAAATATTTTTTTGACTTGTGTGTATCTTCTCTGCGTTGGTTGCAGGTGTATCAATTGGTTTTAGCCCCCTAATTATTTGTCTACTACAGAAGTGTGTGAGGCTACTAAATTCTGAATCTAAAACGTCTTTACCAGAGAAGTCAGCAATATCTCTGTACGTCTGCAGCACACTGAAATATCTTTTGCAAACTCAGGTAAAATATCTTTTGCAAACGCAGGTCTATGTATATTACTTTTACCATGCACTAGGTTTATATTCTAGTTTTCACCGCTTAAGATACCAATATCTTTCCTTTAAATTCAATATTGTAGGTAGATTCCAAATTACTCTCATGTTTGATCCAGTCAGTTTTATCTGAGGTGGTTGATGAATCGAAGGATTCTTTATGCGAATGGAGGCCATTGAGAATGTTACTTTGTTTCTCACAATCCCTGTCAAACGAAAAACCTATCATCTTGCATTCCAGAAGGACAACGGGTCTACCTGCTGACAGTTCTTTTGCAGAGACTCTTGATGAGATCAAAAGACTAGTTAGAAGCATTTCTCCGGATGAAATTGCAGGAATAGTTAAAGCGTTTTCTTCTGCATTGATATGTGCAACACCTGAATCGATCTTGCAAAATTTTGCTTCTGTGATGGATGTTTCTTGGGCCTTTTATGGAACACCATTCTCATTTTTACAGTCCATCACCTTTCTAGAGGAAAATTTCCTTGGAAACCTTTCAAAGCTATCGCCTGACTTGTTTGCTTCAGGTTCAGAATTTACTGGGTCAGGGAATCTGTGTGAAGGAACAGTAGATAGTGAGATTGATTTTTCTGGCCACTCATCCGTAACTGAAGAAATCAGAAGTAAGATGGACAATCGTGATATGGAATCTTCAGCCTTCTCTATATTCTTAAAGCAGGCTCCTTTTCCTGTATTACTTAACGCAATTATGAGCATGGATATATCTTGCTTACCAGAGTTTCCAAGAATATCAGAGCTATTGCTGCTAAAAGTTTCACAGCCTAAAAGTGGTAGTATTGACTCCAATATTCAATTAATACTGTTCTGGCTCTTTCAAATACGATCATCTTACAAGGTTCAACCAGCTCCAGTACTTCATCAACTCTCTGAGATCTGCTTACGTCTCATGAAGAACTTGTTCTCTCAAATATCAGAACCGGAGCTTGTTTCTGGACCCTCTTCAAATAAGTTGCTTGCTTCTTTTGCAAAGTGGAAGCATCAAGTGGCCGAGACAGTTCTTTGCCACCCAGTTGTGATGGCACTGTTAGAGAGTCCCTTGGATTGTGGCACATTACCTCCAGTGCAGAATGTTGAGATTTTTTCAGAAACATCGCTGACAACGGGCAGGCTAGTATTTAGTGAAATAGATCAACACATCCTTAATCTATTGGTTTCTACTTGTGAACACTGTTTGTTTGATGAGAAACCCCCCAATCTGTGGAAAGAGGACCTCAGTAAAAATAAGTCAATTATAGCATTTAAGGACTTGGTTGAAAGGCTTCTCTTGGAATTTAGGGTCAAGTTTGAGCTTTGTGTTGGTTCTCAAAGTTACGCTTCTCTTCTCCAACCAGCACAATTGATTCATGCTTTGTTGAGATTTATATCACCTTTTAAACTTTTTAATATTGCTCATTCCATGTTGAGTAAAATTGATGAGGAAGGATTAACAAGCCCAAATTCAAGTATTATTCTCAGTTTGGGATTGGGTATTGCAGGTGGAGCTTTTGAAATGCTTGTATTATATTCACACCAGCCGACTGCTAAGAGAGGGGTATATGATTTGCTGTGGGAATTAGAAGAAAAGAATTATGCCAGTAACATCATTGAGAAAGTATATAGCATGGCATGCAAGTTTTCTACCTCTCTTGATTTGGATTCAGCAGATATTTGTTTGCTTAAAGTTTGTGGTGGTATTTTCAGGGGAAAACATAATCAAAATTATGCTGTTGACCCGTTGGTCTTGAAAATTTCACTGATTGTTGGAAGAACCCCTGAAGACTTGATTATCCATTGCATTAACCGGGCAAGCATAACCAGAGCCAAGATATTATTCTACCTTGTGGAGTCCAGTCCCTTGCATCTGTTAGTCTTTGGACACTTTTTCTTTAGTATGCTAAGTAAGAAACAGGATGACTCTGCTCTTACAGATGATCAGTTTATCATGCTTCTGCCTGCTGTGCTATCGTATCTGACATCAGTTATTGCAAAACTCGAGAAGCCTTGTAATAGATGTTTGGATATAACTTCAGTTTATTCAAATATACTAATAAATGGTTTTCTTCAGTGGCCGAGGTTTTTGGCTAGGTGCATCTTTGAAGAGAAGCATGAAGAGATTCTTCTGTCAACGACTGAGGATATGGAAACTATGTTTAATGCGAGTCTTATTGGGAAGGCAGTACGTATGTTTCAGTACCACTTTTCCTTGACTGAAAGTCCACCTAAAGAAGATGATCTCTTTAAGGTATTTAATTCCATGTTTCCTCTCAGTAGTACTGGCAAGGAGATGTTGGATTACGAGATAAAGGAAGTGGACGTTCAGTCAGTAGACCAAATATTAAATGTTGCTATCCGTGTGGTTGCAAAAGTAACAGTTTCAAGGATTTGTTTGTTTCCTGAGGATAGCAGTATGTGTCATCTCAAACGTGCAGCAGGTACTTGTGTGAAGGAAAGTTCTTCAAAAATTGGATGCAATAGAGCAATTTTATCAAAGCCGTTGCTAGATGCTTTAGTTAATAGTTGGCAATGTGTTGTCAAGAAATCTGATGGATCTTTTAAAGGGAATTATGAAGGAAAACAAGACAGATGTTGGTCCTTGTGCAAAAGTCTTGAAAACTTCATTTTGAGAAGTATTCTACAGTTTTTGGAAAGCATGTGTGAGGAGCTTGTTCAATTGGATTCTCTTCCCTTCCTGGACAGATTGATGAAATCAGTTCTTCTCTATAGATTTGAGGACTCGAAGACACTGAAGATACTGAGAGAAATTTTCTCCTTATTGTCTAGAGGGAAGTACTCATATGCACCATATATCCAACGCTTAATATATCACTCTCGGTTTACACCAACTATCAGTTCTCTCTCCATATCATCCTCAAATACTGGTGAATTATTCAGGCCTGTCTCCAGCATCCTAAATCATCTTATCATCTCAAGTCCAGATTCTGTCAGAGTTAAAAGGTGTTGTCTTGAAGCACCTAAGTATGCAAAGCAGTTAGAAATTGTCAAAATTCTCAGAGTGCTGCTCTCCAATTGTGGAAAAGATTCAGGAATGAAAGAGCTGCTTTCAGATCTACACTTTCTTCTTTTGTGTTCTTATGGTGCAACTCTGAGAGAAATCGACTTGGAGATCTACAAGCTGATGCATGATATCAAGTTGATCGAGGCCGAACAGACACTGATTGTTTCTGAAACAGATTATTTGTGGGGTAAAGCTGCCTTGAAAATAAGAGAGGGACTCTCTCAGGATGCATCTGATGTTTGTCAAGTTGATTTAGTGGAAGATGTCCGGCAGGGTCTTATTAAAGAGAATCTTTGTGTTGATCCCAAAATCTGTGCTCTAACTGTTTTGTTTTTTCCTTATCAACGTACTACAGAGAAATCGGAGAATTTTTACCTATATGATGATCCAATAAATGAGGTACCCGTCTTTAGTTTTAATTTTCAGTTAGAAGTTCTTATACTTGCATTTTTAACATCGATCAAATTAATCCCTCCTCCCTGTGTAGAAATGCTCACCTGTTATTGAAGAAATGGAACGATATGATCCGGCATTCATCCTGCACTTCTCGATAGACTCATTGTCCATGGGTTACATTGAACCTGTGGAATTCGCCAGCTTAGGCTTGCTTGCAGTTGCATTTGTGAGCATGTCTTCAGCAGATCTTGGGATGAGAAAATTGGGCTATGAAACTCTTCAAATATTTCTGGATACCCTTGAGGTAAAATTTATTTTGTGTGAACTTATCTGTATGCATGTATCGTTCCTTTTGTAAATGGTACTTTGAGTAACTTTAAATTCTACAAAAGATGGGAAAAGATATTGTAGAGGGAAATATTTTGGCCTTCCCTATCTGCACAGAGGACTTGTGAATGCGACTGCTACATAGCAGAAGTATTTATTTTGTTGGAGTTTCGGGTCCTAATCCTACTAATGCTTTTCTTTTCTTTACGTAATTGGTTTTGCAAAGGTTTAATGGTCAGATTTGTTCTCGATTATTCTAATGTTAAATTGGTTCTGAGGACACCGGTGGAAACTTCTTTGTTTAACGATAACTTTTTTGATGTAGAATTGTAGGAAGAACAAGCATGTAACAGGGCTTAGGCTTCTGCTAATGTATGTACAAAATGGAGTTGAGGAACCATGGCAAAGAATCCCAACTGTTTCTGCTATTTTTGCTGCTGAGACATCTATGATATTGTTGGATCCTTCTCACGAACATTATGTTCCCATAAATAAACTTTTGAAGAGCTCATCTACACTGAAACTGAGGGTACGTATTCACTGAAAACTGAAAACTCTTGTCTTTATCCTTTACACTATATGCCAGCATTCAAACTACTTACGATTTTTCTCTTTGTTAGGGAATACCATTGTTTCATGATTTTTTCTGGAGCAGCGCTGTTAACTTTAGATCGCAGAGGTTTTGGGAACTACGCCTAGTGTATCTGGGCTTGAAATCAGATGATGATGTTCAAATTTACATTAAAAACTCAATCCTTGAGACAGTGATTAGTTTTTCCTCATCTCCTCTTGCTGATGATGAAACTAAAAGACTAATCCTTCAGGTGATAATTAATGGTATTTAGTGTTTGGTCTTCCTTATTCAATATCAATATAAGGTTAATGCTCATAATGTATTTATTTGGTCTGTAAACTATTGGTATCTTTTCTAAACCTTCAAGCTCTTAATTCAACGCTACATAAACTGTCGTCCTTTCACTTTTCAGGTTGTGAGGAAGTCAGTCAAATTCCATAAGATAGCCCGACATCTAGTTGAAAACTGTGGTCTGTTTTCATGGTGTTCGTCGTTTATTTCAAATTTTACTACAAAGCCGATTGGAGACAAAGATCTGCACTTGGTAGTTGTCTTGGAGGTATGTACAGTATATCCATTAATGGTATTAATTTAGTCATGGACAAGTGTGCACACTGTTTAAGAATATAGATTCTGTGTTATAAATATGATGATGAATGCAAAATTAATGAAATTTCTCAATGGTTAACAATGATTGTTGTCTGTTTTGCATCAAGAGTCCTTATGTAGAATAGTGTATTCGTTAATTGACTTACTTTGTGATATTGTTGTATCAGATCATAACTGATGTTCTCGCCTCCAGAAACATTACAGAGTGGTTGCAACGATTTGGCCTCGAAGGGCTAATGGAAATCTCATCGCGTTTATACAAACTTTTAGGTGGTGGCTTGGTATCAGTACAAGAAAATGGTACTTCAGTTGATTTGATTTTGCAGATACTATCTGCTACTCTAAAGATTTCACAGAAACGAAACATGTACCAGCCACATTTCACCATCACAATCGAGGGAATATTCCAACTCTTTGAGGGTGTTGCTAATTTTGGTTCTCCTCAAGTCGAAGCTAGTGCAGAGAGTGGGCTTATTACTATATTAATGAGCACCCCGCCAGTTGACATATTATGCATGGTATCTCTCTCCCTTTCTCTGACTATTGAGCATCCCTCCAATTTTGTTTGAAGAGCTTAAAGTGTTTGTATCATATGATATCTTTTCAGGACGTGGACAAGCTGAGAAGGTTTCTTTTGTGGGGAACCTCCACAGCATTAAAGAGTGACTTTAAAAAGGGATCTAAACCTAGTGAGTCTCATGAAGATACAAAAATACTCATTGAAGGACCACAAGAGGAGACTATGGTAGCAAAGTTTCTACGCTGGCTGTCGGCTTCAGTTATTCTTGGGAAGTCTTATTCTAAAGCCAGTGATTCGGACCCAACATTCTTAAGTAAAACAAAACCAGAAACTTTGCTGACATCGTTAGAATACTTTAAGAAAAGGAATCTCGAAGACAGCATGCAAAATTCAGAGCACATAATAGGGGAAGTAATTGTGCACCTCCAACAGTTCCTGAGTACAAACTACATGTTTCTTCTTCCCTCTGTTGTATTTGCACTTTCTCTCATGCTTCTTCACAATGACCTCGGGACTGGAGGTATGCTGCTTTTCACCGACATACACAACTCTTGTTTTCCGAATTACTTAGCTTTGATTGAGAATTGAGCTCTTGACTAGATTAGGTTTGGGTTTTGATATTGGAATCAAGATTTTTGCTTGTTTTTTTCAGCTGGTTAGAGATTAAGAAAAATGATCTGTTGAAACTATAGAATTATCCAGGCTTGTTCTTAGGTGTTAAGCTGCATCTACATCAGAGTCCGATGTCGACATCTACAAATCTGAAGCTAAAAAATTTCTTTCTTCTTTTCAGAGTCTGATGGCGATTACAAGCTCATCAAATCTGTGTGTTCTAAAATTAGTAGTCCTCCTGAGGCTATTCCGGGCTGGAGATGGTAAACGATTCCGCTATTGCTCATCATTCCAAAGTTTTGCATTGTTTATCACTCCAAATCTTGACCTGAATCCTTCTCCTCAGGTCATATTATCAAGCGTGGAGGGATCTGTCATCGGAACAAGCCACAGATCTGGATAAGATCAATGAACTCCATGCGTGCCAACACCTTTTGCTGATATTCTCTGCTATGCTTGGAGAAACGCCACAGGAATCTCAACAGGTGTTGCTTCGTAAAAGTTTTGACATGTCTCATGTATTCGAATGGGAAAGAAGTTTAGTTGAGACCTAGACACTAGTCATTGTATTGCAGGATTGTATCATCCAGATCTATCAATTTTGTAATATTAATGACATGAGTTGTTGGGTTTTGTTGTATCAATGAGATATGTTATGTGAGTCAGAGTCCATATAAATCAGGGTATCTCGCCGCAGAAGATATGTGTCTGTGAATTATATATACAAAAATATACAGAAACTTAACAATGGTTTTTTTTTCATGTCTATTTAAAGACACTATATTTTTTTTATAAAAAAATCGTGCATATAACACGAAGTCATTCCTAACAAACAGACAATACAGTTGATTTTTCGGTTCTAGCAGTTCTTTGGTCTGTGGTATTTTGGAGGCAGAGACGGGCAGTGCTCGTTCATATGTGGGTATGGCTCCATTGTGTTGTAACCGGGAAGTTCCATCCTGTATTTCCCAAGTATTTGACAGTACGGAAGCTTCACAACGTCATTGTCATTGCACCATTTGGGAAAACGACTTGCATTACTCTCGAAAAACTTGAGCATGTAAGCATCTTTGATCTGTTAAAAGTAATTTTACTGGTCAGTGTGTGTGTATCAGTGTGTATCTTCTAGAGTGTGTACAGGTTGGTTCTCACCGTGAATTCTGTGACTTGAATGGAACTAGAGATTGGATCGAAAAGCCCAGCTTCTTTGTACATTTCGAGGATAAAAGCGATACAAGACGTTGATTTCCCATCGCTATATATCCAATCATCTTGTTCAGGAACTGCCAGCAACTCGTCAAAAGAGGATCCACGCTTTTCGACTTCCACCAGTACATCAGGAAGATCAAGACCCTGCCATTTTAGAACATCTCAGAGAAAGAACTAAAGAAAAGAAATCAATGACCATTTACTGAAGAATAGAGAAGAAGAAAATAGAAAGCATATGGTACCATGTGCCAAGAGCCAAAATGCTACTCTAAAACCTTCTACTTATTTTAATCCATAGAAGAGTAAAATGATTGATCAAGCATTATGAACAAGTGAAATGAATGAACAAAATGCTAATACCTCTGTTCCGAGTCGCTTGTTAAGGGCTTCATTCCACATGTTAGCAGCATAATCAGGCTGGATTTTGCTCCAAACTGTCATGACAGAAGCAACCTGGAAAAACATAATAGAGAAGGAAAAGAGATACAGAGAAAACAATCACAACCTCACCCATAAACTAACTGATAGAAGCTGATTAAAGAGAGAACAATAAAGAGATAAACTGAAACTTATGTTGTCATCAATGCCAAAATTCTGAGAAATGAAAACCTACAAGTTGAGCATCCAGAGGAGGTGGGTAATTTCCGCTGATGGTATCGATCCAGCTAAAGATCAAGTTGTGATAGCCATATGGTTTGCCATCCATGCTACGAGCATATTCCCATGCAGCTGTAACATTAAACTTGGCTCGATAATCAGGATGCAACGGTAGCAATGCAATGTGGGGATTCGAGTCATCCTTGGTTTGTTCAAACTCCCACCACTCTTCCCATGGCAATATCGCTATTACATCTTCTCCCTATGACCCAAAGGTTCGAAGGAGAAGACAGCCAAAAAATCATGATATGCATAAAAAAAAAGGAACAAAAATGCAGTTCCATTAAAAGAATCAGTTTCCACAAGACTGGCTTGGAAAGAAGCCACTGGGAAAATATGAACATGTCATATCAAGTTCAGCGAAACTATAAATGTTACTAGTCAAGCATTTCGATGATGTTCAACTAAATCATTTTAGTTTGTTCTTAGCAGAGATAAGCATCTAGTGATACTCAGAACACGAACTAACTCAATGGCCATACTATTTTTCAATAGAACCCAAAAATTTAAGTTTTACCTTTTCATTTTCATTCCCGGATTCACCAACCCAGAGTTTCCCTTCAGAGTCCCTCAAACAGACAGCAGTGTGACCAGCATAGGCTCCACTTACCCACTTCTCAAGGGTCTCAAAACCACCCCACCGCCCACGGATTTTGGAGATAGCTAGTAAGTCTCCAGAGTGAATTTCGTCGGTAGTAATATTTGTGACCCAAGGTTTAGGACGAGGATAGAAATTAGCACCCATATGATTCTTAAGAAACGCTATGTTAGAATTCTCCCCCCAACCAGTATTGGTAAACAGAGGGAAGACATCCCACAGAGCTCGGAGAGTTCCCAACATCCCTGCTTCCATGAGGAATATCGAAACTCCTTTCTGCTTAACCTGATCAACCGTGAGCCAGACAGGCAAAACAAAAATCCATTAGATATGTTAACTATAAACTGGAAAAGACAAAAAGATAACAAAGAAAGAAGAGCAGAGCAGCTTACATATTCATACTCAGCTTTACCCTCCCACTCCTTGAATTCCATAGTGTGCTCTCTCGAAGCAAAGTACCAATCCCATGTCACACGATATGGTGTGACAAAGACATAAATATCCATGCACGTCCAACTATGTGCCTTATCGACCTGCACAAAACACGTTTTAACTGAATCAATTAAGGATTCATCATTCGAAAAACAGCTTCCAAGGTGAAGAGGAAATGTAACTCTAAGCCTATAATTTTTTTTGACAAGTCTAAGCGTATAATTTGAAATGTTCTCCGAAATATCAGGAACTCAGAAGCCTAATATCTAAAATCTAACAGCGTGAGAACATAAACAAACAGAGCTTCGAGATTTAAGCTCATCAACAAGTTTCTAAGAACCTCAAAAGCTAAACCCATAAACAAAACCCTCAAAAGTGAAACCAAGAATATGAAAAGCAACGATTTTAGAGCTCAAATTCATCATTTTGTAACCTTAATGTGAAGTGTGCCGCCGCCGAATTCGGAACCGGACTTGTTATTGAGCTCCAACCAAGCTTTGTTCTCATAAAAGCAAGCACCTTTCCACTCCACGGCGTCGTTTCTAACAGAAGCGGAGCCGATGAAAGTAGGGAGGAGATCGACGGCAGTGTTGAGAGAATTGACTACCGGCCACGAGACTTGCCTCGGAAAAAGCGGAAGCAGGTCCCGAGGGTGAAATGGTAATTTCCCGGATGAGAAAGTGAGAAGCAGCACCAGTAAGGTAGTGGCGAAGAAGATGCACGGAGACGATGAAGCAGCCATTGTTAACGCCCTTGAGTCGGTTACTCTCTCGCTTCCGTGTTGAATTCGCAAGTCTCGATTTTTCGATCGTCCATGACTGGTTTTCTTAACGTGTTTATTTATAATTTATTTCGTCTATCCTCCAGATTGATGTAATGATACATTCAAATTAATTTAATTTAGTATAACCATTTTTGTTGGTCAAACGTTCTAACATATTCGAATTTCGCATCTATTAAAATA
>JGI26506J51651_1000007_pt1 | contig 17859 bp, 9 predicted proteins | sample AraCvinosormetaG_FD_51651 | JGI IMG/M metagenome (IMG submission 51651) | reverse complement strand
ATCTAAATATTAATTTTTGGGCTGATTTTGAAAGAAAAGAATAAGGAAATGAAAACGAAGAAGAAGGAACATCGTCTTCTCCACAGAGTCCTCTTTCACCGCCTTTGATTCTTTACTTATAAACCCTTACCTTCCTCTTCCTTTTGTATATACCTATTTCTCTAGAAACCTTTTTCCTCATCGAACTCTTCTTCTTTCGCCTCGCCAGAAATGGCAGATGACTTGGCGAATCTCTGCCGATTTCTCTTCGACGACACCGCCTTTCCCTCTTTGTCGTCTTCGGCATCTTCAGATCTCTTTTCTCGCCGTTTAAGCTCCGATGATTCGATCAAGCGCGGTCTCCGTTCTTTCTATCTCCTCCTTCGCTGGGGTGTCGCTCCGATCGGCGGAGACGATGCTGATTCCTCTGGCAAGCTACGCTTTGAGACATGGTCCGATTCGCAGCTTCAAGCTCTTGTTTCGATATCTCAGGCGATCCTTCTACTATCTCGATCTCTATTAGGTACTGACTTGACACTGAATCAAGGTTTAGGTCGGTATCAATTTAGCTGTCCATTTCTAGTTCGTCTTCCACTTTCTGAGCTTTGGTATCTGCTTTTTTTGTTGCTATCCTAGATGAGTTACTAGTTATTTTCCATCTGAACAGTGATGATCTCGAATCATTTTCCTTACTGTTTTTTTTTTTGGTGTATCTTAGTGGACCAACTCGAACCAATCGTTTTGGGTGTCATCCAGGAGGTTATGGAATTCTCTCTCAGCTTCTTGGAGAAGTCAAGTTTTAGACAAAATGATCTCAAAATGGAGGTTTGTTCTTTATTTTTAATTTGTGATAGAGATTCAGTAGGGAAGTCTTTAATGTTGGTCTTATTTTGGTACACTGGGTAAGTCTAGGTAATCTGCTTGAGGTCCTTTTTGAGCATAGACATATCTTCTAGAGAATTTTTTTTTATTTGTGTTTGTTTTTCGATGATTAGACGTTTGAACTCGTTTTATAAGACTTTATCAGGTTTTTGACACTAGTGGTCAGGTTTTCATTGTTGCGCCATAGAATTTTGTCACATATGCTAACCAGCATGTTTTCGTTTTACCTTTTCCATGAGGGTTATAGTATGGTTACGGTCTACTTCCATTAGTAACTCTTTGTCTATCACCAAAACATTTGTGGACTACTGACTTGGTTTCTTACTCTGTTTCTATCAAGTTTGACTGCATTAGTAATATCTCCAAATGCTTGCTTGAATCAGATCAACATGGAAATACTTTTGGAAATTGCTTCTTTTGATGGAAGTGAGAAGCAATATGATATATTACCAGCTGTCTCTCCCGCTGAAGTTGCAGAACTGTGGCCAGCTTTTTCTGGCGAGCATGATAATATGGACGCACAGAGCCTTGTGAAATGTACTTTTCAAGGTATTGTTTCTACCCATCCACTCAGCAATATGTTTTCTTACTTCAAATTTATTTGATGACCCTTACATCTTTTGACATCTCAAGCAGGGGGCAGATGCTCAAATGAAGAGAAGCCAGTTGACCGGCTTCTTATTACACTGATGTCTGAATGCATTGAATCTGATGTCCAGGCGCAGTCAGTAGTAAAGCCCCCTTTTCAACAAGACTGTGGAGACCTGAATCCCTTTACTCGACACCTGGCAGTTGTTCACCTTCGCTGTGTTTGTCGCCTGATTATGGTCTGCAAAGAGCTTGTTCAATTGCCAAATATGTTGGATGAGAAGACGGTTGATCAAGCTGTCCTTGATAAATTGTCGTTCTGCTTAAGAATTTTGAAGCTGCTTGGGAGTCTTTCAAAAGATGTTCAAAGTATAGAAAACGACGGCTCATTGTTACAAGCAGTAGCTTCATTTACAGATGCTTTTCCTAAGCTGTTTAGGGTTTTCTTTGAATTCACTAACCACACTGCTACAGAGGGTAATATTGAGAGTCTTTCTCTTGCGCTAGTGGAGGGATTTCTTAATCTCGTCCAACTCATTTTTGGCAAGAGCAGTGTTTTTCAGAATGTCCAGGCATGTGTGGCAGCTTCTATTGTCAGCAATCTAGATTCCTCAGTGTGGAGATATGATGTGTCCTCTTGTAATTTGACACCTCCACTTGCTTACTTCCCTCGGTCTGTCATCTACACATTGAAACTCATTCAAGATCTCAAGAGACAACCATACCATATCCATGATCTGAGGGTTTTAGAGTCTGAAGTTACCTATGAAGATGTCAGTTCCACTGTTGATTCTGTTTATTTCCATCTGCGCCAGGAAAAGATCCCGTTGCTCAAGTGCTTCACGGTCGAGGATATAATGATAGTGATATTTCCTTCATCAAGTCAATGGATGGATAACTTCTTCCATCTTGTTTATTTCCTCCATCGCGAAGGTGTAAAATTACGACCAAAAGTGGAGAGGACGTATTCCAGTTTAAGATCCAACAGTTTTGCAGAAGTTGAAAGCCAAATTTCTCATGACGATGAAGCCCTGTTTGGAAACTTATTTTCTGAGGGTAGTCGTTCTCTCTGTTCCATAGAACCAAATGATCAACCACCTGTTTCTGTGAGCAGCAATTTACTATTGCAAGCTGCTAAGGAACTGTTGAATTTTCTTAGAGCATGCATTCTTTGTCAAGAATGGGTTCCTAGTATATATGAAGATGGATGTAAAAAGCTTGACACTGGTCACATTGATATCCTGCTCAATATAGTAGGCTGTAGTATTGAAGACAAGGCTTCTGATGGTGGTTGCATGCTCCAAGATGAGGGAAGACCTGGACATGTTGCTTTTGAGCTGTTACTCAATCTCTTGAGAAGTCGTGCTCTGTCTGATTTTCTAGAGTCCTACCTTTTTCAGCAAATTCTTGTTGTTGAAAATAGTGACTTCAACTATAATGATAAGACTCTGGCACTGTTGGCTCACACTCTTCTATGTAGGCCGGGCTTGGCTGGGGCACAGTTGAGAGCCAAAATTTATGATGGTTTCGTTAGTTTTGTTACCGAGAGAGCAAGAGGTATATGTGCTGAAGCTTTGAGTCTCAAGGAGTTGACTGCTTGTCTTCCTTCTGCTTTCCATATTGAGATTCTTCTTATGGCTTTCCATTTATCAAATGAAGCTGAGAAGGCAAAATTCTCAAATCTCATTGCTTCATGTCTGCATAAAGTTGATACCCCGGCAGGAATATGTGATGGTCCTCAGCTGTCCTCTTGGGCAATGCTGATATCTAGGTTGTTAGTGCTGTTGCACCATATGTTGTTACATCCAAACACATGCCCAACATCATTAATGCTAGATCTAAGGTCTAAACTGAGGGAAGTTCGTAGCTGTGGTAGTAATTTACATGTAACTGTTGGTGATCATTTATCTTCGTGGGCGTCTCTTGTAGCAAGGGGTATAACTGATTCATGGGCTGAGGATGAGTCAGTCAGCCATCTAATGAGTCAAATGATTGACTTTTCCCCTCATCCTCCTACATTTCAGAATGATGTGTCTACTGCCAAAACCTTAAACTTGGATTATGGAGATTTATCTGCGAGTTTGTGTCGGGTTTTGGGGCTGTGGAAGGGGAAAAAGGCAGGAAAAGTGGAAGACCTGCTAGTGGAAAGATACATTTTCATGCTTTCTTCAGATATTGCTCGTATTAACTGTGCATTGGATAGCCAGCCTTCTTTGCATGTTAATTACCAGAATGTGGACATATCTAACTCTGTGGATCTCATCAGCACCAGTCATTTGCTTGTAGGCGACATCAATGTTGTTGGTAGAAATATCGAGTTGAGAAACATTCTGATCGGTGTTTTAAATCAGCTCCAGGCAGCACCTGAGCAGGTGGTTGAGGATTTGGGTTGGGATTTTATTCGCGAAGGAGCTTGGCTCTCTCTTCTGTTGTACTTTCTTGATGGTGGCGTCTGGGATTATTGCAACAAAAATTCATGTTCAGAAATCGATCCCTTCTGGAAGGAGTGCACATCTGTTGACGCCAAGTATGTTGCTGCAGCAGAAGGGGTAGTCTCTTACTTGATGAAGACTGGTGATATTGCAGAATTGCTGAGAATGCTTTCATCATTGGTTGGCAAATATTTACGAGTGTATAAGAAAGCTTTCCTTGCAACTTTCAGCGATTGGAATCATCACGGTCATAGTTCGCCTTCTCTGCTACTTCTCAAGCATACTCAATTTGGTAAAAGTCTCCAAGGTGAATATGCGAAGATTGGTGACAATTCTCTCCATCTTCAATGCATCTTTTATCTGTCAAAACTGGATTCCCTGGGAGATGGAAGAGGTTCGGGTGTTTTATGGAAAGTGTTTTGGGAATTTATGGTACATGGGTTTCCCACTAGTCTTCAAACTTCTAGTGCGATTCTTCTTTCATGTATTCTAAGCATAAGATGCATTGTGCTGACAATAAATGGCTTACTCAAACTGGGTAACTCTAAGGAGAAGTTTGGGGTAGATACTAGTGTACTTCATCAGCTACTTGATTCTATCATGATTATTAAGTTTGACCAGGTATTCGAAAGCTTTCATGGGAAATGTGAGGAGATCCATCAAAATATATGTGCCGTGTTGCAGCTTCCAGATTTGACTGAGTTGTTTCTGATGAAAGACATGGAGGGGTTTGTAAGAGATATCAGTGCTGAGCAGATAGATAGAAGCCAAGTGCTTGAAGGGGTGATCACCAAGATTGTAGATGTTATGGACAGTCTAAGCAAGGATTCTTCGAAATCTGATATTTTCAAATTTTATCTTGGTGTAGATGCAGTCTCTGAGCATACCAGGGAATTTTATGAGTTGCAACGTGGAGATCTGTCTGTGTTTATTGACTCATTGGACTACTGTTCCTTGGAACCAGTAAACATAAAAGTACTTAACTTCCTTGTTGACCTTTTGTCTGTGGCTCAATCCCCTGATCTCCGGAGAAGAGTACAACAAAAATTTATTGACATGGATTTGATATCTTTGTCTGGGTGGCTGGAGAGAAGACTGTTGGGTTCCTTCGTTGAAGAAATAGATGGGAAAAAGACTGCAAAAGGAAATTCTCTTCCTTTCAGAGAGGCAGCAATGAATTTTATTAATTGTCTTGTGTCATCTACTAACGACCTACAGACCAGAGAGTTACAGAATCATTTATTCGAGGCCTTGCTGATCTCCCTCGATACCGCGTTTCTCTCATTTGATATCCATATGTCTATGTCATATTTTCATTTTGTTCTTCAACTTGCAAGGGAAGACAACCTGATGAAGATGGTTTTAAAGAGAACCATAATGCTGATGGAGAAGCTTGCTGCCGAGGAGAAGTTGCTTCCTGGTTTGAAGTTTATTTTTGGTGTGATAGGCACCTTGTTGAGCAACCGTTCTCCAAGTCATGGAGAGAGTTTGTGTGGAAAGTCCTTGGCAAGCTATAAGAATACTGCAACAGGTCCTTTGGTCCCAAAACTTTCAGGAACAACGAAAAAATCTGATACATTGGCTCTCCCCGTGGATCAGGAAGGAAGCTCAATATCACTTGAATGCGATGTCACTTCTGTTGATGAAGATGAAGATGATGGAACATCTGATGGTGAAGTGGCCAGCTTAGACAAGGAAGATGAAGAAGATGCCAACAGTGAGAGGTACCTTGCCTCAAAAGTCTGCACTTTTACGTCCAGTGGCAGTAATTTCATGGAACAACACTGGTATTTTTGTTACACTTGTGACCTTACTGTGTCCAAAGGTTGCTGTTCTGTTTGCGCGAAAGTTTGCCACCGGGGTCACCGTGTTGTCTATTCACGATCGAGTCGGTTTTTCTGTGACTGTGGAGCTGGAGGTGTTAGGGGAAGCAGCTGCCAGTGCCTGAAGCCACGCAAATATAATGGAAATGGAAGTGCTCCAGCTCGTGGTACAAATAATTTCCAATCGTTTTTACCCTTGTCTGAGGATGCAGATCAGCTTGGAGAAAGCGATTCGGATGTGGAAGAAGATGGTTTCGGGGAGGAAAATCACGTTGTCTTATCTATCCCTAAAGAAACTCAATATAAGATGTCACTGCTACTCGAAGAGCTCGGGATAGAGGACCGAGTACTGGAGCTTTTCTCATCTTTACTTCCGTCTATCACTAGCAAAAGAGACTCTGGCCTGTCGAAAGAGAAGCAGGTCAATCTCGGGAAAGACAAAGTTCTTTCATTTGACACGGATCTTTTGCAGCTGAAAAAAGCATATAAAAGTGGGTCATTGGACTTAAAAATAAAGGCTGATTATACTAATTCAAAGGACCTTAAATCTCTTTTAGCCAATGGTTCCCTTGTCAAGTCTCTCCTGAGTGTTAGTGTTCGGGGTCGCCTTGCAGTTGGAGAAGGTGATAAAGTTGCTATATTTGATGTTGGACAGCTAATAGGACAAGCCACAATTGCACCCATAAATGCAGACAAGGCCAACGTTAAACCACTTTCAAGGAATATTGTTCGTTTTGAGATTGTGCATCTTTCATTCAACCCAGTTGTGGAGAATTATCTTGCTGTCGCAGGCCTTGAAGATTGCCAGATACTTACTTTGAATCATCGAGGTGAAGTCATCGACAGGCTTGCTGTTGAGCTTGCCCTGCAAGGTGCATTCATCAGGCGTATAGACTGGGTTCCTGGTTCACAGGTTCAGTTAATGGTCGTTACGAACAAATTCGTGAAGATTTATGATCTATCCCAGGATAGCATCAGTCCAACACAGTACTTCACTTTGCCAAACGACATGATTGTGGATGCTACTCTTTTTGTTGCTTCTCGTGGGAGGGTTTTCCTTCTTGTTCTTTCAGAACAAGGGAATTTGTATAGGTTCGAACTATCTTGGGGCGGCAATGCAGGCGCAACACCGCTTAAGGAAATCGTTCAGATTATGGGAAAGGATGTTACGGGAAAGGGTTCATCTGTCTATTTCTCTCCAACATATCGACTGCTTTTCATATCCTATCATGATGGAAGTTCTTTTATGGGTCGACTCAGCTCAGATGCAACATCCTTAACTGAGACATCTGGCATGTTTGAGGAAGAATCAGATTGTAAACAAAGGGTGGCTGGATTGCATCGTTGGAAAGAGTTGTTGGCTGGCAGTGGATTATTTATTTGCTTCTCCAGCGTGAAGTCAAATGCTGTCTTAGCTGTGTCCTTGAGGGGCGATGGGGTATGTGCACAGAATCTCCGTCATCCGACAGGATCATCTTCCCCTATGGTTGGAATAACCGCATACAAACCTTTGTCAAAAGACAATGTTCACTGTCTAGTTCTGCATGATGATGGCAGCCTTCAGATTTATTCTCATGTTCGTAGTGGAGTTGATACTGACTCAAATTTCACAGCTGAAAAAGTTAAAAAGTTGGGTTCTAAGATACTTAACAACAAAACCTATGCTGGTGCAAAGCCAGAGTTTCCCCTGGATTTCTTTGAGAGGGCATTTTGCATTACAGCAGATGTGAGACTTGGTAGTGATGCTATTAGAAATGGTGATTCCGAGGGAGCAAAACAGAGCTTGGCATCTGAGGATGGCTTTATTGAGAGCCCCAGTCCCGTGGGCTTCAAGGTATGGTTGGAATTCTGCAGTAATTTTTCTTGATAAGTTTATCTGCATACTATGCTTGGTTATTAGTTTAGTACTCTGAAGAGTATTTTGTCCGCCCAATTATGAGTATATGGGTTGCTTGTCTCCAGTTATCTAACCTCCTTCTCTCTTTCAGATATCTGTCTCCAATCCAAACCCTGACATTGTTATGGTTGGCATCCGGATGCATGTGGGTACTACATCAGCAAGCTCTATACCTTCAGAAGTGACCATTTTCCAGAGATCGATTAAGATGGATGAGGGCATGAGGTGCTGGTATGACATCCCATTTACTGTGGCTGAGTCACTTCTAGCTGATGAAGATGTTGTAATCTCTGTGGGGCCGACTACTAGTGGGACTGCACTGCCCAGAATAGACTCGCTTGAAGTATATGGTCGAGCTAAAGATGAATTTGGCTGGAAAGAAAAAATGGATGCTGTGCTAGATATGGAAGCTCGTGTGCTTGGTCATGGTTTGCTTCTTCCAGGCTCTAGTAAAAAGAGAGCGTTGGCACAGTCTGCTTCAATGGAAGAGCAAGTTATCGCTGATGGTCTTAAGCTCCTATCAATCTATTATTCAGTTTGTAGGCCACGGCAAGAAGTAGTGCTTAGCGAACTCAAATGCAAACAGCTACTAGAGACGATTTTCGAAAGTGATAGGGAAACCCTGTTACAAACGACAGCTTGCCGTGTTTTGCAGTCTGTCTTTCCAAGAAAGGAGATATACTACCAGGTAATGTTTCTACCAAATTCAGTCTTGCATGTTCAGTAGATATTTCCGGGCGCAGATATTCTTTAAATTTGTATGTTGTCTTTGGCATTGATTATATCTGTTGCTATAGGTCAAAGACACCATGCGACTCCTTGGAGTGGTCAAGGTGACCTCCATTCTTTCTTCGAGGTTGGGGATTTTGGGTACTGGAGGTTCGATTGTTGAAGAGTTCAATGCTCAGATGCGGGCGGTGTCTAAAGTAGCTTTGACCCGTAAATCAAATTTCTCCGTCTTTCTGGAGATGAATGGTATATGCTGTTTCAGTTATTATCTACAGTGTGTCTATTTGCATGTGTAGTTCAAAATTCAAACACAATTTTGTTTATTATCCTTGTATTATGTAATAGGAGCGGCTGTTTGTCATACAAATATAATCTTCCTTTCATATAGTTTTGTTTATATGAGATATGTTTGTTATGTAGGCTCTGAAGTGGTTGATAATCTGATGCAAGTGCTATGGGGAATTTTGGAGTCAGAGCCACTCGACACACCTACTATGAACAATGTCGTGATGTCCTCCGTTGAACTAATCTATAGCTATGCAGAGTGTTTGGCATCTCAAGGAAAGGATACAGGGGTTCATTCTGTAGCTCCTGCAGTTCAGTTACTGAAAGCACTTATATTGTTTCCCAATGAGTCTGTGCAAACATCCAGCAGGTGTGTTCTTGTGTATGTTTTTTATACTCTGCTCTCTTAGATATGTACTAGTCTTCTAACTCAGTTTCTTTACAGCCTAGCTATATCATCAAGGTTACTTCAGGTTCCTTTCCCAAAGCAAACAATGTTGACAACAGATGATTTGGTTGACAATGTTACAACTCCTTCGGTACCTATCAGAACAGCTGGTGGAAATACACATGTCATGATTGAGGAGGACTCTATAACTTCATCTGTTCAATACTGCTGTGATGGCTGCTCCACCGTCCCTATACTGAGAAGAAGGTGGCACTGCACTGTTTGTCCAGATTTTGATCTATGTGAGGCATGCTATGAAGTGTTAGATGCAGATCGTCTACCACCACCACACACTCGAGATCATCCTATGACAGCAATTCCAATAGAAGTGGAATCACTTGGTGCAGACACCAATGAGATTCAGTTCTCTGCGGATGAAGTAGGTATTTCAAATATGTTGCCGGTGGTAACCAGTAGCATTCCACAAGCTTCAACTCCCTCCATCCATGTCTTGGAACCTGGTGAATCTGCTGAGTTCTCTGCCTCACTGACCGATCCTATTTCTATCTCAGCGTCAAAGCGTGCCGTAAATTCTTTGATTCTCTCTGAGTTTCTCCAAGAGTTGAGTGGATGGATGGAAACAGTATCCGGTGTTCAAGCTATTCCTGTGATGCAATTGTTCTACAGATTATCATCTGCCATTGGTGGAGCCTTTATGGATAGCTCAAAGCCCGAAGAAATAAGCTTGGATAAGTTAATTAAATGGCTTTTGGGTGAAATCAATCTCAGCAAGCCGTTTGCTGCTTCAACTCGCTCTTCCTTAGGGGAAATTGTGATTCTTGTGTTTATGTTTTTCACCTTGATGCTTCGGAGTTGGCACCAGCCTGGTAGTGATGGTAGTAGCTCCAAATTAGGTGGAAGTACAGATGTACATGACCGGAGGATTGTCCAGAGCTCCACTGTAGTAGCTACTCAGTCTTCTTTAGATGTTCAAGAGAGAGATGACTTTGCATCTCAGCTAGTTCGTGCGTGCAGTTGCCTCAGGAACCAAGAGTTTGTTAATTATCTGATGAACATACTTCAACAGCTAGTGCATGTTTTTAAGTCACGTGCTGCCAATGTTGAAGCTCGTGGATCAAGCTCTGGTTCTGGTTGTGGAGCCATGCTCACAGTCAGAAGAGATTTACCTGCGGGTAACTATTCTCCCTTCTTTTCGGATTCATATGCAAAAGCCCATAGAGCAGATATTTTTGTGGACTATCACAGGCTGCTACTTGAGAATGTGTTTCGCTTAGTATATACCTTAGTTAGACCTGAAAAACAAGAGAAAATGGGGGAAAAGGAAAAGGTATACAGGAATGCTTCTTCTAAAGATTTAAAGCTGGACGGTTTCCAGGATGTTCTATGCAGCTATATAAATAACCCTCATACGGCTTTTGTTAGGAGATATGCTAGAAGGCTGTTTTTGCATCTTTGCGGAAGCAAAACTCAATACTACAGTGTCAGAGATTCATGGCAGTTTTCCAATGAAGTGAAAAACCTATACAAGCATGTTGAAAAGTCTGGTGGTTTTGAAAACAATGTTTCATATGAAAGAAGTGTAAAGATTGTGAAGTCGCTTTCTACAATTGCTGAAGTTGCTGTGGCAAGACCTCGGAACTGGCAGAAGTACTGTCTCAGGCATGGAGATTTTCTGTCCTTCCTACTGAATGGTGTATTCCATTTTGCGGAAGAGTCTGTAATCCAGACACTTAAACTCCTCAATTTGGCCTTTTATCAAGGAAAAGATGTGAGCAGCTCAGTGCAGAAAGCTGAAGCAACTGAAGTAGTGACAGGCTCAAACCGGTCAGGATCTCAGTCAGTGGATTCAAAAAAGAAGAAAAAAGGTGAAGATGGGCATGATTCGGGTTTGGAAAAATTATATGTGGATATGGAAGGGGTGGTCGATATCTTCAGTGCCAATTGCGGAGATCTCTTGAGGCAGTTTATTGATTTCTTTCTGCTGGAATGGAATTCGAGCTCTGTTCGCACTGAAGCAAAATCTGTTATTTATGGCTTGTGGCATCATGGAAGACACTCGTTCAAAGAAAGTCTGTTAGCAGCTCTTTTGCAGAAGGTTAGATACCTGCCAGCATATGGTCAGAATATTGTTGAGTACACAGAACTTGTCTCCTTGTTGCTTGGCAAGGCTCCAGAAAACAACTCAAAGCAAGCAATTAATGAGCTTGTGGATCGGTGCCTGAACCCTGATGTGATAAGGTGCTTTTTTGAGACGCTGCATTCCCAGAACGAACTCATTGCCAATCATCCAAACTCCCGTATATACAGCACTCTGGGTAATCTTGTGGAATTTGATGGTTATTATCTTGAGAGCGAACCTTGTGTTGCCTGCAGTTCTCCTGATGTGCCATATAGCAAAATGAAGCTTGAAAGTTTGAAATCCGAGACAAAGTTTACTGATAACCGCATCATTGTGAAATGTACTGGGAGTTATACGATACAGTCTGTGACAATGAATGTTCATGATGCACGAAAGTCAAAGTCGGTGAAGGTCCTAAACTTGTATTACAACAATCGCCCTGTCTCGGATTTATCAGAGCTTAAAAACAACTGGTCACTGTGGAAGCGTGCCAAAAGTTGTCATCTGTCTTTTAACCAAACTGAACTGAAGGTGGAATTTCCTATTCCTATTACTGCTTGTAACTTCATGATCGAGTTGGATTCTTTCTATGAGAATCTTCAGGCGTTATCTCTTGAACCATTGCAATGTCCTCGATGCAGCCGACCTGTCACTGATAAACATGGTATTTGCAGCAACTGCCATGAGAATGCTTATCAGTGCAGGCAATGCCGTAACATTAATTATGAAAATTTGGATTCATTCCTTTGCAACGAGTGTGGCTACAGCAAGTATGGGAGGTTTGAGTTTAACTTCATGGCAAAACCAAGCTTCATATTTGATAATATGGAAAATGACGAAGATATGAAGAAGGGATTGGCTGCTATAGAGTCTGAGTCTGAAAACGCTCACAAGAGATATCAGCAACTACTGGGATTCAAGAAGCCGCTTCTGAAGATAGTTTCAAGCATTGGTGAAACTGAAATGGATTCGCAGCACAAGGACACTGTCCAGCAAATGATGGCATCTTTACCTGGTCCATCATGCAAGATAAACCGCAAAATCGCACTTTTGGGCGTACTGTATGGTGAGAAGTGCAAAGCTGCTTTTGATTCTGTCAGCAAAAGTGTACAAACACTGCAGGGGCTTCGTAGAGTTTTGATGAGCTACCTCCATCAGAAAAATTCAAATTTTTCATCAGGTGCCTCAAGATGTGTGGTCTCAAAGACCCCAAACAATTGTTATGGTTGTGCAACTACATTTGTCACTCAATGTCTTGAGATTCTTCAAGTGCTGTCGAAGCATCCAAGATCTAGAAAACAACTTGTTGCAGCTGGTATTTTGTCTGAGTTGTTTGAAAACAATATTCACCAAGGTCCGAAAACAGCCCGTGCTCAAGCTAGAGCAGCTCTTTCTACTTTCTCGGAGGGTGATCTGAGTGCAGTGAATGAGTTAAACAATCTGGTACAGAAGAAAATAATGTACTGCCTTGAACACCATCGTTCCATGGATATTGCGCTCGCCACTCGTGAGGAAATGTTGTTGCTTTCAGAAGTTTGCTCTCTCACTGATGAATTCTGGGAGTCAAGACTGCGCCTTGTTTTTCAGCTACTATTTTCATCCATTAAATTGGGTGCTAAACATCCTGCTATATCAGAGCACATAATTCTTCCTTGCCTTAAGATTATTTCTGTGGCATGTACACCTCCAAAACCAGATACGGCAGAGAAAGAGCAAACGATGGGAAAATCTGCTCCTGCAGTGCAAGAAAAGGATGAGAATGCTGCTGGCGTCATAAAGTATTCATCAGAAAGCGAAGAAAATAACCTGAATGTATCTCAGAAGACGCGAGATATTCAGCTTGTGAGTTATTTGGAATGGGAGAAAGGGGCATCATATCTCGACTTTGTGAGGAGGCAATACAAAGCCTCTCAGTCAATTAGAGGTGCGAGCCAAAAGTCTAGAACCCACAGATCAGATTTCTTGGCACTTAAATATACACTTAGGTGGAAGCGACGGTCTAGCAGGACATCTAAAGGTGGTTTACAGGCATTTGAGCTCGGGTCGTGGGTCACAGAGCTTATTCTTAGTGCATGTTCTCAATCTATCAGGTCGGAGATGTGCACATTGATTAGTTTACTCGCTGCCCAAAGCTCACCTAGGCGCTACAGGCTGATTAATTTGCTGATAGGCTTGCTTCCCGCTACGCTTGCAGCGGGTGAAAGTAGCGCAGAATACTTTGAGCTACTCTTCAAAATGATTGAGACACAAGATGCACTTCTTTTCTTAACTGTCCGGGGTTGTCTGACAACAATCTGTAAATTGATCTCCCAAGAGGTGGGAAACATTGAATCTCTAGAAAGGAGTCTTCAGATTGACATTTCACAGGGATTTACCCTCCACAAGCTCTTAGAACTCCTTGGAAAGTTCTTAGAGGTTCCAAATATTCGTTCCAGGTAATTTTCTCATCATTAAATCTATTGATCTGCCATTGACTTCTTCATACCTGTCTAATGTTTTGAGTGTGGCAGATTCATGAGAGACAATTTACTGTCTCATGTTCTGGAGGCCCTCATTGTAATTCGTGGCTTGATAGTGCAAAAGACAAAGCTTATAAATGATTGCAACAGACTCCTAAAAGATCTTCTTGACGGACTTCTGCTTGAAAGCAGTGAAAATAAACGTCAATTTATCCGTGCCTGTGTTTCTGGACTGCAAACCCATGCAGAGGAGAACAAAGGACGTACCTGTTTGGTAAGAAGAATTATCATACTGACCACTGTATCATCTTCAAAATATATGATTCTTTATTACTTTACAGTCTCTGGGGATCTTCTATTCTTCTTTTTAGACTTCTGGATGAAAATATTATATACACTTAGTTTGAGTATTAGGAGTATTTTGAACAGTCTATATATAGCTGATATCCTTCCTAACTTTATATCCTAGATTCCAGTTGACATATATCCTTGACTTGTGTTTTGATCATTTCAATTGCATATGCAGTTTATTCTTGAGCAACTTTGTAATCTGATCTGCCCGTCAAAACCTGAGGCTGTGTATATGCTGATCTTGAACAAATCACACACGCAAGAGGAGTTTATCCGGGGATCAATGACAAAAAATCCATATTCGAGTGCTGAGATTGGCCCACTGATGCGGGATGTGAAAAACAAGATTTGTCAGCAGTTGGACCTGCTAGGTCTACTGGAAGATGACTATGGCATGGAGTTGCTTGTAGCAGGAAACATCATTTCACTAGACCTGAGCATAGCTCAAGTTTATGAGCTAGTTTGGAAGAAATCAAATCAGTCTTCTACTTCACTGACCAACTCCGCACTGTTAGCTTCAAATGCAGCTCCCAGCAGGGATTGCCCTCCCATGACGGTGACATACAGACTTCAGGTTTGTGACGCTTTTCTAGTGAAGTACTAGGCCAAAGATGGGTTTTGCTCGCCTTTACTTATTGTTTTTGATAAAAGCGGCAAATTCATACAATATTGTGTGGTTAAAATATTGGCAGGGGTTAGATGGTGAAGCTACTGAGCCTATGATCAAGGAATTGGAAGAAGATAGAGAAGAATCACAAGATCCAGAGATTGAGTTTGCAATAGCAGGTGCAGTTCGAGAATATGGTGGTCTGGAAATTTTACTTGATATGATCAAGGTAAGGATCTTAAACTATCAATGGGAAACTGAGATTCTCTCCTAGGCTCTTAGGCACTTTTCGATACACATTGAAGGAGCGTAAAAGAAGAATAATTATAATACCAAAGTAGCTTATTAACATGTAATGTATTCCTATGCAGAGTTTACAAGATGACTTCAAATCCAACCAAGAAGAGATGGTTGCAGTTCTTGATCTCCTAAACCATTGCTGCAAGATTAGAGAGAACAGGCGAGCTCTACTCAGGCTAGGGGCTTTAAGCTTACTTCTTGAAACAGCTAGGAGGGCATTTTCTGTGGATGCTATGGAGCCAGCTGAAGGCATACTCTTAATTGTCGAGAGTTTGACGCTTGAAGCAAATGAAAGTGACAGCATCAGTGCCGCACAAAGTGCTTTGACTGTCAGTAACGAGGAAACTGGAACTTGGGAACAGGCCAAAAAAATAGTGCTTATGTTCTTAGAAAGGCTAAGCCATCCTTCAGGGCTTAAAAAGTCAAACAAACAGCAAAGGAACACGGAGATGGTTGCTAGAATCTTACCTTACTTAACATACGGTGAGCCTGCAGCGATGGAAGCACTCATAGAGCATTTTAGCCCTTACCTGCAAAACTGGTCTGAATTTGATCAGCTTCAGCAACGTCATGAGGAGGACCCCAAGGATGACAGCATTGCTCAGCAAGCGGCAAAGCAGAGGTTTACTGTGGAGAATTTTGTAAGAGTGTCAGAATCTCTCAAGACAAGTTCATGTGGAGAGAGGTTAAAAGACATAGTTTTGGAGAATGGTATCATAGCTGTTGCTGTCAAACACATAAAGGAAATTTTTGCAATCACGGGACAGACTGGGTTCAAATCTAGCAAGGAATGGCTTTTGGCTCTTAAACTTCCGTCAGTGCCTCTTATTTTGTCAATGCTAAGAGGATTGTCGATGGGTCATTTGCCTACCCAAACATGCATAGACGAGGGAGGAATTTTAACCCTACTTCATGCCTTAGAAGGAGTCTCTGGAGAAAACGACATCGGTGCAAGGGCTGAAAATTTGCTAGATACACTTGCCGATAAAGAAGGAAAAGGAGATGGATTTCTTGGAGAGAAAGTCCGTGCATTACGAGATGCCACCAAAGATGAAATGAGACGCCGTGCATTAAGAAAGAGAGAGGAGCTCCTGCAGGTAAATTTAATAATGATTCTCTCTCAAGGAAACTAAATGTGTAATTTGGTCTTGTGACAATATTTACCAAGTTTCTCTTTTGAAACAGGGACTTGGAATGCGTCAAGAGCTATCTTCTGATGGTGGTGAAAGGATTGTGGTTTCTCAACCAATTCTTGAAGGTTTTGAGGATGTAGAGGAAGAAGAAGATGGATTGGCTTGCATGGTGTGTAGAGAAGGCTACAAGCTCAGACCTTCTGATTTATTAGGAGTCTACTCTTACAGCAAACGGGTGAATCTCGGTGTTGGCAATTCTGGAAGCGCACGTGGTGAATGCGTTTACACTACAGTGAGCTACTTCAACATAATTCATTTTCAATGTCATCAAGAGGCAAAAAGAGCCGACGCTGCTCTTAAAAATCCGAAGAAAGAATGGGAAGGAGCTATGTTGCGTAACAATGAATCTCTTTGCAACTCTCTCTTCCCTGTCAAGGGTCCCTCAGTTCCCTTAGCACAGTATCTTCGTTACGTTGACCAGTACTGGGATAATCTCAATGCTCTTGGTCGAGCCGACGGAAGCAGACTCCGTCTATTGACGTACGACATTGTCCTGGTAAGTTAAAAATTGGTTCTGAAACTTACTAGGTGTTGGCCTTCGGTTCAATTGGCAGTTGGTTAAAAAGTGTCAATTCGGTTTGGTTTTAAACTTGATCGGGACTTGATTCCAAACAGCTAATCAAGTGGCTCTGTTGATTTCGTTTCGGATTTACCAAGTGATTCACTGACAACTTTTGTTTCATCTGTAGATGCTGGCTCGGTTTGCAACAGGAGCTTCTTTTAGCGCTGATTGCCGAGGTGGAGGAAGAGATAGCAATTCCCGTTTCTTGCCTTTCATGTTCCAAATGGCCCGTCATCTTCTCGACCAAGGAGGCCCCGTGCAACGCACAAACATGGCTAGATCTGTTTCATCGTACATTTCATCATCATCGACATCTACAGCAACAGCGCCATCCTCGGACTCGCGACCTTTAACTCCTGGATCCCAGCTATCATCAACTGGAACAGAGGAAACGGTTCAGTTCATGATGGTAAACTCGCTTCTATCAGAATCATATGAATCATGGCTCCAACACCGTAGGGTCTTTCTCCAGCGGGGGATTTACCATACTTTCATGCAACACGCTCACGGTCGGGTAGCTTCTCGCGCTGCAGAACCAACCAGTTCAGGAGGCAAAACCCAAGACGCAGAAACCTTAACCGGCGATGAACTTCTCTCTATCGTCAAACCAATGCTGGTCTACACCGGTATGATCGAACAGCTTCAACAGTTGTTCAAACCCAAGAAACCGGTCCACATCGAACCAATCAAGAAAGAAGGTACATCAAGTGGAGTAGAGCTTGAGCCATGGGAGATTGTAATGAAAGAGAAGCTGCTGAATGTGAAAGAAATGGTTGGTTTCTCCAAGGAATTGATCTCGTGGCTCGACGAAATCAACTCTGCAACTGATCTACAAGAAGCATTTGATATTGTCGGCGTTTTGGCTGATGTTTTGTCTGAAGGAGTTACACAGTGTGATCAGTTTGTGAGATCGGCGATCGATAAAGATTGATTTCGGGAACAAGGAAGAGCTTTATGTGTTTTATTTTTGGCAATGTGTCTCTTGTTATTAATATTTGTGATTGATTGTAATTTAGAAAATTGTCGTTGTTGTAAACATTGAGACACTCTGTTTTGTTGTGTTATTAATGCAAAAGCACACACATATTGCTCTTTGTTTAACCTCGCAGCACAACAACTCGCACGATCGAGTCTTCGGTTTGAAAATTTCCACATTTGGTTTCGGTATCATGGTATAACATTTTATGCAAATGTGTAGATTCGGATTGGACTAGTGTACAGGTTCGAATTTTAATCATCAAAAA
>JGI26506J51651_1000006_pt1 | contig 18285 bp, 18 predicted proteins | sample AraCvinosormetaG_FD_51651 | JGI IMG/M metagenome (IMG submission 51651) | reverse complement strand
AATTTTACCGGAGAACGGTGAACGGACGGTGGCGAGAACTGAAAATCCTCGTTTTTCTGGATTGAAAATCTGAGAAATCGATAAGGATTTCCGTCCTAAAAAAAAACGCCGGCCAAACCCTAAAAGCGTTCTCTAGTCCTAACGAAATTCAGAGGTTCTCTAAATCCTATCAAAAATCGAAAGCGAAAACGAAGATCAAAGGAGGATTAGAGACGGTTACCTGAAGCGAGAGGAGAGTCCGTTTACTTATAATCGTTGGGAAGAAGGCGAAGAGATCGTCCGTTTATATAATGGAATGGATGAGCGGGAAAATTAAAACCCTAGGATCTCGAAGCGTCGCACTCTATTCGAGGAAAGTCTCGGTAATCGCGCGATTCAGTTTCTTTTTTCTCACGTCGAAGATATTCGCTCTCGAGGTGACGATCCGTGATTCTTGGGACTGTACGATTCGGATTTACTTAAGTCCCCGAACTGAATCACTTCGAGGACTTGGGGGGCAAATTGTGGATGTCGGATTCGGCCCACTTCGGCCCAATCCGCATTCAATGGGCTTCAGGATGAATTGGGCCCAATTCATAGCTCAGCATGGGCCTGGTCGTTTAAAAAGGTGATCCGACATTAATACAGAAACGGAAGGATCACGACTTAAACTGCGCATTAAATNCCGAGTTGAAGATTCGTAACGTACGACGTAAATAAGGCGAGATCTACGGCGTGAAATCAGCAAATAGTTTAATACGTTCGATCCGATGTATTGAGTATAAATACGAGTTGATGACATTTGTAAAGGGGACGATAAGAAATACACTAATACTATACACAAAATTCAAAAACACATTCTTCTCTTTTCGATTCGATCATTGTTCGTCTAACAAGACCAAAGATCCCCGTTAAAACAACCACAAGATTCTAATTGCGGATTCCTACATCCACAATTTGGCGCTAGAAGGAGGGAAATTTAGTCTTTTACTTCAAGAGCAACGGTCAATCCACCATGAGCAACACCGACGATCAGAGTTCCGGCGGCCAAGCCTCGACCCTCGACGACATCAAGCAGCTGCTTCAGCAGCTATCCGAGAAAACCGACAGACAGCAGCTCGCCGTAACGACGCTCTCCGATAAGTTCGTGTCCTTCCAAGAGCGTTGCAATAGCCAGCTCGCCGCTTTGGCTGTAAACCATTCCGAGATCAGGTCAGCACACAATGCGTATGCCGAGCGGGTTGATTCTCTTTCTGCAGGAACGGCACGGACTACGGGAGCTCGAGCACGACTCAACTTTCAGGGCGCCGCGAGCCCAAGCGTCCAGAATTCGCAGGAAGCTTCTGGTCAGCAATCTCCTTCACCCCCAGTTGACGTCGGAGCAACGTCGACACAAAATCAAGTCATCCAATCTCCGTCAGCAGGTCTTGCTGCAATCTCAGATGAGACAATAGCTCAGGTGCCGACTCCACTAAATCCCGCCATCAGACTCCCGAATTCTAATCCCCGACCAGAGCCGAGCACGGTCAACTCGGAGCTGCAGAACCTTCAGGATCAGATATGGGCGATGAACGCAAAGGTTCATCAGGCTACCACGTCGGCCCCCGAAGTGGAAAAAGTTTTTGAAGCAACAAGGAGGACACCTTTCACTTCGAGAATCTCAAAGCTTCGTATCCGTGATTTCCGAGATTTCAAACTCCCCGGCTACAATGGCAAGGGAGATCCAAAAGAGTATCTGACTTCTTTCCAGGTCATCGCAGGTCGAGTCCCGCTTGAGCCACACGAAGAGGATGCGGGGCTCTGAAAACTATTCTCAGAAAGTCTGTCAGGTCCCGCACTTACCTGGTTCACCCAGTTAGAAGAGGGTTCGATCGATAACTTTAAGCAACTCTCCACTGCTTTCATTAAGCAATACGGGTACTTTATCAAAAGTGACGTCACTGAGGCTCAGCTTTGGAACCTCTCTCAAGGAGCTGACGATCCACTTCGGACTTATATCACTGCCTTCAAAGAAATCATGGTCCAAGTACCCAACCTGTCCTATTCGGCAGCTCAGTCCGCCCTCAAAAACGGTTTGTGGCATGAGTCGCGTTTCCGTGAATCTCTAACTGTAAACCGTCCCGAATCGATTCAGGACGCCCTTCATCGAGCAACGAACTGGATCAATGCCGAAGAAGAACGGGCTTTTTTGGCTAAAAAGTTTAACGCTACAACAAAAGCCTCCCCACCTGCAACCTCGAAGAAACCCTTCGAGCTCCGAAAGCCAGCAGCAGGAACTTTTTCTGTTGAGAAGGAGCCGCCCAAAACTTCCCCAAAAGCGTCACCATCGAAACCGCCTTTCTCTCCAAAAGGCAAGAATGGAGCTCTCCCGAGCAACAAATGGGTCCGAGATCCCAACGCATACTGTGAAATTCACAAAATGAATGGTCACGCGACAAAGGACTGTAAGGCTTTGGGAAGGCTGTAGGCTGCAAAGTTTGCTTCGGGAGAAATTCCCGATATCGATGTCATAACAATCGATCTGGCTCAGACAGCGTACGAAGTGTTGGATTCCGAGAAATCTACACCTCCCAACAAAAAGCAAAAGAGCGAGCCAACTCCCGTCGCTCCAAAGGGCCCGAAGAAGACGGTCAAAGTAATCATGGGAGAATCTAAACTTTTTTGGGATTCTGTCAGCACAATTAAGCAGCATAAAAGGAAGGTGGTCACTCCGGTGGCGAAAAGACCTAAGACCAATCAAGGTGACTGGCCCGAAATTTCATTTTCAGAGGAAGAAACCTCCGACTTAGATAACCCGCACGACGACGCCCTCGTGATATCACTCGACGTGGGAAACTGCGAAGTGCAAAGAATCCTCATTGATACTGTGAGTTCAGTTGACTTAATTTTTCTGGATACCCTCGTACGTATGGGAATTTCTAAGAAGGATATCAAAGGAGCTCCGAGTCCTCTCGTTTCCTTCACGAGCGAGACTTCGATGTCACTCGGAACGATTACACTTCCGGTCACTGCTGAAGGGATTGTGAAAATGATCGAGTTCACCGTTTTCGATCGACCTGCCGCTTACAATATAATATTTGGAACACCTTGGCTCTACGAGATGAAAGCAGTCCCTTCGACTTACCACCAATGTGTCAAGTTTCCAACTCCCACCGGAGTGAAGCAAATCTTGGGAAGTCAGCGTACATCTAGAATGTGCTATATGACTGGACACAAACTCAAAGTCAAATAGCAACCACAGCTCGAGGCCGCTCCGAACCCGATTAAAAAAGTAGGAGACGACCTCGTCGAACGGGTGATAATTAGCGAGGAGCATCCAGATCAGCTTGTCGGCATCGGAGCTAATCTAGGCGAAAGTTTCCGAAGCAAACTTATCCTCTTCCTTAAGCACAACTAGGGAACTTTCGCCTGAGCGTTGGCGAAATGACCGAGATCAGTACGGAAGTCATTTCGCATGAGTTAAACGTCGGCCCAACTTTCAAACCGGTCAAGCAAAAACGTCGGAAACTTGGTCCGGACCGCGCGGAAGCAGTAAATGCCGAAGTCGTCAGACTCCTCGAAGCAGGATTAATCCGCGAAGTCAAGTATCCGGAATGGCTTGCAAACCTCGTGGTGGTTAAGAAAAAGAATGGAAAGTGGCGTGTCTGTGTAGATTTCACCGACCTCAACAAGGCATGCCCGAAGGACTGTTTTCCACTTCCCCATATTGACTGACTCGTGGAATCAACTACGGGGCACGAAATGTTATCTTTTATGGATGCATTCTTCGGATACAATCAGATTCTGATGAACCCGGATGACCAGGAAAAAACTTCCTTTATAACGGAACGAGGAACATACTGTTACAAGGTTATGCCCTTCGGGCTAAAAAACGCAGGCGCGACATATCAACGCCTGGTTAACCGAATGTTCAAAGATCTCCTCGGCAAAACAATGGAAGTTTATATTGATGACATGTTGGTGAAATCGGATTTCTCCACTTTGCATCTCGATCATCTCCAACAGTGTTTCGATATTTTGAACAAGTTCGGGATGAAGTTGAATCCCTCGAAGTGCACTTTCGCCGTTCCCTCTGGCGAGTTCCTCGGCTATATTGTGACCGAACGAGGTATCGAAGCGAATCCAAGGCAGATAAATTCTAGCAATGTCTTCACCTCGGACAATAAGGAAAGTCCAGCGTTTGACCGGCCGAGTAGCTGCCTTGAACCGGTTCATCTCACGATCAACCGACAAGTGCTTGCCTTTCTATACTTTACTTCGGAAGGCGAATAGAGGTTTCATCTGGGACGAACGCTGCAAAGACGCTTTCAAGCAGTTAAAGAGTTACCTTTCGGAACCTCCAGTTCTCGCAAAGCCCAAATTTGGAGAAAGACTCTTTCTCTATATCTCCGTCTCGGGAAGTGCGGTAAGCAGCGTCTTAGTACGACTCGAACGAAACGACGAGCGACCTATATTCTACGTTAGCAAATCTTTTTCGGACGCCGAAACAAGATATCTGATGATGGAGAAACTGGCTTTGGCCGTCATAACTTCAGCTCGGAAACTCCGGCCATATTTCCAGTCTCACCCAATCGTGGTTTTAACATCTCTGCCACTTCGAGCCATCCTTCACAGTCCGTCTCAGTCAGGACGGCTAGCCAAATGAGCCATCGAGTTGAGTGAATTAGACCTCGAATTTCGTGCGCGGATAAGTCTGAAGTCTCAAGTTCTCGCTGATTTCCTGATCGAACTCCCTCTAGCCACTGCTGAATCCGATGTTCCGAGTCAACCTTGGATCCTTCATGTCGACGGCGCTTCATCAAAACAAGGCTCTAGAGCCGGAGTTTGCCTCAAGTCACCTACGGGCGAAGTCCTCGAACAATCTTTCCGGCTCGCTTTCAACGCCTCCAATAACGAAGCAGAGTATGAGTCCCTACTAGCCGGTCTTCGCCTCGCTATTGGAGTTGGGGTACGGGACCTACAGGCTCACTGCGATTCACAGCTGGTTGCAAGCCAGTACTCCGGAGACTACGAGTCTAAAGATAGCCGAATGGAGGCTTACCTGTATCAGGTTCGGGAGCTGACAACAAAGTTCGAAAAGTTCGATCTGATTAAAATACCTCGTGCCGAGAATTCAGCAGCAGACGCTCTAGCCGCTTTAGCATCTACTTCCGAAGTAACCGTCACACGAATAATTCCTGTCGAAACAATAGCTCAGCCAAGTATACGTCTCGAGGAAACGAATTTTGTCACCGCTCGAGCTATGCGCAGGCGACTTGACGAACAAGCAGGCAGTCCTGAACCTCAACAACCTGACGACGGGGATGACAGTCCAGAATTTGTACCTCCCTTTGCCGAGGACGAGGTGCCCGTAATTAATAATCCCGAGGTTTCTAATCCGATACCTCACGATTGGGGGGCAGATTGGAGAGAACCAATTCGGAATTACATCCTCCACGGAGTGCTTCCTCCCGACAAATGGGCATCTCGGAAATTAAAAGCTACTAGCGCGCGTTTTTGCATAGCAAATGACATCCTTTACACGAGACTTATTTCGGCTCCGGACGCTATCTGTATCTTTGGCGAATAGACCAGAACCGTCATCAAAGAAATTCATGATGGGACTTGTGGAAATCACTCCGGAGGTCGGTCTTTGGCATTCAAAGTCAAGAAATACGGATATTTCTGGCCGACGATGATGGTAGACTGTGAAGCGTACGCACGACGATGTGAGCAGTGTCAAAAACATGCACCATACATCTTGCAACCAGTCGAACTTCTTACCTCGGTGTCTGCACCTTATCCATTCATGAAGTGGTCAATGGATATCATCGGGCCGCTCCACGTTTCAACCCGGGGCGTGAGGTTCTTACTCGTTCTGACCGATTACTTCTCGAAGTGGGTTGAAGCAGCGGCTTATTCAAACATAACTCAAGTTCAAGTCCGAGCTTTCATTTGGAAGGAGATCATTTGTAGGCACGGCTTACCGTATGAGATTGTAACCGACAACGGACCTCAGTTCATCTCCAAACAGTTTGAATCTTTCTGTGAAAAGTGGTATATCCGCCTCAGCAGGTCGACACCTCGCTACCCACAAGGTAACGGTCAGGCCGAGGCTATGAACAAAACCATCGTTTCTAACCTCAAGAAAAAACTAAACGAGTACAAAGGCGCTTGGTTCGGGGAATTGCAAAACGTATTATGGGCAGTTCGCACGACTCCTAGACGAGCTACCGGTGAGACTCCTTTTGCTCTGGTACACGGAATGGAGGCGGTAATCCCGGCCGAGTTTTCGGTTCGCCAGCTCGTTGCACGAACTTTACTTCGTAAGCACGAACCGACTCAAGCTCCACAGCGATGTCGGGGATTTCCCCCTTTTGGATCTCCTCGAGCAATTCCCGGTTTGCTCTGGTCTCTGCTACCCGGACTTTTAACGTTTCAACCTCCTCGGACTCCCGGAAGAAGTTCCCATACTTCGATGAGAACTCGTGAAATCGAGCCTTGACCTTCTTCCTCTCTTCCTTCTTGGCGACGTCAATTTTCACGGCCTGCTCCTCTTCAAGTTTCTTTAGCTTTTCCTCGCAAACCTTGAGTTCAGCTCCGGCCTGGTTCTCGTTGTCGACTGAAGCAAGATAGGCATTTTTTCCTACCTCCACTTTCGCCATGAGGTCAATGTTGTTCACCTCGAGTTCCTGGACCCGCAATTCAGCGTCTTTCATCCGCTTCAGCACTCTGCTGGCCCTCTCCACCGTATGAGCGTTCTCGTCTTCACTTCTCCTAAAGCTGTCGAGTTCGCTATCTTTGTCAGAAAGCTGATCTTCATGACTGCAGAAGAGGGAGTTGAACTCTAGGATTAGCTGCATAATCAAAGGTAATGTTAGTCTCGGTTTTTACCTCGGACTTCCTTGTAAACCAGATGAAGTTTTTACCTTGCCAAGTTTCCTAGCGAAGCGAAGGTAGTTGTCCTTGTTCACCTCTTTCATTTCGTCGAAAGGGGCGATGGCAGAACCAGGGGCCACGAGGGTCTTCATGATGTCGGCAAAAGAAGACGTGGGAGCTATAGCAAAAGGCATATGTGAGATGCTGTAGTGTATCCAGTCATATCAATTCGGAATAGAAATACGTTACCTGGAGGAGGAGTGCTACGAGGTTCCGACCTGCGAGCTTCGGATTCCCGAGACGAAAGAACCACGAGGCTTGGAGGAACCTCTTTCGGGCCTTCTTTAGCTTTTCCCGCACTAGTATTCTTCTCTACAAGACGGGGCCGGGATGAGCGAGGCGAAGGGCGGGAGTCGTCTTCGGGTTTCTTCCTTTTTTTTTCGGCTTCCCGCGTCGCCGAATCTTTGCTTTGCGCCTTCTTGGTAAGGCTCCCTTCTTCGGAGGTCGGAGCTCCGGAATTTCTTGTAGCAGAGGTCGGGGTTTTTCCGGGCTCCTAGCGAGATTTGACCTTGCTGTCGGTCACCGGATGCTTGGCTTTCTCCGCAGCTCGGCGTTTGCTGTCCTCAAGGGTCTCCGACATCACGACCCTGTCAGACAGGATCCTGGCCTTTTCCTGATCAGCTCTTTCCCTTTCACGCTTCTTCTCAGCTCGGTACGATGGTCCAGACATTTCGGCTTTGCAGAATATACAAGGAGAAAAGGGAGGTGAAGAGATGGCAAGGTCAGGACGGGTCCGAAGTCGTTTGCCAGATGCTCGGATTCGATCCGAAGTAAGAGCTTCCCAACCGAGGTCTTGACGACAAAAGTCCGAGAAGTGAGATGCAAATGTGCGAGAAACGGGAGGAATGGTAACCTTCACTTCAAAACCGAGAACAAGAAAAGGGTTAGTTTGCTAAAGTCGGGGTTATTAATGAAAGTGTTAGTTCGAAAAGGTATCCTAAGCCGAACTAACTACCCGCCCGAGTTATCTAGTCAGATACAAATAAACCAGACTTCTCTCCGTAAGTGAGTTCGTTCACAGGGAAGAAGAAATAGGATTTCCTCCAGTGCTCATCTTTTTCTGGGAGGTCGTCGAACATTCGGAAACCTTTCCGAGGTGATAGGAAAAAGGTGTTGTTAGTCCGACTTTTCTTCACTGCGTACAGCTGAAGCAAGTCGGATAGCGCGAGTCGGAAACCATCTTCCTCCGCCAGAGTAAGAAGACATAACACTGTTCGTATTACGTTCGGACATAGTTGAGGAAGGGCGATCCCGAACTCGTGCATAAGGTCAATCAGGACGTCAGGGAGTGGAAAGAAAAGCCCACATTCTGAGAAGAAAATTTCGAAGGCACAAGTGTGCCCCGGAGGAGGAGATTCAGGGGAATTCTGTGGGTCAGGAGAAATCAATTTTATTTGGTGTGGAATCTGATGGGCTCCTCTTAACAGCGTGAGTCTGCTCGGAGTTGACAACGAAGTCGTGTACTTTCCGAACTGACCGTCAATCGAAAACACTTCCCGTGAGATATGTCTCGGAGGCATGACAAACAGAACGACGTCACCGAAACGAATAAAAGAAGATCTGAGGGGAGTTCTCCGTTGAAGAACACTTTGAAGGTCTGCTGAAGATCTTCCTCGGAAACGAAGAACACTTTGAAGATTTTGTTGCCAAGAACCCGGCGATCTGCGACAAATAGCGACGGCGAGTTCGGGTCGCGGTGGAATTTTACCGGAGAACGGTGAACGGACGGTGGCGAGAACTGAAAATCCTCGTTTTTCTGGATTGAAAATCTGAGAAATCGATAAGTCTTTCCGTCCTAAAAAAACCGCCGGCTAAACCCTAAAAGCGTTCTCTAGTCCTAACGAAATTCAGAGGTTCTCTAGATCCTATCAAGAATCGAAAACGAAAACGAAAATCAAAGGAGGATTAGAGGCAGTTACCTGAAGCGAGAGAAGAGTCCGTTTTACTTATAATCGCTGGAAAGAAGGCGAAGAGATCGTCAGTTTATATAATGAAATGGATGAGCGGGAAAACTAAAACCCTAGGATCCCGAAGCGTCACACTCTATTCGAGGAAAGTCTCGGTAATCGCGCGATTCAGTTTCCTTTTTCTCACGTCGAGGATATTCGCTCTCGAGGTGACGATCCGTGATTCTTGGGACTACACGATTCAAATTTTCTTAAGTCCCCGAACCGGATCACTTCGAGGACTTGGGGGGCAAATTGTGGATGTCGGATTCGGCCCACTTCGGCCCAATCCGCATTCAATGGGCTTCAAGATGAGTTAGGCCCAATTCACAGCCCAGCATGGGCCAGGCCGCTTAACAGGAGATCCGACATTAATACAGAAACGGAAGGATCACGACTTAAACTGCGCATTAAATCCCGAGTTGGAGATTCGTAACGTACGACGTAAATAAGGNGAGATCTGCGGCGTGAAATCAGGAAATAGTTTAATACGTTCGATTCGATGTATTGAGTATAAATACGAGTTGATGACATTTGTAAAGGGGACGAAAAAAAAGACACTAAGACTATACACAAATTTCAGAAACACATTCTTCTCTTTTCAATTCGATCATTGTTCGTCTAACAAGACCAAAGATCCCCGTTAAAACAACCACAAGATTCTAATTGCGGATTCTGACATCTACAATTTGGCGCTAGAAGGAGGGGACTTTTAGTCTTTTACTTCAGAGCAACGATCAATCCACCATGAGCAACACCGACGATCAGAGTTCCGGCGGCCAAGCCTCCACCCTCGACGACATTAAGCAGCTGCTTCAGCAGCTATTCAAGAAAACCGACAGACAGCAGCTCGCCGTAACGACGCTCTCCGATAAGTTCGTGTCCTTCCAAGAGCGTTGCAATGGCCAGCTCGCCGCTTTAGCTGTAAACCATTCCGAGATCAGGTCAGCACACAATGCATATGCCGAGCGGGTTGATTCTCTTTCTGCAGGAACGGCACGGACTACAGGAGCTCGAACACGACTCAATTTTTAGGGCGCCGCGAGCCCAAGCGTCCAGAATTCGCAGGAAGCTTCTGGTCAGCAATCTCCTTCACCTCCGGTTGATGTCGGAGCAACGTCGACACAAAACCTAGTCATCCACTCTCCATCAGCAGGTCTCGCTGCAATCTCAGATGAGACAATAGCTCGGGCGCCAGCTCCACTAGATCCCGCCATCAGACTCCCGAATTCTAATCCCCGACCAGAGCCGAGCACGGTCAACTCGGAGCTGCAGAACCTTCAAGATCAAATATGGGCAATGAACGCAAAGGTTCATCAGGCTACCACGTCGGCCCCCGAAGTGGAAAAAGTTATTGAAGCAACAAGGAGGACACCTTTCACTTCGAGAATCTCAAAGCTTCGGATTCACGATTTTCGAGATTTCAAACTCCCCGGTTACAACGGCAAGGGAGACCCAAAAGAGTATCTGACTTCTTTCTAGGTCATCGCAGGTCGAGTTCCGCTTGAGCCACACGAAGAAGATGCGGGGCTCTGCAAGCTATTCTCAGAAAGTTTGTCAGGTCCCACACTTACCTGGTTCACCCAGTTAGAAGAGGGTTCGATCGATAACTTTAAGCAACTCTCCACTGCTTTCATTAAGCAGTACGGGTACTTTATCAAAAGTGATGTCACTGAGGCTCAGCTTTGGAACCTCTCTCAAGAAGCTGACGATCCACTTCGGACTTATATCACTGCCTTCAATGAGATCATGGTCCAAGTGCCTAACCTGTCAGCTTCGGCAGCTCAATCCGCCCTTAAAAACGGTTTGTGGCATGAGTCGCGTTTCCGTGAATCTCTAACTGTAAACCGCCCCGAATCAATTCAGGACGCCCTTCATCGAGCAACGAACTGGATCAATGCCGAAGAGGAGCAAGCTTTTTTGGCTAAAAAGTTTAACGCTATAACAAAAGCCTCCCCACCTGTAACCTCGAAGAAACCTTCCGAGCTCCGAAAGCCAGCAGCAGGAACTTTTTCCGTTGAGAAGGAGCCGATCAAAACTTCCCCAAAAGCGTCACCATCGAAACCACCTTTCTCTCCAAAAGGCAAGAATGGAGCTCTCCCGAGCAACAAATGGGTCCGAGACCCCAACGCATACTGTGAAATTCACAAAATGAATGGTCACGCGACAAAGGACTGTAAGGCTTTGGGAAGGCTGTTGGCTGCAAAGTTTGCTTCGGGAGAAATTCCCGATATCGATGTCACAACAATCGACTTGGCTCATACAGCGTACGAAATGTTGGATTCCGAGAAATCTTCACCTCCCAACAAAAAACAAAAGAGCGAGCCAACTCCCGTCGCTCAAAAGGGCCCGAAGAGGATGGTCAAAGTAATTATGGGAGGATCTAAACTTGTTCGGGACTCTGTCAGCGCAATTAAGCAGCATGAAAGGAAGGTGGTCACTCCGGTGGCGAAAAGGCCTAAGACCAGTCAAGCCGACTCGCACGAAATTTCGTTTTCAGAGGAAGAAACCTCCGACTTAGATAAGCCGTACGACGACGCCCTCGTGATATCACTCGACGTGGCAAACTGCGAAGTGCAAAGAATCCTCATTGATACTGGGAGTTCAGTTGACTTAATTTTTCTGGATACCCTCGTACGAATGGGAATTTCTAAGAAGGATATCAAAGGAGCTCCGAGCCCTCTCGTTTCCTTCACAAGCGAGACTTCGATGTCACTCGGAACGATTACACTTCCGGTCACTGCTCAAGGGATTGTGAAAATGATCGAATTCACCGTTTTTGATCGACTTGCGGCTTACAATATAATACTTGTAACGCCTTGGCTCTACGAGATGAAAGCAGTCCCTTCGACGTACCACCAATGTGTCAAGTTTCCAACTCCCACCGGAGTATAGCAAATCTTGGGAAGTCAGCGTACATCTAGAATGTGCTATATGACCGGACACAAACTCAAAGTCAAATAGCAACCACAGCTCGAGGCCGCTCCAAATCCGATTAAAAAAGTAGGAGACGACCTCGTCGAACGGGTAATAATTAGCGAGGAGCATCCAGATCAGCTCGTCGGCATCGGAGCTAATCAAGGCGAAAGTTTCCGAAGCAAACTTATCCTCTTCCTTAAGCGAAACAAGGGAACTTTCGCCTGGAGCGTTGGCGAAATGACCGGGATCAGCACGGAAAACTTGGTCCGGACCGCGTAGAAGCAGTGAATGCCGAAGTCGTTAGACTCCTCGAAGCAGGATTAATCCGCGAAGTCAAGTATCCCGAATGGCTTGCAAATCCCGTGGTGGTTAAGAAAAAGAATGGAAAATGGCGTGTCTGTGTAGATTTCACCGACCTCAACAAGGCATGCCCGAAGGACTGTTTTCCACTTCCCCTTATTGACCGACTCGTGGAATCAACCACGGGACTCGAAATGTTATCTTTTATGGATGCATTCTCCGGATACAATCAGATTCTGATGAACCCAGATGACCAGGAGAAAACTTCCTTTATAACGGAACGAGGAACATATTATTACAAGGTTATGCCCTTCGGGCTAAAAAATGCAGGCGCGACGTATCAACGCCTGGTTAACCGAATGTTCAAAGATCTCCTCGGCAAAACAATGGAAGTTTACATTGACGACATGTTGGTGAAATCGGATTTCTCCACTTCGCATATTGACCATCTCCAGCAATGCTTCGATATTTTGAACAAGTTCGGAATGAAGTTGAACCTCTCGAAGTGCACTTTCGCCGTTCCTTCAGGCGAGTTCCTCGGCTATATCGTGACCGAACGAGGTATCAAAGCGAATCCAAGGCAGATAAACGCTTTTCTAGCAATGTCTTCACCTAGGACAATAAGGGAAGTCCAGCGTTTGACCGGCCGAGTAGCTGCCCTGAACCGGTTCATCTCACGATCAACCGACAAATGCTTGCCCTTCTATACTTTACTTCGGAAGGCGAATAGAGGTTTCGTCTGGGATGAACGCTGCGAAGACGCTTTCAGGCAGTTAAAGAGCTACCTTTCTGAACCTCCAGTTCTCGCGAAACCCGAATTCGGAGAAAGACTCTTTCTCTATATCTCCGTCTCGAGAACTGCGGTAAGCAGCGTTTTAGTACGAGTCGAACGAAACGACGAGCGACCTATATTCTACGTTAGCAAGTCTTTTTCTGAAGCCGAAACAAGATATCCGATGATGGAGAAGCTGGCTTTGGCCATCATAACTTCAGCTCGGAAACTCCGGCCATATTTCCAGTCTCACCCAATCTTGGTTTTAACATCTCTGCCACTTCGAGCCATCCTTCACAGTCCGTCTCAGTCAGGACGGCTAGCGAAGTGGGCCATCGAGTTGAGTGAATTCGACCTCGAATTTCGTGCGCGGACAAGTCTGAAGTCTCAAGTTCTCGGTGATTTCCTGATCGAACTCCCTCTAGCCACTGCTGGATCCGATATTCCGAGTCAACCTTGGATCCTTCATGTCGACGGTGCTTTATCAAAACAAGGCTCTGGAGCCGGAGTTCGTCTCAAGTCACCGACGGGCGAAGTCCTCGAACATTCTTTCCGGCTCGCTTTCAACGCCTCCAATAACGAAGCAGAGTATGAGTCCCTGCTAGCCGGTCTTCGCCTCGCTATTGGAGTTAGGGTTCGGGACCTACATGCTCACTGCGATTCACAGCTGGTGGCAAACCAGTACTCCGGAGACTACGAGGCTAAAGATAGTCGAATGGAGGCTTACCTAGATCAGGTTCGGGAGCTGACAGCAAAATTTGAAAAGTTCGAGCTGATTAAAGTCCCTCGTGCCGAAAATTCGGCAGCAGACGCTCTAGCCGCATTAGCGTCTACTTCCGAAGTAACCGTCACACGAATAATTCCTGTCGAAACAATAGCTCAGCCAAGTATACGTCTCGATGAAACAAATTTTGTCACCACGAGCTATGCGCAGGCGACTTGACGAACAAGCAGCCAGTCCTGTACCTCAACAAACTGACGACGGGGATGACAATCCAGAATTTGTACCTCCCGTCGCCGAAGACGAAGTGCCCGTAATTAATAATCTCGAGGTTTCTAATCAGATACCTCACGATTGGGGGACAGATTGGAGAGAACCAATTCGGAATTACATCCTCCACGGAGTGTTTCCTCCCGACAATTGGGCAGCTCGGAAATTAAAAGCTACTAGCGCACGTTTTTGCATAGCAAATGACATCCTTTACAGGAGACTTATTTCTGCCCCGGACGCTATCTGTATCTTTGGCGAACAGACCCGAACCGTCATCAAAGAAATTCATGACGGGACTTGTGGAAATCACTCCGGAGGTCGTTGTTTGGCATTCAAAGTCAAGAAGTACGGATATTTTTGACCGACGATGATTGTAGACTGTGAAGCGTACGCACGACGATGTGAGCAATGTCAAAAACATGCACCATATATCTTGCAACCAGCCAAACTTCTTACCTCGGTGTCTGCACCTTATCCATTCATGAAGTGGTCAATGGATATCATCGGGCCGCTCCACGTTTCAACCCGGGGCGTAAGGTTCTTACTCGTCCTAACCGATTACTTCTCGAAGTGGGTTGAAGCAGCGGCTTATTCAAACATAACTCAAGTTCAAGTCCGAGCTTTTATTTGGAAGGAGATCATTTGCAGGCACGGCCTACCTTATGAGATTGTAACCGACAACGGACCTCAGTTCATCTCCGAACAGTTCGAATCTTTCTGTGAAAAGTGGCAAATACGCCTCAGCAGGTCGACTCCTCGCTACCCACAAGGTAACGGGCAGGGCGAGGCTATGAACAAAACCATCGTTTCAAACCTCAAGAAAAAACTAAACGAGTACAAAGGCGCTTGGTTCCGGGAATTGCAAAACGTACTATGGGCAGTTCGCACGACTCCTAGACGAGCTACCGGTGAGACTCCTTTTGCTCTGGTACACGGAATGGAAGCGGTAATCCCGGCCGAGTTTAAATTTCCGAGCACAAGACGAATCCGAAATCCTCAAAACGAAGCCGCAAATAGCGAAATGATGGTTGACGTTATCGATACTATCGACGAGCGAAGGAATCAAGCTTTAATTCGGATGCAAAACTATCACAATGCCGCAGCTCGGTATTACAACTCCAACGTCCGAAGCAGATCGTTCGAAGTTGGAACTCTCGTTCTACGTCGAATTCAACAAAACACAGCTGAGAAAGGAGCTGGAAAGCTAGGAATTAGCTGGGAAGGCCCTTACAAAATCACTCACGTAGTCCGCAATGGAGTCTATCGCCTTATGAACATGGAAGGCAAAACAGTTCGCAGGGCATGGAACTTTGCTCATCTTAAACGTTTTTACATTTAATGCAGTTTAAATTTGTAAATTGAACTACGTCCGACTTGATCCCCACCTTTGGGTACGTAGGCACCCCGTACTTCGGGTCCAGTCTCTTCATTATTCAAATAAAAATAAAGTTTCTTTCCTGAAGCAAAGATTTTTTATCGAATTCTATTTCCGAAACAAGCTTCGGGTGGATATCGTCACGTCCAAACCCTCGTTTCGAATATACCCGAACTAAGTCCAAGACTTGAGATTCGCGGTCATAAATGACATCCCTACTAATACCGAGTCTGCCTCGTTAGGGAAGTCATCTTTGCTTTGCTTAACTCAGTTTTTTATACGAAGGATAAACCGAGCTTAGTTCGTAATTCGGAAAATAAACTAGCTAATTCAAGCAACATAAACGGTCTCTGTGACCTCAAAAAATTAAGTACTTCAAAATAGAAGGCCTCCGTGGCCAACATGAAATCAAGTATTTAGAAACAAAAAGGCCTCCCTGGCCAAATTAAACAAATTCAAAGTTTTAAGGAAAACAAGTGGGGGGCCACTTCGGGCCAAAACAACCCCATTACTCCGCCCTTTCGGAGTCCTTCTCAACGTCAACCGGGAACATAGCCGCGATCCCAGCTTCCGAGGTCGAGCCTTTGTTTGAGCCCCTTTCGTTGATCACCACTTTGCCTTGAGGGGCGATTTCCGCAGTCGTCTCCGGAGGAGTGTCAGCTAGGAGCGAAGTAAGCTCTACTGGGTCAGGGCGGGGAGTTTTCGGTTCGGCAGCTCGTTGCACGAACTTTGCTTCGTCAGCACGAACCGACTCAAGCTCCACAGCGATGTCGGGGATTTCCCCTTTCTGGATCTCCTCGAGCAATTCCCGGTTTGCTCTGGTCTCTGCTACCCGGACCTTTAACGTCTCAACCTCTTCGGACTCCCGGAAGGGTTCCCATACTTCGATGAGAACTCGTGAAATCGAGCCTTGACCTTCTTCCTCTCTTCCTTCCTGGCGACGTCAATTGTCGCGGCCTGCTCCCCTGCAAGTTTCCTTAACTTTTCCTCGCAAGCCTTGAGTTCAACTCGGGCCTGGTTCTCGTTGTCGACCGCGGCAAGATAGGCATTTTTGCCTACCTCCAGTTTCGCCATGAGGTCGATGTTGTTCACCTCGAGTTCCTGGACCCGCAGTTCAGCGTCTTTCATCCGCTTCAGCACTCTGCTAGCCCTCTCCAGCGTGTGAGCGTTCTCGTCTTCACTTCTCCTGAAACTGTCAAGTTCGCTATCTTTGTCAGAAAGCTGATCTTCATGACTGCAGAAGACGGAGTTGAACTCCAGGATTAGCTGCAAAATCAAAAGGTGATGTTAGTCTCGGTTTTTACGTCGGACTTCCTTGTAAACCAGATGAAGTTTTTACCTTGCCAAGTTTCCCATCGAAGCGAAGGTAGTTGTCCTTGTTCACTTCTTTCATTTCGTCGAAGGGGGCGATGGCAGAACCAGGGGCCACGAGGGTCCTCATGATGTCAGCAAAGGAAGACGGGGCAGCTGTAGCAAAAGGGCATATGTGAGATGCTATAGTGTATCCAGTCATGTCGATTCGAAATAGAAATACGTTACCTGGAGGAGGATTGCTACGAGGTTCCGACCTGCGAGCTTCGGATTCCCGAGACGAGAGAACCACTAGGCTAGGAGGAACCTCCTTCGAGCCTTCTTTCGCTTTTCCCGCACCAGTATTCTTCTTTCGAGACGGGGCCGAGATGAGCGAGGCGAAGGGCGGGAGTCGTCTTCGGGCTTCTTCCTTTTCTTTTCGGCTTCCCTCGTCGCCGAATCTTTGCTTTGCGTCTTCTTGGAAAGGCTCCCTTCTTCGGAGGTCGGAGCTCCGGAATTTCTCGCAGTAGAGGTCGGGGTTTTTCCAGGCTCCTGGCGAGATCTGACCTTGCTGTCGGTCACCGGATGCTTGGTTTTCTCCGCAGCTCGGAGTTTGCTGTCCTCAAGGGTCCCCGACATCACGACCCTGTCAGACAGGATCCTGGCCTTTTCCAGGTCAGCTCTTTCCCTCTCACGCTTCTTCTTAGCACGGTACGATGGTCCAGACATCTCGGCTTTGCAGAATATACAAGGAGAAAAGGGAGGTGAAGAGATGGCAAGGTCAGGGCGGGTCCGAAGTCGTTTGCCAGATGCTCGGATTCGATCCGAAGTAAGAGCTTCCCAACCAAGGTCTTGACGGCAAAAATTTGAGAAGTGAGATGCAAATGTGCGAGAAACAGGAGGAATGGTAACCTTCACTGCAAAACCAAGAACAAGAAAAGGGTTAATTTGCTAAATTGGGGTTATTGATGAAAGTGTTAGTTCAAAAAGGTATCCTAAGCCGAACTAACTACCCGCCCGAGTTGTCCAATCAGATACAAATAAACCAGACTTCTCTCCGTAAGTGAGTTCGTTCACAGGGAAGAAGAAGTAGGATTTCCTCCAGTGCTCATCTTTTTCTGGGAGGTCGTCGAACATTCGGAAACCCTTCCGAGGTGATAGGAAAAAGGTGTTGTTAGTCCGACTTTTCTTCACTGCGTACAGCTGAAGCAAGTCGGACAGCGCGAGTCGGAAACCATCCTCCTCCGCCAGAGTAAGAAGACATAACACAGTCCGTATTACGTTCGGACATAATTGAGGAAGAGCGACCCCAAACTCGTGCATAAGGTCAATCAGGACGTCGGGAAGTGGAAAGAAAAGCCCACATTCTGAGAAGAAAATTTCGAAGGCACAAGTGTGCCCCGGAGGAGGAGATTCGGGGGAAGTCTTTGGGTCAGGAGAAATTAACTTTATTTGGTGTGGAATCTGATGGGCTCCCCTTAACAGCGTGAGTCTGCTCGGAGTTGACAGAGAAGTCGTGTATTTTCCGAACTGACCGTCAATCGAAAACACTTCCCGTGAGGTCTGTCTCGTAGGCATGACAAACAGAACGACGTCACCGAAACAAATAAAAGAGGATCTGAGGGGAATTCTCCGTTGAAGAACACTCTGAAGGTCTGCTGAAGATCTTCCTTGGAAACGAAGAACACTTTGAAGATTTTTTCGCCAAGAACCTGGCGATCTGTGACGGATGGCGACGGCGAGTTCGGGTCGCGGTGGAATTTTACCGGAGAACGGTGAACGGACGGTGGCGAGA
>JGI26506J51651_1000005_pt1 | contig 18412 bp, 22 predicted proteins | sample AraCvinosormetaG_FD_51651 | JGI IMG/M metagenome (IMG submission 51651) | reverse complement strand
CTTTAATTATCATCAATTCTAATATAGGTATAAATAAATAAGCATATAGTAAGCAAATGCCTTGAACATAGAGAAACCAACCAAATGGGTATTTGTTCTTTTTTTGTATATTTGCTTGTCTGCAACTTTCCCGGCATCCATACGTAAAAAGTGTCCTCTATTATGATAGTAGCTAGTATTATTTACTAGTGTCGAGTACTATTCAATGGAGTTTCAATTGCCCCTACAAAAGAGAAGAGAGACTATAGACTAGACAAGACAAGCAAAGGACATTGTTACAATTCTCACGCCCAAGAGTTTCTCCATCCATTCTTTTGTCTTTTCTTCTCTTTTATCCATGGATGGATCCATCTAAGCACACTTTTTATACTAGCACAGCTATGCTCTACAAATTAAACCCTAAACTAAAAATTCGTAGAAACACAAAATGTATGAATATAAGATTTAGAAAAGAAAAAAAAACAAAGCTAGTCTGCAGTAGTAATAAAAAGAAGAAGCATGGAAGGGAGGTTTCCTTTTGTGGGAAAACAGACAAGCAAGTTGTGGTTTTGATAATCTCAAGGCCGAAAGCTGTACTTTTGATTTAAATATGTGATCCATCAATGAAGAACAAATACTCTCTCATTCCTTTTTTTTAATTTAAAGGAAGAAAGAGAAAAATTAAAGAAGCAAATCTTTGTCTCTGGGTCTGAGCACGGGACTTGAAGACAGATGTAGGGTTGAGATGACATGTAAGGGTGGGTGCGTCTCCCCACACTGAACCACATATCTTTTTGCCGGCTTCTTCAACGGCTTTTTCTCTTCCCCCTTCCCTTCCCTTCCCTTCCTTCGACGTCGTTTTGTCTCCTTCCACACACTCTTTCCTCTCTCTTTCTTCTCTCTTTCTTTTCTCTCTCTCTCTTCTGCTCCTCCGTCTCTCGTCTACAGTGCCCTCCGCATCACCTTTTTCCTTGTCCTATGAATTTGGTCGAAATGCCCTTCTCCTCCTCCTCCTCCTCCTTCCACTAATCTCAAGTAAATCTCTTTCTTCTCTCACTGTTTTCAATTTCAGTACTTTTTTCTTTCTTTCTTCTTGATTTGTTTTGCGGTGCAGAAGATATATCCTTCGAGACTCTCCCTTGCCGTCTCCAATTGCCACTCACCGCTCCAACTCTCTTCGAATGTATGTATGCCTCTCCTTCCCTGCGCTTTCAATTCTTTGTATGCTTAGTCTGTCTCTTTGTTCATTCACATCTGACCCTAATCCACTTCCTTGCATATATACCTACTACTGCTTTCGGGACTTGTCTTGTTTATGCAAATCTAGAAATAGTTTTGTTCCTTTCTTTTCCCCTGGATAAATTTTCTAGTTGCTAGGTTCATTCGTATTTTGGAAGGTATTTCATCTCTCCGACATTGCTCTCAACACTGTCCCCTCCAATGCCTAGTCCTTTTATTTTTTTCTTAGTTCCAATTCCCTTAAATACATCTCACAGTCTTCTTCTTCTTCTCGATTGCAGTAGCTGAAATGAATGGAGATAATAGACCAGTGGAAGATGCTCATTACACGGAGACAGGTTTCCCTTATGCTGCTACTGGAAGTTACATGGACTTTTATGGTGGTGCGGCTCAGGGGCCTCTTAACTACGATCATGCCGCAACTATGCATCCTCAGGTACCTTATGTACTTAAGTAAATTTAAGGTCCCATCCGTTGTCAAATGAGCTTATCATTGTGTATGCTCATATATCTCAGAGAGACACACCAAATGCATTGTGGCGAACACATAACGTTTCTTGTTTGCCTTTTTCTCAGGACAATCTGTACTGGACCATGAATACCAATGCATACAAGTTTGGGTTTTCAGGATCAGATAATGCTTCTTTCTATGGTTCATATGACATGAACGATCATTTATCGAGGATGTCCATAGGGAGAACAAATTGGGACTATCATCCCATGGTGAACGTTGCTGATGATCCTGAAAACACAGTTGCACGTTCCGTCCAAATCGGAGACACAGATGAGCACTCTGAAGCTGAAGAATGTTAGTTCTTTTTACTCTCTCTACTTCGATCATATTCTTTTCTAAGCTAATAATTTGTCTGTGCTTTCAGGCATTGCAAATGAGCATGATCCCGACAGTCCTCAGGTATGTGCACAAGATCTAAACGGTTTTTGAACCTGTGTCAACTAGTTAACTCTTGCCCATCTTTGTGAAGCTAGTGGATGTATCCGTGCAGGATGTGATCTAAACACTGATATGAATTCTATATGCTCGTTAATGCCATGTTGCCACAGGTATCCTGGCAAGATGACATTGATCCTGATACAATGACCTATGAGGTTCGTTTCAGTTTCCTTGTTGGTTCTTTTTAGTTTTATTGATTGATGAAGATGGTCAAGAGAGGGAGTGGATTCACATCTAGATGCGGGACAACAAATAAGTTGTTTGGTTTGTGGATCAGGAATTAGTAGAGCTGGGGGAAGCAGTAGGAACAGAAAGCCGGGGGTTGTCTCAGGAACTCATAGAAACGCTTCCCACTAAAAAGTATAAGTTTGGGAGCATCTTCTCCAGGAAAAGAGCTGGGGAGAGGTAAATAGCAAGCTTGTAATAATGTTGGTCACAGGATTATGCTGATAAAGTGATAAGTGTGCTTGTGATGAGCAGGTGTGTGATATGCCAGCTCAAGTACAAGATAGGGGAGAGGCAAATGAATCTGCCGTGCAAGCATGTGTATCATTCTGAATGCATTTCCAAATGGCTAAGCATCAACAAGGTTTTTGTTACTTGACCTTATAGATATGGTTTATATCCTCAGTTCAACTGAAACTCTCTCTATGCATATGGAACACAGGTTTGCCCGGTGTGTAACAGCGAGGTCTTTGGGGAGCCCAGCATTCATTGATCGGCACAAGGGGCTCCTCCTCTTCTTTTCTTTTTGGCTTTTTATATCGAGGCTCATCAAGTAATTGTTTTAGTGTAGTGAAACCCCCAAAAAATAGTCTAAAAGATGTCCACACTATACTCTCTCATGTTCAGTCCTTCTCTGTACATGTAATTTTTCTTCTAGTTCCATTTTCGCTTGTGTGTGCTTTAAGTTTAACAGTCACTCGTATTGTATACTAAATGCTAAGTCAAAAACGCTGAATCCATATATGGTTATGGTGCACTTGTCCATCTTTTTAAGTTTCTACCCACCCTTCCTCTACTTCTAATAACGGAGAAAGGGCCAATGAAAAGTATAGACCTTGTTGATATTGGAGGATGAAATGTAATTATATGTAAAGAGAAACCAGGCAGTATTATGAATACATAACGCCATAATATGTGTGTAATGGTAATATCAGTAATTCAGTATCACCGAGTTTCACATCTCTGACTCAGAAGTATTATGTGTATATGCACACAGCTTGGCTTATATAAGAGTTTGTTCCTGGAGTTGTTCCTGTGAATACCAGACCCACTGGTGGTTAGAGATGCATCGCTCGTAATAAAGAAATATATGGGTGGTAGAGTTTGGTACCTCTGTAACAAACAAGGCATGGAAGCCATATGGGACCCTGTGCGGCAGCTCCACCACTGCCACCGGTTCAGCCGACATTGTTTTTGCGTCTATCACAGTCACGCATGATTTCCTGTCCATTTCCAACCATCATGTTATTTTACCAGAAGGAAACAAAAGCTACAAGTCATGACTGATAAGGAACTAGCAGGAGAGCTATAACTACCCTGTGTTTTCATCATGAACAAAGAATATCAAGTAACCGTCGTCTTCTTCTGCTGTCTCACGCGGAACATAGATAGCCTCTGAACCATATCTGCCTTCTCCCAGGTCATATATTCCTTTGATATTACCTCCTACTTCCAGCATTCTTTTCCCTGTCTCAGCTTCTGCATGCAGATCAAACTTGATGATTCCGGTAACCTTTGCGATACTGTCCAGAATTGTTCCATATACGTATCTCTGTTTCCTAAACGCACCAAACAACAACAAAAAAAAACGTTGGGCATGATGAGGTTTCCTTGCTGGGAACACAGTGCATATCAACACAAAGGACACGGGTGAACTCATACTTTCCGGTGTAGCACTCATTGATTCTGGGGAAATCAACCGCAGATGCGGATAGTTCTTTTTGAGAAGCTGAGCCCGTTTTCATGTTGAATCTCATTTCGTACCTGCACAGGTAATAGTTGAGGAGGGTTTACGGTTATGAGAGAGCAGGACAGATGTAACACGTCAGGGATTCTTACAGTTCGTTGCCAAAATTTTCGAGTTTTTCTTTCACTTTCCCACTGACCATGTCAAGATCTGGATTCTCAAGACGACAAGTGATGAGGACGACTTCATCCTCTTCTTCCCAAGCATTGGCTGAATATACGAAGTCATTCACAGATGTTTGATTGGTATATATAGAATATAAAATTTGATGATATGAAAACTTAAACAGACATTAAAAAGCACACACCGTTGTGGAAAATAAAGCAGTTGGGAAGCTCAAACCATCTAATCATAAGTTCATCCTTGGCATAGCGTGGAAGAACACCAAAACGAGCCTTTTTTGTGGGATCAAATGAGTATATCATTTTCTTCTCTTTCACCATTTCCTGGGAATCAAAGTAAATTCAAAACAGGCAACCTTAATTTCCTTACACTCTTACACTATTTAAAGAAAAGCATATGGGAGGCAATAAACGCTTGAGTAACCATTAAACTTGATGAGTAACATACCTTTGGCCTGAAGTGCATAGGAAGATCCATGAAGATTGCATAAGTCTCAGTAATAGCAAAATCATGCATCATGATAGGCTCTGATATAGTAATTGGGACTGGGTCATGCATAATGCCATCTTTCGAGATAACTCTGTATGTGAGATAAGGTGGCGTATGCGAATAGCCGAATGTAAACATTTCACCTACACAGAGAGCCCATGACGGTTAATCATGTCAACAGAGATAGTAACTTGTTCTTCCAGGAAAAGTGAAGTCTTACCCGTAACCGGGTCAACTTTTGGGTGAGCAGTGAAGGAGTGGGTCAATCTCTTGTCATAATCTATTATACCAAGAGTTTGCAGGTCTCCATCTTCCAAAACTTTGATGACGTCTACAGACCAAGAGAGAGAGAGAGGCTTTGACTTTTACGAAACGAAACATAAATCTTCATACCATGCATATCTTATATATCAAAATTTCAAACAAGGAAATGGGTGAAGAGAAACACTGCCAACATAACAGAAGATTCGGTTTCTAGATAGATCCGGTTCACATACTTACTCACATTGGACCAATGTAGCCAAAAAGAAAAACGAAGAGGTCATATAGGCTTACACGGCTTATCTGCCTCCTGTAATGCTAGAAGTTTTCCATGGTGATATACGAGTGCTGTATTGGCTGGTGCATGGAAAAAGACAGTGCGATTTTACGATACTAGCTAGTAGAACAGAGGAAGAATAGAAAAGTAGATGAAGTAGTTAACCAGTTCCATTTCCATAAGTGTTGTCCAATATTTTGAGCTTCGTTCTCAGCTGTTGGACATTGACCATTAGCAATCCGAAAAACCCCTTAAGGTCACCAATCTGCAAAATTGGTCACAAGAGCACAAATGATTGCCCCAACAATTCCAGAATGCAGAAGATGAAGTCACTCTTTATCACTCTTTATTATACTAACGCACCTTCATGAATTTGGCAGCTCCGAAGAACTCTTCCTGCTTAAGACGTGATGTCTTAACATATCGAGAAACATAAGTAGCTTTCCCATCTTTGATGCGTACCCCATGAATCATCCTGCAAAGTTATGGAACATGAAGGAAGTTGAGCAAAGAGGAAGACTATAAGAAGATGAAATATAAATCCAGGAGATATATATGAAGGGAGACAAGAAGATGACACGATTCACGTACCCATCTCCATCAAACCTGAAAAGAGAGCAGGGTGAAGCATTTAATATAAGTAGGAAGCGACCATGATGAATAATTGAATACTGTAAAAATGGAAGAAGAAGAAGAGAACGTGCCAGTGATATCCAGCGACAGCATCAAACTTGGGGTTTGGACCAACCCTCACAAATTCACCATTCAAGCATTCCTGCGAGACAAAAGAGACGATCATAAGAATACTAAATAACCCTTAGGGGAAAGGATCAAAGAGAATATGAGAGAATTTCACGGGAAGAAATCCATGGACGGGGAGATCCTTGACGGGAGGAGTTTCATCACGGATGGGAGCGAAGTTGCCTGAGAGGTAGTGGAGAGGGAGAGAAGCATCGTGCATGAGCTTGACAACAAGTCTCTCGAGAAGATCGAGAAGCTTCGAGGAGAAACCCTTGGAGGGTCTAGGATGGACTGAGATGATGCTGCTGCCATCACTGAGTTTCTCCGCCATGATTGTTTGTTTTGCTGCAAGGAGGAGGTGATTTGAGACCAGATAATATGGCCCGCGTCTTGGCGGAAACGCTGCCACGTCGCAACGGAATCTTTTTTCTTGAGATGATGGACCCAGTTATATTTCCGGCCCAAACAAAAAAAATAACAAAAAAGCCCATACACGAGCCCAAGACTAACAACCACTTGAAGTAAGCCCCGTTCAATTTACAATTTTAATCGACAGAGACAATCACAAACACAGATTACAAACGACAACTAAGCGCATAAGATGATTTCTTCTCCAGCTTCGTATGGTGGGGGCAATACATTGTGCACATCTGCGAACACATCTTCGTCTCCGCTCTCTGGACTCCCAGATATGGGTGAATCTAAGACACAGTCCGGGATCGCCCTCAAGCTTTCTTCCAGCAACGATCCAACACTCTGCAATACATAATTCAACCACTCAACACCAGTTACAAACTTTCTAACGTGTTACCACCAATATATCACACACCCTGCACTCCTTGAAAGCTGCGTCTGCTCTCCGCTTCCACAAGCTATTTCCATTTTCTGAATGGAAAAGGTTTAGCAGAGGCTGCAATCAATTGAAACCATCTTCAGTTCACACACAAGACTTGTATTACTTTTCTCAACACCTACAGCTTTCTTGTTTAAACCACACCTACCTTCACCAAATCCCTCACATTAGGCCTCCCGTTTCCATGTGTTCCTAACACAGAATCTCCATATACTTGATATTGCTCAAGAACCTGCCCAACAACACGCAGATTTTAGTTAGCTTATTGATAAGTTTGACAGACAAAGCATCTCAAAAGCTGAATATTTCCACGGAACCTGTCGGCGTGTAAGGCCACTGCTTGGTACACCATAAACTGCAGTGTCAACATGTCCTAGCGTCTGCCATGGGCTGTCAAGGATAGACAGCGAGTCAAGAAAAGGGGTCTGATAAGAGCTCAGATCAATCGAGCTAAATGTCACATACTTGTTGTATGCAGCACGTCCTACCATGACTCCATGAGCTCCTTCCTTCAGTGCAGCGTTTACCTTACAATCACAGAAATTTTATCAGTCTTACCCTGGTAGTGCAGAAAGAAAGCTAGTCTCTGATATCCAAGATTGGTGACCTTTGAAACAGAAGTAATGCCTCCATTAATAGTGAATCTCAAGTCCGGGAAGTCACGCACGAGGGCATAGTAATACTCATACCTGAACTACGCCCATAAACAGGTGACCTTAAAGAAACAAATAGATCATACACAATTGCAGGTAAGCAAGAGGCAAGTTACGGTAAACAAACTTTAGAGGTGGGATTCTCCGGTTATCAGCAGGGCTTATCCCACCGAGCAGTGCCTTGCGTGAATGTACAATGAAATGTCTGGTAGGTGATAGAGTAGAAACCTTGTAGATAAAGTCACCTAAGAGTAAAGGAAAAGCAGTATTAGAGCGTAGTGGCAAATCCATACGAGACTTTAGAAAAACAGAAAGCAAAAACAACTCACAGAGCTCATCATACGAATCATGATTGTCTACACCAATTCGACATTTCACAGTAACAGGGACGTTGGTATTGGCAGCAATGGCAGACATTGCCTCTCCAACAAGCTTAAAAGAAAGTGTGAAATTAAGAAAGAGAAGATATCTCTTGAAATCATGAGGAGGAGTAAAGTAACGGACCTTAGGTTTGAGCATGAGGCTAACACCAAAGCATCCATGACCGGCTACCTTAGGACTGGGGCACCCGCAGCTAAGCCAACAAAACAAACCCAGTTAAAGTTTAGAAGTCCACCCAAGGCGGTGTTGGCGAAAAGAAACTGAACAAACTTGAGATTAATTTCGTCGTATCCGTAAGCATCAGAAAGCTTAGCAGCCTTTGCAAGGTTTTCCACATTGCTACCACCAAGTTGGAGAACAATAGGATGTTGTTGGGGAGAAAACGCTAAGAACCTGTCCTGAGGCAAAGTGCAGAAGACCGGACATGTCTAGCGAGATTCTTCAATGCGACACAAATTTAAGAAAACAAAATTAGTCTACCAAATTGGTCTGCTGGTGAACAAGGGTTTCAGCTGCAATCATTTCAGTGTAAAGCCAAGCGTGCTTTGTTATGAGACGAGCAAGCGTCCGGTAATGATTATCTGTCCAATCCATCATCGGGGCGACGCTGGAGAGCAAAAATCTAGTAAGAACCGAATTAGTGGGAGTTACAGCCCTGAGTCTGAGAGAGAGCAAAAAACCTGAAGGAAGGAGGAAGATAGGGAGACGAAGTGGAGGAGAATCTAGCAGTGGGTTTGAGCATTGGGGACTTGAAGAACATCTCAGAGACATTTGGTCGAACAGATGGTAGACACCACATTTGGATTGGAGAAGATAATGAAACCGTTTGTTTGGAACTAGCATAACAGTAAGGGAACATTAATAATGTTTAAAGTATATAAGTAGTTGTGATGGGCCTTACTTTACGCATTTTATATCTATGATGGAGTAGGAAAGGGCCACTGATAGAGCCCAGCAACAAGTGTCTTTAGTTTAATACTAATTATTTAATGCTAGTGGTGGAGGATACGACGACACGCGATAAGAGTCAAAGATTGGACTAGCAACGAAAATGACGTAAACACCCACGTTCTCTGGTGTTTGGGAGATGGCAGATGATGTAAATAAGCGAGTAAAGGGAGGGCAAAGGGAAATGGTGCTTTTCCCACTCAGTTTGACTTGTAATATTCCTTTTCGTCTTCCTCCTCCTTGCTTGCTCCTTCCTCGTTGCGTGATTCCTTGGTATATAAAAAAGGCAGCTGAATCTGCAAGTTAGGGTTCTTCCGACATGAATCTTGCCCCAATCTTCAGGTACTCTCTTCTATTTTGTTTCCCTTCTCCTCTTGTGCGTTTTGCTGCAATTTCCGATCCTCATAAACCCTAGCTTTCTGACGCATATTCAGCAACTAAAACGATGAAGAGACTAAGATCCAGCGACGACCTTGATTTCTGTAATGATAAGAATGTTGACGGAGAACCTCCCAACTCGGACCGTCCGGCCTCTTCCTCCCACCGGGGCTTCTTCTCGGGCAACAACCGTGACCGCGGGGAAGATGCTGCCGGCTTCTCCAGGGCTTTTTCCCGTAGGCGATCCAATCGTGACTTGGATAATCATCGGCCAGATGCCCGGTACCATCGATCTGAGAGCGCCTGTTTCTCAAGGAGGGCTTTTCCAAAGGGATTTCGTTCTGAGAGGGAGAGGCCCAATAGGGATGCTAGTGTCTCTTCCTGGAGGAGGTTTGGTGGTCCTGGTAATGACTTTGGCGTTGATGACCGAGATAGGAGATTAAGGGACGCTGAGAGGGATAGGAGTCTCAAATCCCCTTCTTGGTCCAGAGACTCGCCTAACGAGCTTTCCAAATTCAAACCACTCGATTCCAGAAATTCTCGCTCCAGATCCAAATCTCTAGCTTCTCCGACATGGTCCAAAGATTCCGGGAGTGAGCAATCCAAAAGTGTTGGAAATGTTGTCAAGAAAAGCGAGGAGGAAGTGCAGGGTAAGAGCAGTACAACCAGTAGCGAGATGGAGGAAGGAGAGCTGGAGCCAGAGCCCCAACCAAAGACTGCCTCAGGCCTTGCTCATCAAACCAAACATGACTGTAAACTGCCTTCCTGCCCTGCTGATGATCATAAGAACGCAAGGATTGATAGAAGCTTCCAGGAAATTGGAAAAAGCGCTCAACTTGATGCCAACACTGAGAGTAACAGGGAACTCAGTCATGTGGGTGGTAATAGGGAAATGGAAACGACAGATAGCATGACCGATAAGAAAAGTGTTGAAGACGCGGAAAATGTGCCTGAGCATGCGACTGAGTCCATGCATGTTTCTCAAAACAACGTGAATGATACTTCTACAGCTTTGGCTATTGAACACGATCATAGAGATGGCACAATCACTGCTAGTGCCAATAAGATTACAGATACGGTTGACGAGAAAGGTGACAAAGATGAGGATTATAAGGAGAACCTTCATGGAGTGAAGTTGGAAGAAACTCTTTATCCAGATGTTCCTGAACGGTTGGAAGAGCTTAAGGAAGTGAAGGGTAATGATGGTGATGCCAACAAAGCGGAAGTTGAAGGCCCGGAATGTGTTGAGGAAAATGCTCTAGCTAATAGAACGCCTGCAGAATACATTAGCAGTGTATCGGATAGCTCCGTCCACAAATGCAAGGATAAAGGCAAAAATTCTGATGTCCCTCTTACACATTTAGTTGGAAATGCTCTCTTTTCTGAAAGCAAGACTGAGGATCTTCATGACAAGGATAAAGATGAAAAAGATGACAACTTCGGAGGACCGAGTATCAGAGGGTTTGAACTGTTCTCTAGTTCTCCGGTTAGGAGAGCAAAAAAAACTGAGCAGTCAGGTGTCAATAAGCACAAGGATGAGAAGTTGTTGTTGGAGCCACTGGATCTGTCACTTAGCCTACCAGATGTATTGTTGCCGATTGGTGGCCAGGATACTAATCAGCTGGGGTCACCAGTCCGTTCTGGAAGTGTTCGGTCTTTGACAGACACGTTTTGTACCAATTCTGATGGCTTTACAATGTCTATGTCCTTTTCAGGTTCCCGTTCGTTCAATCATAATCCAAGCTGTTCGCTGAGTCACAATATTGGAGACAATGAGCAGTCAGTTCATAGCCGACCTATATTTCAGGGTATAGATTGGCAGGCACTGTCTCATAATGATTCAAAGTACAATGAGAATACAGTCTATCAAAGACTGATGGAAAATGGAAATGGTTCAGTTCAACCTCGAGCAATGAAAGGCAATTTAATTTCGGGTCAAGCTGATGAAGAGCATCTTAGATTGCCCGATGGGAGCTCTAAGGCAGCAAATATACTTGAGAAACAATTGAGTTTCCAGAAAAGTGTTGATGTTAGATCAGCATGTCCAAGAACGGGCTCTCTTGAAAATGGTTCAAAGTTTACTGTTGAGAAGAAAACGGCCAAGGACTTTTACAGTGGTAGTAATTCGTGGATAACTGGGCTGGAAGCCGGTGGGCATGATTTTGTTGAGACCGTCATCAGATACATTCTCTCCGATTCGATGCCTGTAATGACCAAGAGATTTCATGAAATGCCCACTCGAAACATCACTAGCCTGAAGGAAAACATTCGGCAGATGATGCTGAACATGGATAAGAATGTACAACTTGGTGCTTTTCAAGATGCTTTGCAGAACAGGACTGATATAACACTGGAATTGCTTACAAAATCTCATCGCGCTCAGTTGGAGATCTTGGTCGCACTGAAATCTGGGCGTTCTGATTTCCTTCTTTTGGACAACAGCATCTCGTCTTCCCATTTAGCTGAGATTTTCATGAACATGAGATGCAAAAATCTTTCTTGTAGGGTTCTGTTGCCTGTGGACGAATGCGATTGCAGGGTTTGTTCAAGGAAGGATGGATTTTGTAGTGCTTGCATGTGTCTTGTGTGCTCAAATTTTGATATGGCATCCAACACCTGTAGCTGGGTTGGGTGTGATGTGTGCCTACACTGGTGCCACACAGATTGTGGGATAAAAGAGTCTTACATCCGGAATGGGATCAATGCTTCTGGTGCTCCAGGAATGACCGAGATGCAATTTCACTGTGTTGCCTGTAACCATCCCTCAGAGATGTTTGGCTTTGTCAAAGAAGTGTTTCTGAATTTTGCAAGGGAATGGAAATTTGAGCGCTTTTGCAAGGAACTGGAGTATGTCAATAAAATATTTTCATCAAGCAAAGACTCTAGAGGGAAACAGCTGAGACAAGCTGCTGATGCGATGCTGGCAAGTTTGAAAAGTAAATTGATAGGCCTTCCTGAAGCTTGCAATCGCATATTGGGTTTCATTTCAGGTGCGCGAAATTGTATAAATTGTGAGCTTTACCTGGGTATCAAATATGGCTTTATTAGTCTGTTTTAGTATAGATGATCACACAGTGAACACATGTTGGTTAAATTCTTGTGATATATGTGCCATAGATATTCCTTGTAACAATCTGTCGATACTTTGCCTGTTGATTGCAGACTGTGATTCCTCCACTCCTGCTGAAACTAGTGCACCGTTCATATACGAACAGCCAAAACCCAGGCATGAGAGGGGAAGCCCTAGTCAGGACACGGCGTGGCTGAGATCGGTGTGCTCAGATAACCCGCATAATCAGCTGAAAAGGTCAGCGGGCGTAGCTGATGCATTCCACAGAGAGAGGCAAGTTGAAATATGTGCAGTGGAGATGGAGTTGAAAAGGGGTTCACCAAAGGAACCTCGTTTCGAAGAGCTAGAGAGCATTGTGAGAATGAAGCAAGCAGAGGCAGAAATGTTCCAAGGGCGGGCCGATGATGCACGAAGAGAAGCAGAGGGACTGAAACGAATAGCAATAGCGAAGAAGGAGAAGATAGAAGAAGAGTACAATCGGAGAATGGGGAAGTTGAGTATGGAGGATGCACAGGAGAGAAGGAGGAGGAGGTACGAGGAGTTAGAGGCAATGCAGAGAGGGCAGAGAGAGTTTTATGAAATGAAGATGAGAATGGAAGAAGAGATGAGAGGGCTTCTCACCAAAATGGAAATGACGAAGCAGAGTCTGGCCTTGTAATATTTGTAGTAGTAAATCACATGTAATGTACACAGAAACCTCCTCCTCGTATGTAACCTAAAGATCAATGTAAGGTCTTTTCTTTTAGAGAGTACTAAAGAGTTCTGCGTCCTGACATGTACAGCCCCTTGCCAAATTTTAATAGGCAATAGTAAATAAATAACGACAAGAAGCAAATGGCCATCAAAGTGATACAAAGCAGTGAGGCGTGAAAAGATTACTAACAGACTAGACTTGGTGTTTCTCTTCTCTGTCTACACTGGCATTGCCCGTCTCCCAAAAGGACCCCATTTACAAATGGCGTTGTCGATTAGTTCGCAGTGGGAGGCTTGAAGTCTATCATCTCTCTTATGTTCAACTTGATGGAAGGCCCCATTGACGAGCATATGTGAGCGCTTTTCCAGTACACTCCTTTAGCTCCCTTTGGCTTGTTTGTCTCCACCGATTTCTGCATTTCATCATTTACTTTTCCCTTTTCATTTTTTTTTGTATTTTAAACCACAGAAATACGTAATAAGAATGGAGAATTAGCCTACCACTGCTGCAAGGAAGTTTATGAGAAGGTCTTCCTCTGTAAAATTAACTTTCCCAAATGGAATGTGAACAATCCCAGTTTTGTCTGCTCTGAATTCAACTTTCCCCTTCTTGAACTCTTCAATAGCCTGAGAGATTTATGCATCTTTAAGCCATGACTACCAGAATCAGGAAAAGATGTTGCAGAGTAGGCTTACCTGGGGAATGTTCGCTGTGACTGTACCAGCCTTGGGATTTGGCATGAGCCCCCGTGGTCCAAGAATCTTTCCCAGGCCAGCAACCTAAGCGCCAAGTTCAAGAATGTTAGAAAATAGATCACGAGTTACAAGTATCTCATGCCACCTTATTTGCCAAGCATGACGGTTTCATATGCTGTAACAAGTAGAACATTCTATCATCAACACATACCTTGACCATCATATCCGGGGATGCAATCAGCTTGTCAAACTCCATGAAGCCTCCTTTAATCTGTTCGATTAAATCATCACTGCCCACAATATCTGCCCCTGCACTTTTGGCTTCATCAACCTTCTCACCTGGAAGTTCAGCATGGAAATGGTGCAAGCCAAAGATTTAGAAAGAATAAGCCACATGATACACAAGAACTCCATCCAATCAATATATAAATAAAAAGTCAATCGCACCAAACAATGTTGCATCTAGAGAAGTACTGACTGACTGACTGATACCGTAAACATTATCTCTGTCCTAAGTCCTAACAGTGAATTTGGTGACTGAAATGGTAAAGCATAATCTCTGTCCTAAGTCCTAGCAGTGAATTTGGTGGGGCAATATACCTTGTGCAAGAACAGCGACTATAACAGTCTGGCCAGTTCCCTTAGGCAGGCTCACCTATACAAAAAGACAATGCATTGAGATTAAAAAATGTTGTGGAATGAAGCAGCACAAGATAGAGTGTATATCCAGCAAAAGGCAAAGCAGACCGTTGCACGCAGCTGCTGGTCATTGTACTTAGGATCGATGTTGAGACGGAAATGGGCTTCAACAGACTCAACAAACCTTGTGTTGGCAGTTTGTTTAAGCAAAGAGATAGCAGTGTTGACATCATACTCCTTTTTGGTTTCCCTTAGCTTTTGGATTTCCAAAAACCTCTTAGACCTTGTCTGTCAATGGGTAAGCAAACAAAGTGATGATTCACGAGTAAAGGAAGCGAAATTGAAGTAGGTAAAGCACATACTCTATCTCTCTTGAGAACCAAAGCGGCTTTTCCTTTCTTAGGCTTGGGCGGATCAAGGACGGCGGTGGCGGTCTGCTCCAGGTCCTCCTCCGTGTCGAGGTCAGCCTCAGCGGCCACGGCGGAGACAATAAACTTGTGGTTGGAAGCTCTGTCAATAGCAGCACATCTCCGGTCCCTGGAACCCCCAAGGAGAAGAAGCGGGACGCTCAAGTGGTTGGGTCTGGAGCTGGCAAAAGAGAAAAGAGATGGAGTAGGGGTAAGGTCCTGGGAACGAGTGGATGCGGCGGCGTATGCTAGCATGAGAGAGGAGTGAGTAGCGCAAGCAGCCATTGTTGGAGCTCTCTTCTTTCTGGGTACAAAGAAGAAGAAGAAGAGTGCGAGTCTCCCTAATCCACTCCACGCCCAAGGGGATAACAACACCCCCTATTCTTTCTGAGCTATTATTCTCTGCGTGGCGGGCACCTTAGCTACCGTGTTCCTAGTGACACGTGTCTTCTTATGGACCATTAGATCTTTTAACAACCCACACGCGTATCCTCGTGACCTCTTCTCCTTCTCCTTCTTCTTCTTCCTTCTCTTTTCTCAAAAATCAGATTTCGAGTTTCTTCTTTCCCGCCCGTAAGAGAAACCCTACTCTGACTCTCCACTCCATTTGAGAGGTAAGTTCCGATTCCTTTTCTCTCAGCTTCAAATTTCCTGTGCTACTATTTCCCCAATTTCATTCATCTTCTGCTGACTCATTTTGGGTGTTTCACTGTAGACTGAGCTCGTTCCGATAAGGAGAGGAGATGTCTAACGTAACCGTCTGTGCGCGATTCAGGCCGCGAAGCTCTAAAGAGATGCGCGATCCCAGCAGAGATGGTGTCTGTGCTCGACCCATCGACGCTGAAACCTTCGTTTTCCAAGTTTGTGTACTCGACGCCGTGTGCTTGATTAATATTGTCTCTCTCTCTCTGTCTCTCAAACTCTATCTAGCGTTTTTACTTGCGTGTAGGATGACAAGGAAGATGAATTTACATTTAGCCTCGATAGAGTTTTTTATGAGGACTCTACCCAAGCTGCGGTTTATGAGTTTCTGGCTCTCCCCATCATGAGAGGTACTAATTGATTCCTTGATCTTCTCTTTTGGATTTTAGATCTAAACATTTGAGCACCAATCTTATGATTTTACAATGTAATCAACATTTTTGGTTTTGGTTTCCTCCTACCTTTGTCTTTTGCATCTTTTACCTTTGTACTACTACTACTACTTTCAGACGCTGTAAATGGTATAAACGGAACAATCATCACTTATGGACAGGTTTGTTCTTCTCCTGATCTCTTTTATCTGGAAATGCTTTCAATGTCTTTTTCTTAATTTGGCAGATTTTGATCTCAATTTGATCGTTTCATGTTATACTATGCAGACAGGGGCTGGGAAGACTTATTCCATGGAGGTCACCTAACTCATCTTGATACCTCTTCCTGTAGCACAAGGACCATTCCTTCTTCTGGCTCATTTTGGTTTTCTTCGATTGATTCAGGGACCAGGCATCCAGGACTGTGATGAGCACAATAAAGGACTTCTTCCAAGAGTGGTCCATGGGATGTTTGAGCAAATCAGCTCTTCCAATGATATTGCAAGATACACTGTTAAATTGTCTATGGTACTGACTTAAATGCACTTGCTATAAGTCTCCTTTCAAGCTCTCCTGTATAGACATCTTACGTGTCTTTTGTCTCCTCTAGGTTGAGATCTACATGGAGAAAGTCAGGTATTGTGTATGTAATTCCCTCTGATTTCTTCTAGGGTATATAGCTTATCGATAAATTCATATATCTCTCAGGGACCTGTTGGACTTATCAAAAGCAAACATACAGATCAAGGAGAACAAAACACAAGGAATACTCTTGTCAGGCGTTACAGAGGCTAGCTTCATTGTCTTATATCTTCTATTTGCTAGTGTTGAGAAAAATCTTTACTGGGTAGGCAAGTTTTAATCATTCGTTGCTTCAGGTGCCTGTATCAGATTCGGTGGAGGCATTACAACATCTATGCGTAAGATAGCAGCTACCCTAAGTTTCTTAATTGCCTTATACGGCCTTCTTCTTTCTTATTTCTGATGCCAATTGCCATTTCAGACCGGTTTAGCTAACCGCGCAGTTGGGGAAACCCGTATCCTCTTAGCTTTTACAGCACTTACTTGTTCAATGTTTCCCCATTTAGTCGATAGTGAGATTATGATTATGCTACTCCGAGTTGACTGAAAGGTTAAAACTGATTTAGAGTCATCTTGAAGAATGTTTCCAGTTTAACAATGAATGACAGAAATGAATATGTCCAGCAGTAGAAGCCACTGCGCCTACTTGTTCACAATCCAGCAGGATTCAGTTAAAGATAAAAGGTAACGATTTTTTACAATTAATCAGAAAAAAGTGATGCTGTAGTGGTGGAGCTTATATACATATCTGGCATGTGAACAGGGTAAAAACAGGAAAACTGATTCTTGTCGACCTGGCTGGCTCAGAGAAAGCAGACAAAACTGGAGCAGAAGGTAGGGTTCTTGAAGAAGCGAAGACGATCAATAAATCGCTCTCAGCCTTGGGGAACGTGATAAACGCTCTCACAAGTGGGCCATCTAGCAAAGGGAATCACATACCATATCGTGACTCCAAGCTTACTCGCATCTTACAGGATGCCCTGGTTAGTATATCTTCTCAGGTTGATTTTATTTTATAATTTTCTAGCTTGTTCTCAATTCTATTGTGGTCTCTCATGCCACAGGGTGGAAATTCTCGAATGGCGCTGCTTTGCTGTTGCTCACCAAGCACTTTAAATGCATCTGAGACGCTCTCAACTCTCAGGTTTGGCATGAGGTATGCATCTCAGAGCACAGTAACGGTTTCTTGCTCCATGTGTTACGTTATTGAACGTGTTTAAGAGAGATGTTTGCTTCCATTTACTGTACAGGGCAAAACACATAAAAGCATCACCACGTGCTAGTGAAGTGAAATCTGCGAAGGCACAGGAGGAACCCTCCTCGGTTACCAAAGATGAAAAATGTGGGAGGATCCTAGAAAAGGTTAAGACTCTACGTCAGCCATTTCCTCATTCTCTCTAATATTCAGAAAACGGGATGTAGAAGATACATTTTGCATTATTGTTATTTTATACAGATGAAAGAGAGGATGAGCAACGAAGACATCAAAATGCTAGAAGATGTGTTTATACAGGAAGGGATCATTTTCAGCCTAGATTCGATGGCTGAAGTGGAAACCGTATACGAAGATATTGTATCAAAAACTATACAATCCTTACAGCAGGCTGTTGATGAACTCCAACAGAAAGTCAAAAAGGTAAACTAGTGTATGTATAATTAGAGAGTGAGGGTGGGCATGGTCAATGATGCAAGCTGTCCTGTTATTTCCTCTTTGCAGTTAGAAGCAGAAAACATAGGTATTCAGGAACAAGCATTGCGCAATCACGAACCTGGTTCGGTCGGAAAGATGTCAAGGTTCATCAGTTCTTGGTATGCATCGTTCTTTACGTCCTAAAGATGATAAAATGAATATACTATCTTGGTAATGTAGAAGATGTGGACAAGTAGATGGTAAAGAGATAAGTTTCTCTTTTTAGGTCGTGAGAGCAAAACAGATATTAACATTCAAAGGTATGTAATGAAATAGTAGATAAAAAATGGATGGGAGGAGGAATAAAAGCTAATTA
>JGI26506J51651_1000004_pt1 | contig 18869 bp, 24 predicted proteins | sample AraCvinosormetaG_FD_51651 | JGI IMG/M metagenome (IMG submission 51651) | reverse complement strand
ACTTACCTCCAGGAATTTTCTGAAATAGAGGCACAAATATGACGCTTGCTAGCAGTAACCACAAAAAGTCAAAGAGGGAAGCTTCTTCCTCATTGACCTATTAATTGCAGAAAGTTTCAGCCTGCAAAGTACATTCCATACAATTTGCACTTCGTAAAAGAAAAAGAAAAAAAAGAACAATTGTTCATACCTCCTGGTGAGGGATCATCTCAAGTAGTTTCTTAATTCTCTTGGGAAGTTTCTGCACTTGCCGGATCAGTGGCTTCGTACTTGAAGAGACATCTTCTGTACTAGTGCTGGTAACATCTGGCTGTTGAAGCAACTGGTTGTTCCCCCCTACTCCATTGGAGTATAATGTCAGTCTGGAACGAATAAGAAGCTCGTATCAACAAAAAGAGAACTTTCTGTACAAAAATGATTCTTCAAAACTCGAAGCAAAGAAGAGTAAATTTTCAAACTGACCCTGCTCCAAGAAGAGCAAGCCCAAGAACTAGTTTGGGCCATTGCTGTTTGACAGAACCAACCAGACTACCAAACACTGTCGCGGTCCCATCTGGATTAGAAGAGAAGAAAGATGCAGAAAAGAAACGGGAGGATTTATTAAACGATGCCTTGGGAGAATTAAGAGAGGAACCCTCCTTTGGCAGATCTTTTTGAGTTTCCTGTTTTTTTGTCTGAACATTAATCTTTGGCTTTTCAGAATCTGCTTCAACCACTTTAGAAGACTCTACACTTGGCTTTCCATTCTCATGATCGCTTGACTCATAAGGCTGAGTTAGTTTTTGATTCCTCTGACCAACTATATCAGGCACAAGTTCAGCTGTGATCTGTACCACTGGTAGATCTCCATCTTTAGGTGATTCTTTTTCAACCTGATGGGTAACATCTTCAACGTTACCTGAAAGTACCATCGCATCCTCCTGAGAAGTTTCTTCATCCGAGAGTTGGCCCTGAGTTTCCTCTGGGGTCTGAGAAATGGAGAGAGACTTCTCTGCTCTCTGTAAAGCAATCTCTGCATCATTAACGCGTTGAGTAGCCTCAAGCTCAAATGCTACAGCTTGTTCAGCCAATTTCATAATATTGGCAACATCCTCCTCGGCTTTCAACGAACTGATCTGTATTGTCTCAGCGAACTCATTCAACTTGTCCACTTCCTTTTGCAGCTCGTCTTTTTTGCTCAGCAAAGCACTCAGTTGGGACTCACAATTATCTAAATTAACTTGGCATTCTTTAATATCATCCTTGGCAGCTAAAAGAGCTTCTTCTTTATCATTAACATCTATTGTTTCCTCAGTCTCTTCAGACACATGTGGAATATCATTCCCTGCACCAGCTTCAAGTGATTCCACTATAACCTGAAGCCTAGCTTCAGCCAGAGACAGGGCCATAGTAGCCGTTTGAACAGCTTCTTTAGCAAGAGCCTCCTCATAAACAGTATCTCGAATGACATCAAGGGTTTTGTTTACGTCAAGCCAAGCAGTAGCAGCTTCATCCTTGAGTGCTATGGCTCTTTCTGAGATTCTCTGAGCCTTTTCCTCAAACATGGTACTATTGAGCCTAGCAACTTCCAATTCTTTAATTGCCTTGTGTAGTAACTCCTTGAGTTCCTCCAAACTATCAGTGTCGTTTTCCACTCTCGCATCTTTCAAATCTGTAGCTTCAGTTTCATCACTACTTTCGGAAGATTCCCCGATCCGATGATTATTACTATCGGCATTACCCAGAGATTCATGACCCTGACAACGTAACCTAAATCCAAAAGGGATTCTTTTGGCTTGGTGGCCATTGCCAAGTATTGATTTTGTAGAATGCAAATGACCACTACAAAACCTTCCAGAGAAACACGCATTCATCAAATTCAATGTACCACTTTGTGCTACATTTCTCCTCAATCGAAAACACGAATGCACTTTAGAATCCCCAGATGTAATGCTGATTCCTTTAGGACTTATCAATCGATTTGGAAAGCAGTAACTCGCACCATCTCCACCATGGAATAGAATCGGCCTTTGAAAAGTAGACGCATACTCCATATCGGAAATCAAATAAAAAAAGTAGCCTTACTTTATTCCTCGAACCTTATATACAACTCCTGTGAAGCAAAACGAAATTCCACACATTCAGACGACCAAGATAAAAAAAATCAACGACAAGCCACGGACAGATAGAGAGGCTAACCAATCATGGAAAGTTGAGTAAGAATGGAAGAAAGGTGGAAACGGAAAGGAGTGGCTCTCGTCTTCAATTCCGTTCGTTTCAAACAGATAATTTTGGCTCGTCTCTTCAAATTTTCCCAGTCAAACAACTTTCTCTGTCTCCTCCTTTTTGAGTTTCTCGCCAACCAGACATCATTGCTAAGGCCGTTTTTAGATACTTTTACGAAAACACCCTCTCTCACCTAACGAAATAATGAATGATTCACATCACCCGATAACCACTTGGTTTGATCCGGTATATAAGTAGTTTGGTATCTTTGAACCGAACAGATATTACATCGAATATCATCATCACCATCGGAAAGCATATCATAAGCAGCACACATAGAGTGAAAAAACATCAATTCTTGCCTTTTTTTCGTGTGTAATAATAAATGTATAACGAATGAATTAAAAAAATAACAAAAAAATTCATGTCTTCATATGGAAACAACTCATTACAAATGAAATCAAATCTTTCCCCCGCAACAACATTCATTCAATCATTCACTCAAAAACACTCAGGTAAGAGATATTCAAGACTCTGAAACGCCATTCTCTTCCTTGGCCTCCACGGCGACGTCTTCGGTAGGTTCCGGTGGAAGAGTGTTGCCTGAGGCTGTGCGACGGTGATTGGCGGCTTGGAGGACGTGAGCGTAGTTTCCTTTCTCCATGAAGAGTTGGTTAAAGTGATGTCGGCAATAGAGAACGCTATCTAAGGAGGCGTAGGAGGAGTGAGTCAGCGTACACCCACCGTGAGCGCACCGGAAACATGTCTTGTGGAAGCATTCTCCTTCCATTTGTATCTGTTACCAAATAACCCGATTAGAACCAAGCCAAAATTGATTCCACATTTGCTTGGACCAACCAACATCACGTTCTCAAATCGAACCAACAGTATACTAAACCAAACCAAAATAAAAATTTTATTTCCATTTGATCTAGTAATGATTTTATCCGAACAGAAAAATTCTACGGAAATGAAAAAACAAAAAACAAATTCTAGAGCAAATAAATTTCTCTACGAGACTAGTTCGTTGGTATTTTAGGCCATGAGAACATTTGCAGATGCGTATACCACTAACCTTTTCAAGAGGGTAAACAGTTTTTTCGCAAGCGGCACACTTGTCTTGTGTTCCACAGAAGATGGAAGATATCTTGCTGGGAGTCCTAGTCTGTAATGTTTAAATCAGTACACAGATCCTATTAGTCGATCATAAAAGAAAGAAAATGAAATATTGACACGCTAATCATATACAAGGACATGTAATGATGAACCTACCAGCTCTGGCTTCTCAGTTTTTCCTGAGAAAAGAAAGAGACTTGTTATGATCATGATGATTTGAAAGATAGAGAGATTCGATGTCAGAGATTTTATAATACGAACCTGGTTGAAAGTTTTTGCTGAAATTGCCAGATTCCTTGAAGAGTTGCTCAAAATGAGTCTTGCAGTACAAAACTCCATCCATGGAGGAATAGTTGCTCATCTGCCATCAACACATAGATAAATTGTTGATATAATATGATCATAGAAGATCTAACAAGAAAATGAGTAATGAGTGCACCTGAAGGGTTCCTTTGCAATGGGTACACCTGAAGCAAGACTTGTGGTAAGGCATTCCTTCAATGGACAACATGTCCACCACATAGACTGTCTTATCACAAACATTGCATTTGTCGAGAGTTCCTGTGAAAGACATTTTTTTTGTTTTATCTTTTTTTTTTTGGTTTTTTTTTGGTTGTTGTTGTTTCCTTCCTTCTCCAAGATCCTGTATGAAACAGATTTTTTAATTTTTTTTCCAACAAATCAAGAGGTCATCTGAGGAATTAGTTAAAGAAGGAAACCTTTACCTCAGACAACGGAGGAACCTGCGAAATTTCTGTCCTCTTTTATATGAAACTTTGTTGCAATTGTGAGGTTGTAACGGAGGAAGGTTTTTTCCTTTTTTTCTTTCTCTCTCTCTCTCTCTCTCTCTCTCTTTGATCTTTTTTGCAAAATGAATGAGATAAAATTGGGTGGCAAAGTGATTGGAGTTGAGCAAAAGAAGGGTTGTGGTTTCTGACAATTTCAATCCAATAAGGGATTGTTACTTTAAGCCAACTGTCTCTGAGGTGGTGCAACCCATGTCAGTCAGATCCTGCAAAAGAATATAACAACAACCTAACATTACACAAATATATAATATCATTCTCTCTCAATCAAAACAATGCTTTTAATACTTATCTGTATGCGTATCTATCAAGATATCCAGTTGTAAATTAAAGTAATTTTAATGTATAGAAGTAAAAGAAAGTGAAGCACCACTAAGTCGATTCCTTCTTTTTCTATTATCTTTTAGAACTATAGTGTAGTTCAAGTCTCCCTTTTTATTAACATATTACCACAGAATTTGAATAGAAAAATCTGATATGCAAAGTTAAAGTAGTCTTACAACACAACTTGTTGACACAAGATGAGATCTGAGATTGTCTTTCCGTGTCGGTCGATCCTCCTGGAACAGTTGACTCCACCATCTAATATGTTCCGTACGACAACATTCATAGCATGAATGCCTTCAACGTCATATATCTCTACTGACACATTTTCATCCATTGGTTTTGCATCCAATTCCAGAAACGAAGAGGTTGATAACAGAACTGACATCACATGCTTTACCCATTGAGGAGTAATTATGAGTTTCAGACGCTGGACATCTGGGGAATAATGCGGGATTATTGAGAAGTTTATGTCGTTTCCTTTATCGCCAGCCCGGCTATGTGCAACAGAGTAGAGTGGGATCTTTTGGCCAGATGGAGCAGGAGAGTGATGAAATCCAGATTGATAGCCTCTCATTGTAAGGTTCTTTGGATTTTCCTTAGGTAACTACAAATGGAAGTAATAACAAGGTGTTAATACAAATGCACATGTTAGAGTTCTTTCACATTTTTCAGCTTTCAAATAGTAAAACATATCTATCAGTCATCAGAGTTAGTTTGATGTTCGAACACACTAGGATTGATTCACCAAGGAATTTGAATTCAGGTCATGTTTATTTCCATTATCTATCAGTCATCACAATTAGTTTAGTAAGAACTCTCGAGCTAACCTTTGGCATTTTCTCTGGAGAATGATGTTCAGAGGTCTCTGGCTCTGAAGTGTTGGTGTGCTGAAGTCCAGTTTTCCACATTACAGATTCACGGCTGACCTGGATAACCAAACATATAACATCAGAATCCGTAAAATTGATTGATGCAAGGCTATATTAGTTTAAATTTTTTGATGGAGACGACCTACCAAACGCTTTTCAAGAACAATTTCCATCTTGTGTCTGGTACTGCATATAATTTACAAGCAGTTTTGTCAAACCAAAAAGACCATCCCGAATCTCATAACAAATAACTAGTTTCAATACATTGTCCCTAGTCATAAGATGTCTCAACTCAACAGGATTTGGTACTACTGTAAGCTACAATTAGCATTGGATTGATATATGGAGCGAACATCAACGTGAAGAAATTACCTAATTCCACCACCACCAGCTGGTCCGTTTGTATATAGAGCAGTAAACTCTTTTGTTAACTGGACCGCATGTTCCTTCAGTTTAAAAAGACCATCCATACGTAATCTAATATCTCCACATGACTGCCAAGATTCAGTGCCGTTGCTTGTCGCCTTCAAGCTATCAACCCCAATCACATAAGAAAGAATACAATGGTTAACACCAGGAATGGTTTCTTCCATCCAAGATCGAACCTGAAAGAAAGAAGGAAAAAACACAAGTAAAATACGTACATACACTTGATAAGAAATGAACTCCAATTTAAGGCACCATAAGGAGTCATTTCAAGCGACGATGGGGCCAAAAAATGCTACTACATCATAGACATATTAATCATAGGCGCACCAGAAACTCTGAAGCTTTAGCACGTTGTATAGAACCATTTCCTCCATAAGATATCTCTCCCCACCCTTTCCAACCACACTCCTGCAAAGAAAATACGAATTATAGAACCAAACATAGGTTGCTCTTTAGCATCAATCAAATACCACCAGCATTTTCTATGGATAACAACCTTTGGAATTAACCGCAAGAGTTTCTCAGGCACAGAAGTGTTAGAAGATGGTTTTGCTCCACTGCATTGTACTTTGCAGTCTGACAGGGGAAGGAAAGAAACACCTCGAATATCGATTACCTGCAAAGAAGGTTTTCAAATCAAATATTTCCGCCGTTTTTACAGTTATTTCTTCTAGATTTTGTACAGCTAACTTACCACATCAGGTGTAATGTAGGCACTAGGGTCAGCAATTTCATACAGAAGTTGCTCGGCGCAAGTACTGGTATTTAAAATTCCACCACTACCTTCAACCTTTGATACACATACTTTACCATCATAGCCAATCTCTGCATAAGGAAGTGACAAATCCTGGAGAAGAGGGAAAGCCATGTCTCTATACTGATCACCTAAAGAACATTGAGGAACGAAATGACCATACTGATAATGGAAAACAGTAGTTCATCATATCTTCCCTGAGCCAATAAGCGTAAAACGCACCTGGATGCATGAAGTATCCACCAGTGAGCTGGCAACCGCACTCCAGAAGGTGGCCAGCGAGAGTTCCCTGAGCTAGCAGCTCCAAGTCATTCCAATTCCAACCTAGTTCATAGACCTGATGACACAACAAGAATGATCAGATTTAATCACGAAACAGGAAACGACAAGAACGCCTCACCATTGGTGCTAAAAATAAGGCGGCATCAGCCACTCTTGAAGTAATTATCACGTTTGGTTGGTACTTCTCCAGGCATTCAACAATAGGAGCTGCTCCAAGATAAGTGCTAGTACCCTTCAACAAAGGAGGATAAAAGTTCAGGGAAACCACACAAATCACATGGAGGAGCTAAATAATCCATGGAAAACTCTTTATATATAACATATAACCCAGAGTCCTTCACAGTACACATAACTATGTTCTACATATCTTCTACTCTATCAAAATAATTGTCACTAGCTGATAATATCACATTTGACACATATGATCAGGAGTTAGAAAACCAGAATCATACCCCTGCAGAGCAATATTGACCGCCAAAAGATGATCCCGAGCCTTAAAAAGATTGAAAGACAAGGGTTAATCACACTTATTATGGCTTCAGACAGTGTTAAATACCCATAACACTGACAATATCTCCCAGGGATGAAAGTAGGTTCCATTACCTGTTTCAAAATGCACCTCATGAGCCACAGCCACGGAAATGGTGAGACCTAATTCACCGGCTACCTCGAGAACTTTCTTCTGAGCCCCAGAGGGATCAACTACAAGGAAAAAAACACGATAATTCAGATGAAAAGAAAAACAGAGAGAAAAAAGGCCTCCTCCATTATATATTGTAAGCACTTACTTGCACCCATGTTAGTGATTATACAAGTGCCTCTCTCCACAGCCAAAGGTAGCAACAACTGCATCCACTCTGAAACTGAAGAAAAACAGATTTTGAAGTTACAAAGCATCCCTAAAAGTAATTTTAGCAACCTCCAAAGTCCAAAAACATACCACGAGGGTCGTAGCCGAGACCGCCAGATGCCATAGAAAGCCATCGATCAGCCAAAGTTCGTTCGGCTAAGCACTCAAGGACAAGATAGTTAAGCTCTTCAACTCTCTGAAGCAGTTTGAGAGCCGCCAGTGGCCTATCGCCGCCGAATCCAGCACCACATCCGACGTAAACCGTCTCCCTTCGCCTCTTCGGATTCTCTCTCTGAAATTCAATCAAATCATCTCCAGCAATGGATTGAATTTTAACGGAAAAGAAAAAACAAAATGAAAAATTCTTACCAAGTTTATCACACAATCGCAGAGAATCTCTTTAACGTCTGGGTTAGCCATGAGAGTAAGAATCCCACAGGAAGAGGATCATGCAATGGATCACGGACTGCTTTTGAATATTTGACGACGTCGATCACAGGATTGGTTAGGCCTGAGGAATTTGAATTTTGGGAGAGAGACGTGAAGGAAGCGAGTGACGGAAGTGAGTTAAAGATGCTTATCCCATTGGGATTTTGATTACTTTAATAATTTTGTAGTATATTTACTAAAACGATCCCTAAACTTATAACTATTTTCATGCGGGTCCTTGAATCTGCTTTTAAAGTTTTTGAGTAGCATGAATGAATCAACGGACTTGTTTGTGGGAATCGTAGCAATGGAGGAGGATTGGGGAAAGACAGTATCAGAGAAGGTTATTTCGGCTTACATGTCTCTCCCGAAGAAGGGAAAACCTCAGGGACGTGAAGTCACCGTCCTCTCCGCTTTCCTCGTCTCTTCTCCTTCTCAAGGTCTCTGTCACTCTTTGCTTTATTTTTGGTTTTCGATTTAGAGCTAATTAGGATTTTGTGCAGACCCGAAAGTGATAGCGTTAGGGACGGGGACCAAGTGCGTTAGTGGGTCGCTGCTGAGTCCCCGTGGGGACATTGTGAACGATTCTCATGCCGAAGTTGTCGCCAGAAGAGCTCTCATCAGGTTCTTCTATTCCGAGATTCAGCGGATGCAATTGACTTCAGGTAAGAGTAATGAAGCCAAGCGTCAGAGAATTGATAGCGAAACAAGCTCAATACTAGAGTCAGCAGATTCAAGCTGTCCTGGAGAAGTCAAATATAAGCTCAAATCTGGGTGCCTCTTGCATTTGTACATTTCTCAATTGCCATGTAATTTACCTTCAATTTGCCTCATTACGTTTCTTTATCTGTTTCAAGAATATACTTGGCATTGACGTGTTTGTCATATGTAGGTGGTTATGCTTCTACAAGTTCACCCTTGTATGCCCTGAAAAAGATTCCATCAACACAAGTAGATGACTCATTGTTAGTTCAAGCTTCTGATATTTGCTCGTCTCGGCATTCTGATGTTCCAGAGATAGGTAGTAATAGCAACAAAGGTAATGCTGCAAGAGTTTTCTCTCAGCTTGCCTTCCTCTTATTTAGAAGCTGGGAGATAGCGGATTAGGCTCATGTTGGTATCAATTTACTTTGGATGTCTCTGTTTCAGGTAATGGCTCACAAGTAGCAGATATGGTGCAAAGAAAGCCTGGTCGCGGTGAAACAACACTCTCTGTTAGCTGTTCGGATAAGATAGCTCGATGGAATGTTCTTGGAGTTCAAGGTTTCTGTACCCTGAATTTTGACAGATAATTTGTTGTGTAATTTAAGATTTGCTTATTGGGATTTTCTCTCTTTGTGTGTTCTTACTTCAGGGGCATTGCTTTACCAAGTCCTCCAGCCTGTGTATATTTCTACCATCACCGTTGGACAATCTCTGCACAGTCCTGACAATTTTTCTTTAGCTGATCACTTGCGAAGATCTTTGTATGAGAGGATCCTCCCATTATCGGATGAACTTCTGACTTCCTTCCGTTTGAACAAGGTTCACTAGCTGCTTTATACCAATGTATCATGGAAATTGCAGTAGTTACTAGCATATATCGTGCTAATTCCTTTCCAGCCACTGTTTTTTGTAGCTCCAGTACCACCATCAGAGTTTCAGCATTCAGAAACTGCGCAAGCTACTTTAACATGCGGGTTAGTTTTCAATACTCTTCCTCACATGACATGTGTGTCCTTTCTTTGTTTCTTAAAAGGTGGTGTGATCTATTTGTTGGCTCTTAGATATTCCTTGTGTTGGAACTATTCTGGCTTACACGAAGTTATTCTTGGAACAACCGGTAGAAAGCAAGGCACATCAGCTAAAGGAGCTCTGTATCCGTCTACTCAATCATCTATATGCAAGTAAGGGGATGAGCCTTGTTATCCAAGCATGACCTTCATTATTTGTAGTTGATATCATATTCATATATTTTTCTAGACAGCGGTTACTGGAGCTATTCTTGAAAGAAACTCATGGACACAAAAGGGAATCTTCCAAGTCAAAAAAATCGTACCGAGAACTGAAGGTGTGTGCGATGCTGATTCTTTTCTGCAGCTTTAACATGCTTCCACTGGAACAACTAACATGCTAAAGTGTATAAATCTCATAGTGAGTTTTTGACATGTATGCTGCAAGATTGTGATTTTGTGATATTGTTCTCTGGTTAATTCTGAGATGATTTACGTTTCTTTTTTGTTTTAATTGTATGCAGAACAAAGCTACGGAATATTATTTGATGTCAAAGATTTTTAAAGGAAAGTATCCATTCAACAATTGGCTAAGAAAACCCTTGAATTGCGAGGATTTTCTGATAAATTAGACGTGAGGTATGTCATCCTATTTACTCTCTCTTTTAGCGTATGTTCTTTGCATCATTAGTTCATTAGCATCAACAAGTTGCTTGAAATTGCCAGCTTTGTTCAGGGAAGCAAAGTAATTATCTATTGGGATGATTATTGCGTACCGAAAAGGAAAAAAGAAAGAGGTGAGATCTTGAATCACAGAAGATACAAATAGTAAAGAAGTTAAATGAAAAATACCCAAGAAAACGAAAGCAGAAAATATGAATTTTGACTGAAACGAATTAAGATGCGGTAAGTTCCATTCAGAGATTGACTCGTCCCTTGATGATGTCGAGGCTCATCTCGCTAGGATCTGTTGCTTGCAATTCAACTTGAATCCCATCCAATTCCCTCTTGAACCTGTCCTTTGAGCTTGCATACAACATCTTACTCCTCACTCTTGATGTATCAGGTGACCTGAAGCAAGTTGATGTCTCAATTATAACATCTACTTTTTCAAATCATTAAAAATACAAGGGCAGGGAGTTGTACCATGCGATGAAAAAGATTTTGCTCTTCTGGCAGTTCTCAGGGGTGGTGAAATCATAGTCATAGACAGCATATCGGCACTCATCCTCGGGAATAGATCTGGTGAAATCTTCGTAAGTTTCTTCTGGATTCCCAAGCTTGTCTATCATAACTTGCTGAGCCTTCTCATCAATTTTGAACACAATGAACCTATAGTTCCTCTTTGCTTTTAACTCCAAGAACTTGAGCTTGCACTCATCGCTAACGTGCATCCCAGACGCTGAATTAGCCTGCACAATCAAACACATGCATAGTCAGTTAACTTATATGATCACAATACATTACATGAATGGCAATACCAGATTGATAAAAATGAAATGTAGGAAGAGACCATTGTTCTCTGCTTGAAATTGGGGCGTGATGATCTGAAAGTAGAGAAGGTAGGGGGGTTTTAGAGGGTGGGAGGAAGAATAGACAAGTAGTTTGGTTGGGTCGTTAGGCTGGTCACGTCTTAAAACCAAGAAGACTTAGATGCTGTCACGTTGTTGCCATATTTACTTCATTAGATATATTAGAGTGAGTCTATATTATATTCAGTTATTCACGCATTCGCATAATACACATGTATCTCTGTGTGTATGCAAGCACATGGTGAAGTTTGTTCCGGACATCATTGGGGAGTTGAGGTTTCATGATGTACATGTTTTCTTTCTTTTTATTTCAATTTTTTTGACTTTTTCTTTCCTCACAATTGGTCGTAGACTTTGCTAATCTATTGGGTGCGGATTTAATTAGAATTTAGCGAAAAAACAATAATTAGCCTTCGATTTCGTCATTTCTCTTCAAACGGGTTTTGCGCTATGATAAACTGCAGATATTGATCATCATATTATCCAAAGAATGGATTTGGACAAAATAAGCAACCAATTGTATCAGTGTCATGTCGAGAAAATAAAACCTTTGGACTCACAAAAACGTTTTCTATTGTTTTGGTTAATTGAGGACCAAACAGAAAAAAATTGTTGGTCAATGAGGGCCTAACATAAGCCCATGGGCTTATCCCACCGAAAGACAGACACACTCGCTTACATAAAACCCCAATATTTTTTGTACGTGATCAATTAAATTGAGAAAATTTGTGGCGGCTTTAGATTCTTTGTTTGCCTTCTCCAAGTCCAACCATAATATTTATACTCTGTCGGTATACTATTTGTCTAGCGACACTTCCCGGTCTGCTTTGGCTACTTCAACATCGGAATACAGTCTCTCTTCTTCTGGAGTGTTTTTTATAGCCTCTTATTGATATCGAGAAAGTTATATATGGAAACTTCGTGGATTTAGCTACTAGCTAGTGCGAGAAATAGAATCCCATCGATACGAATACCGGCGGCAAATGTGTATCTAGATGACTAGATAAGAAGGCTTCCTAGTTCAGCTGTGTTTTGCTTCTTTCTTTCATCTGGTCCAAATTAGTAACTGGTCTCGCTGTCACTAGCCGCCGAGTTGGCTCACTAGAATGGTAGCGACTTGACAAGGTACGACCTATTTCTGTACCCCATTTTCAATTTTGATCTCTGCGTGATATCTCTCTGTAAGTAGTAAGATTGGGAAATTTCTCCTTGTTTCCAGACATATTTACCCCAGTTACCTTATAATTGAAAATTTGAAGCAACGCATCCATGGGAGGTCAAAGCTCAAAGATTGGTACATGTTGTTCACACAAGACTACTGCTCTTGAAGCTCCAGATGTTGGTGACGTCTCTGTTTTTCTCTCTTGCTACAACGACAAGCCCTCTTTTGGCTGATATCGTAATCCCCTTTTTACAATATTACAGAAAACAAAGAGAATGGTGAGGTAAACGGTGTGCATTCTTTTCGTGAATACTCACTAGAACAGCTTAAGATCGCCACCTCTTGTTTTGCTTTGGAGAATGTTGTATCTGAACATGGAGAAACAGCTCCAAATGTTGTCTATCAAGGGAAATTGGAGAATCATATGAAGATTGCTATCAAGCGCTTTTCTGGAACTGCCTGGCCTGATCCTCGCCAATTCCTGGTATGGCATGTACCTTTCAGTTTATCTAGTTGCCAATTCTCAAATCTATTAACTTTGGATATGTCTGTTTCCAGGAAGAAGCAAGATTGGTTGGTCAGCTACGCAGCAAAAGAATGGCCAATTTACTCGGTTATTGCTGTGAAGGCGGCGAGAGGTTACTTGTGGCTGAGTTTATGCCTAATGAGACACTAGCCAAACACCTTTTCCACTGTAAAAAGAAAATGCCTTTGATCAATTGTCTTTCGATTTTCTTTCAAGATTTTCTCCTAAGATTTGCTTACCACTTTTATCATCTACCAGGGGATACAGAGCCAATGAAATGGGCGATGCGACTAAGGGTTGCTCTATACATTTCAGAAGCTCTTGAATACTGTAGTAACAATGGACACACGCTATATCATGATCTCAATGCTTACAGAGTTTTATTTGACGAGGTAATTACTTAAACGCAACTCTTGTCCGGGAAACCATGTTTTGTTTTATGCTATATTCCCCCACTAATGCGTTTATGAATCTTTATAAGGAATGTAATCCAAGACTTTCAACATTTGGGTTAATGAAGAATAGTCGGGATGGGAAAAGTTATAGCACAAATCTTGCTTTTACCCCACCTGAGTATCTACGAACTGGTGAAATTGATTTGCACCCTCCTCGTAGGTCATATTATTTCCAACAATTTCTACAACTTGAGACTTAAGTGTGTGTTGATACAGGGAGAATCACAGCAGAGAGTGTGATTTACAGTTTTGGCACTCTTCTGCTTGATCTTCTCACCGGAAAGCATATTCCTCCTAGCCATGTAAGTGCCCATGGTAGCTACTTTAATCGTTTCTTGAATTCTCTTTATTAATTATCTCAGCCTTTTGCTGTGTGTTTTAGGCCCTTGATTTGATTCGAGACAGAAATCTTCAGACTCTAACCGATTCCTGCTTGGAGGGACAATTTTCAGACAGTGATGGTACGGAGTTAGTACGCCTGACATCTTGTTGTCTTCAGTATGAAGCTCGTGAGCGACCAAACATAAAATCTTTGGTCATTGCACTGATATCTCTCCAGAAAGACACAGAGGTTCTGTCTCATGTTCTAATGGGTCTGCCTCAAAGTGGTACTTTTGCGTCACCTCCGTCTCCTTTTGCTGAGGCTTGCTCGGGAAAAGACCTGACGTCTATGGTTGAGATCTTGGAAAAAATTGGTTACAAAGACGATGAAGATGTAAGTCGTCATGCTTTACGGTTACCACTTTAGAGTTAGAATCCTTATGCTTCCCATCCCATGAAGGCTTCTTTATGTGACATGTTTAAACGCAGCTTTCGTTTATGTGGACGGAACAGATGCAAGAAGCTATAAACTCGAAGAAAAAAGGTGATATTGCATTTAGAAGAAAAGACTTTAGTGAAGCCATTGAGTTTTACACGCAGGTATGTCTTTCTTTCACACTTGAATCCGTAACAAGACCTTCCTCCATAGTTGATGATGCCCTGTCTATAAAAATTGTCCCAGTTTCTTGATTTGGGAATGATCTCTGCAACAGTCTTGGTGCGGCGAAGTCAAAGTTACCTAATGAGTAACATGGCGAAAGAAGCTTTAGATGATGCAATGAAGGCTCAAGGCATTTCTCCTGTTTGGTATGTTGCATTGTATCTCCAGTCTGCTGCTCTTTCTGTCCTGGGAATGGAGAAGGAATCTCAAATCGCACTTACCGAAGGATCCATTCTTGAAGCCAGAAAGATTTCAGCTTCCACACAGAACTAAAGACTTATTCTTTTGGGTTTTGGTAGAAGATGAAGAAGCTTTGATTAACAATCCAAAGGTAATGTGCTGTCTCATTAAGCATATTGTGTAAAAAAAAAGGTTTAGATGTTAAGCATATTGTGTACTAATTAAGGCTTCATGGGTAGAAGCTAATCCATTGTTTCAGTTGATACATATAAAACATTGGGATGAACGGATACCAAAGTGAATAATATTATACAAACACCACTAACAAAGCTTAGAATGTGTTGGGCAACTCAAGCTCTGCCTCCACTTGCATAATTGGGTGAGAGCTTCTGTATTCTTCCTTTGACATTCCAGAATAAACAGGTTCAGTGCCTGGCCCTCCAGAGGTTATGAAGTTCCAGCCAAATGCCGACCCTCCAACCACCTTGTCGCCATCTCCATCAGAGCTGTGCTTCTCAGTTTCAGATGATCTCAGTACACTAGTAGTAGTAGTAGTAGTAGTAGTCGCCTTTCCGTTGGATAAAGAGTCGCTCTTAGCTGTTTTCTCACGTTTGGGAGACTCTCCAATCATCTCTTCGTACAGTTGAAGCATAAGCTTCATCTCTGCAAACATCATCATTTCAAGGGACACAGAATCAAACAAGTTGGGCCTTTTGTTGAGCTAAGTGAAAATTGAGATAACAAAAGAAGAGAGTGTAAGAGCTTCTCACTCTCTTGAATCTCGATAGCTGCCTTAGAGTTCCTCAAGTCTGGAGTTCGTAAAACCTGTAGCACACCACAAAATCCAAGTTGTTATGTATAAACCCTTTCCCAAACAAAGAGTTTGAATGTTTTTATCACATTATGGTCCAACCTCGAGAACGTGAGGGCGAAGATCTTTGACAAGGAGACGCATCTTGTAGTAGTTGGAGCTCTCGATCTGAAGATTCGCTTCCAGCGCTCGCTTTCTTCCCCTGGACGACGGATCTGTGGTAACTGTCGACGGAGGCGCAGTCATCTGAGCTGGCTGAGCAGGCGAAGGTAACTCAGCTGATCTCTGATCTGCAGATGTAGGAAGCGGAGGAGCTTGTGCTGGAAGAGATGAAGTAGCAGGAGGAGGAGGTTCGGTGACTCGAGTCGCCGGAGAGGTCGATTTCTCCATTTTCAATTTTCAAAGGTTTTCAACCGCCGAAAGAGATCGCCATAAATCAACGCAGCGGGGATCTTAAAAACGACGCCGTGAGGACTTGATGAGATGTTTGGGCCTTTCTGGGCCCATATTTGAAGTGAACGAAAACGGCATGAATTTTCTTACACAGATCGGATTGTGTGTCGTTTTACCAATAAAAAAACGTATAACATCATCATTGTGTCACTTGAAAAAAACCAAAATCACCGGAATTGTTCTTTCTGGGAACGAAAACATCGATGAATCCCCAAATTGAAAAGGTGGTGAAGGTAACCAGTGTGGTGGCGACTGCTGTTGTATCGTACTTCCTCTTAACCGCTGATTACGGTCCAGAGCCCAACGCTCTTGATCCTGTGAGTTCCGATTTCTTCCTCTCTCTCTCTCTCTCTCTCTCTCTCTCTCTCTCTCTCTCTCTCTCTTTTTTTTGTTTGTGTTTAATAAATCGAACCGTCAAGCTTCTCGATCATCATCGCTTCGAATCGCAGATATTTGCTACAGCCTACAATCACTTGGTTTCAATTGATATTGGTTAGATCTCTTTATTAGTTGTTAGTTGCTAGGGTTGAATTTTGATCTTAGAAAACTTTGAATGAGATATGAATGTTCCTGACTTCTATGCTCAGCTTTGTTGCGTTTGCCTGGATCTTCAACGAATGAGTAGTGACTACTTTGTTTTGCTGAGTTTTTAGTCTGTTGTTACTATCTCTATGTTGAGAGTACTGATTACTCATTTACTCTTGAACACCAAATCAATTTCTTATGGTTCGATGGGGTTTTGTAGCCAATTAACTCTATATTATCTATGACATTTTGCATATGCAGATCAGACAGAGGATACTTTCAGCGCAAGATTCCGTGAAAGAGTTCATCTTTCCATCAAAGAAGTCCGACAAGTGACAATGGACAGTAACATGTAGCTCAACATCAGACTTCATCTTATAGCGTTTCTGCTAACACACTGTACTCTAGCTTGTATCCATTACTCCTCTACACTTGTTAGATATGTTCACAATAAATGTAAGTCAGATCAACTGTGAAAGCTGATAAATAAATATAGAACCAATACGCTAGTTTGTATCCATTACTCCTAAGTAGACAGAAAATATTAAATTGATTGCGGCACATATAAATATTAGCTTCTGACTTTTATGCCAATTTAAGAACAAGTGGATTTTCTTCTACCTAACACAGTAATACACTACTGATACATCCAACGACCACCGTCCGATTAGGGATGATCTGAAATCGGACGGTCTATAGAATAAACGAACACTGAACAGAAATCTAATGGCCGAATCGGCACACTCATTGACCATATAAAACGGTCTCGTGTTGCCATAAACGCAAAAACGAGGGTCGTTTTGCGTTGCGTTTCGGCGGCAGGAAAGGAATTCCCTTCTAGTAAGGCTTCTGCATGTACATGAACATATCCTGTAGCGGAAACATCTGATTACTACTCCCTCCTCCTCCAAACGCGTTATCCACGGTGGCATCAATGTAATTAAACCCAAAATCAAGGGTATTGTTATTGTCATTACTTACGGCCGACCAATCTTTCCACTTGGGCTCGCTCTGAACCTCGCTCGTGAACTCCGGCGACACCACCTGCTCCGAGCAACTCGAATCCGTCGTATGCAGCTTCGGCACCGAATCCGACGTGTCGAAATACGCGAACTCACTTGTCTGTTGCGGCGGCGGAGGCATAACCATCTCCGTCACCTTCGGCTTCTCCTCCATGATTTCGTCGCCGTAAACAACCGGAGGCGGTGGTCCCCGCCTCTCGGTAGCTCCTTTTTTGTTGTAAATCCGGCAGAGAACCCAATCATCCAGCTGGGCAAAAATCAACACCGTTGATTCAATTTACCAGAAACAGAACAAGAGATTGAAACAAAGATGTGAATCAGATCTGATTCCATACCCTGAGACTATTCTTCTTCTTGCGAACGGACCGGTCAACGTCGGCGAGACGGTACTCGTGCATGATCCAATTGGTTTTCTCTCCCTTTGGAGCTTTGCCGGCGTAGAAAACAAGAGCTTTCTTAATTCCGACCGGTTTAGGTCGTCCGATCGGTTTATCAGCTCCGGTAGCTTTCCAGTAACCAGAACCAGCGGACCGGTTAGGACGCGAACCGTTGGGATATTTTCTGTCCCTGGGAGAGAAGAAGTACCATTCCTTCTCACCATACAAGGCTAAACCTGTAAAATTGAATTTGAGTCAGCAGAGAACAATCTCAGATTTAGAATCCGGCAAAGATTAAAGAGAAAGAGAGCTAGTATGTCACCAGGAAGCTCCCATGGATCGTATTTGTAGAGATCGATCTCAGCGATGATCGGAACGGCGATGGACTGAGAGGCACATTTGCGGCAGAGATAGTGCATGACAAGCTCTTCATCGGTAGGGTGAAATCGGAAACCTGGAGGCAACTGTAATAATTCTGACATAGTTTACCCTCTTTCTTAATATTATTGTTACTATGAATGGAGGAGGAATTAGGAGGAGGTTGTTGAGGATGATCCTGATCCTATCCTAATCAATTGTAGTATCTCTCTCTCTACCTCTGAAACTTGGCGTTTTTGAAACTTGGAAAGAATGAGAGAAAAGTCAATTATATAAGGAGAGGGAGTGGACACGTGTCGAGATACGGAGGAGGAGAAGAGCTTCTAGAACACACGTGGGTGGATGACGCTGCCGGGACACGTTTCGCAAGTAGAACTCCGTTGCTGACGTGGCGATGAGTTTGATGTTGTCATTGCTTACGTCTGTCGTTTCTGGGGGTCCACTCACTTGTCGTTAGAATCCAAATCCGACCGGTCCGATACGACCGAACCCCTGGGCTCTATCTTACTATGGATTCTTCGTTTCCGGTCGGTGGATCTCCGGTCCCACTGCCTAGTTCCTCCGTTTATATTTTTTTTTTGTCTTTTTGCAAAAGGTTCATATCATTTCAAAATCCCACACGATTAAACGGTGATAAAGTTTATATCTCTCTCTAGTAGCCTCCACCATTTTCGACGGTGTTAATTA